>Ga0172382_10011419_pt1 | contig 11750 bp, 12 predicted proteins | sample Leawel138RmetaG_FD_122245 | JGI IMG/M metagenome (GOLD analysis project Ga0172382, IMG submission 122245) | Leachate microbial communities from a municipal landfill in Southern Ontario, Canada - Leachate well 138R metaG | ecosystem: Engineered > Solid waste > Landfill > Unclassified | place...
GCTCCCCGGGCAGGACTCGAACCTGCAACCTACTGGTTAACAGCCAGCCGCTACTGCCGATTGAGCTACCGAGGAGTGGAAGTTTAATTTAATATTTCAAATAGCATTTGTTCTCTTTCGAGCAACGGGATAAAATTAACTATAATTACCGCATAAAGTCAAGAGTAACTATCACATCAGGCTGTTCATCTGTGGCTTTTTGCTTGAATACCGAGTGTTTGGCATTTCGTGCCATTTCCCCTGGAATAAACTATTCCGGCAATGGTACAATGCAAGGCACGTTTATGGACAACAAGGGTGCATGAAAGATATTTTCCCGTTTGAAAATGAAATACCCGCAGCAATGCTTGTAGGCATACCCGTTGCAAGCAAGAATTACCTCCGGAATGGCCGGGTCGATCACTGGCGTGGGCCTTTCAGGGAAGTACAGTCACCGATATTGGTCCGTACCTCGACAGGTCTTTCTCAAAAACGCATAGGGTATGTCCCGTCGATGGACGAAGAAGCTTCCCTGAATATCCTGCGCGAGGCCCGGGGCGCCTTCGATAATGGCACAGGGGAATGGATTGCCATGTCGACCGGTGAAAGGATCGAGCGATTCAACGCATTTCTCGGAGTACTGGAGAGCGCCAGAGAAGAGATCGTGCGGCTGCTCCAGTGGGAGATAGGAAAGACGGCGCGTGAATCGCAAAATGAATTTGACCGGGCCGTGTCGTATGCGAGGTCCTGTTTTGAAAGGGCATCCGAATATACACAGGCGAAGGGCAGTATTATTGAAAAGAACGGTATTTCGGGAAGGCTTGAAAGAACACCGCGCGGGACTGTCCTTGTTATGGGCCCCTTCAACTATCCGCTTTTTGAGACAATGTCCGCCCTTGCGCCGGCACTGCTGTCGGGAAACACGGTCATAATCAAACCTCCGCGCCTTGGATGCCTCTTGTTTCAGCACATCCTCAAACCTATCGGCGATATATTTCCAAGGGGTGTGATCAATTTTGTCTACGGTAACGGTAAGCGTATTATTCCACCCCTGATAGCGTCGGGCGGGATAGACGTATTCTACTTTATCGGCACCAGTTCGGTCGCTGCGTACCTTCACGGGCTCCATCCAAAGCCGCACCGGCTCACGTGTATTCTTGGTCTTGAGGCGAAGAACCCAGCCATAATACTCCCCGACGCCGATATTGAAACGGCGGCCACGGAATGTGCAAAGGGTGCTTTGACATTCAATGGCCAGCGCTGTGCCGCACTGAAGATCTTTTTTGTGCATCGTTCCATTGCGGTTGAATTTAACGAGCGGCTGAAGCATCTCGTTGCAGCATTCAGATACGGGATGCCCTGGGAGGACAATGTAGTTATTACACCCCTTGCGGAGGGTGACCGTGCAGAGTATTTGTCGGGGCTGGTAGACGATGCACTGGAGCTTGGCGCTGATGTGATCAACGAGGGCGGAGGCGAATCGGCCGGGACCTTTTTCTGTCCTGCAGTGTTATATCCGGCATCCCTTAACATGCGTGTCTGCAGGGAAGAGCAGTTCGGCCCGGTTATGCCCATAGTTCCCTACGATACTATCGACCAACCGATACGCTATATTACCGAGTCCAATTACGGCCAGCAGGCGAGCGTGTTCGGTCAGAACAGATCTTCCCTTGCACAGATGGTCAATTTTCTCGTACACCATGTCTCGCGTGTCAATATCAACTGCCAGTGCCAGCGAAGTCCCGATACCGTCCCCTTTACCGGGCGGAAGGATTCTGCGCAGGGAAGCCTTTCGATCTCAGAGGCGGTAGAAGCATTCACCGTCCCCACATTCATCGCCACAAAAACCGATAGTGGAGATATTGACGTGATATGCGACAGAACTAGTCGTAAGTCGTAAAGAGTTAAAAACAAAATATTCTAAAAAGGATCGGTTTTTACACCTTACGACTTACGGGCCTTTCAGGCCCTGTTCCACGATTTCCATTTCATCTTGAAGACCTCGGCCACTGCCGGGTGTGTTATTGCGCCGCGCCTCATATTGATGCCTGACGCGATCGTAAGATTGGCTTCTGCCGCTTTCTTGATGCCGGTGGATGCAATGGCTCGAATATAGGGCAATGTGGCGTTCGTAAGGGCAAATGTCGCAGTTCTGGGAACAGATGCCGGCATGTTGGGGATCGCATAGTGAATAACATCGTAAAGCTTATAGGTGGGCTCACCATGAGATGTTGGCCGTATGGTCTCAACCGAACCACCCTGATCAATGGACACATCCACTATTACCGACCCCGGCTTCATGCGTGAAACCATCTTCTCGGTGACAACGACGGGCGCGCGGGCCCCCGGGACTAGGACCGCGCCGATAACGACGTCGGCATATTGAACGGCCTTTTGTATTGAATAGCCTGTTGAATATATACTGGTTACACAGCCGCGCATTATATCCTGGACGTAGCGCAGCCTATCATGAGAGATGTCGAGGACCGTAACGTGCGCCCCGAGCCCGGACGCTATCTGGGCCGCATTTAGCCCAACTACGCCACAACCGATTATGACCACGTCTGCCGGGGCGACGCCCGGCACCCCGCTTAAAAGGACGCCACGTCCGCCATGGTCGGACTCGAGGAAACGCATAGCGACCTGTACCGCGATACGCCCGGCAACTTCACTCATGGGAATAAGAAGGGGGAGCTTTCCGTCCTTATCCTCCATGGTTTCGTAAGCTATTCCGGTAATTCTCCGTTTTAACAGACCTTTTGTGAGTTTTTCCGATGAGGCAAGATGGAGATATGTAAAAAGGACCTGTCCATCCTGCAAAAGGGGCCACTCGGTCTCGAGAGGCTCCTTTACTTTTACGATCATATCGGACCGGGCGAAAATGGCGCGCCTGTCTTCGACGATCTCTGCACCTTCCCGTGCATATTCCTCATCTGCCAGGCCGCTTCCGACCCCTGCGCTTTGCTCGACAAGTACATCATGGCCATCTAAAACAAGGGCATGGACACCGGCAGGCGTCATAGAAATCCTGTTCTCGCCTTCTTTTATCTCTTTTGGAATGCCTATGATCATTATTCCTCCATTGCAGTGATCCCCATTTCTGATACGATCATGCGGATGTCCTGGTAAACCGCCATTTGCAGAATGCATCATCCGGGTGTTTATCGGGCGGGGCAAAAAGACATTCGACCCTGATCGAAGGATCGACCGCCCGTGCTATACTTTCAAACTCCCCTTTATGCATATGCTTGCACACAAATTCTTCCAGTCCGCGCCGTAAGCGCGCCTCCTGGGTGGGACAATGCGGTATGGTCACGATAAGTTCATCGCCTCTGTCTTCAAATTCATAATCGACAATTATGGTCCACGGAAACAGTTTTAAGACCTTAAGAAAACCCTCGAGCCCTTTTTCAGGGATATCGAAACGCTGCAATAGATTTTGTGCACCCATCTCGGGCACGCGCGACCAGACCCTTTCGTTGATCCTCTCCGCCTGCTCCTGACCGTACATATCGTTGACATAGATAAACCAGAAGGCATCCACAACACGATAATGCCATAGGAGAAAACCCAGATAATTGCGGAGCTGGTCTTCATTCATGGTTTCAAAGACGGATAGATTCATCGGGTCCTCCTTATTTAGTGGATGCTCATCATAATTTATTGTAAATTAGTGCACCTGAAAACACAATGAAGAGCATGCTTTTTGATAGAAAAATCTTGTCGTGGTGCCTCTTCGATTTTGCCAACTCGAGCTATTCGGCAGTCATTGCGGCGGTGATCTTTCCTGTTTATTACACGTCGGTTATCGTGGGCAACGAGGCGGGCCTGGGTGATGTCTGGTGGGGCAGGGCGATTTCCGTGAGCATGGCGTTCGTTGCGTTGAGTTCACCATTGCTCGGCGGGATCTCCGATTACTCCGGGGCACGGAAGAAATTCCTTTTCACATACACGATGTTGTGCGTCATGGCGACGGCCTCACTGGTATTCGTGCCAAAAGGGGCAATAGCGGCCGGGTTTCTCCTTATCGTCTTTGCCAATGTCGGCATGGAGGGCGGGATCGTGTTCTATAACTCGTTCCTGAACGATATTGCCCGGAATGAATACCAGGGACGCGTATCTGCATGGGGATTCGCAACGGGATATCTGGGCTCGATTATTTCGCTGCTTGCAGCATTATTGTTCATAAAGGCCGATCATATCACGTTAACCTGGCCGATGGCCGCAACATTTTTCCTTGTATTTTCCCTGCCTGCGTTTTTCTTTTTGCCTGCGGATGAACCGAAAGGCGTCACGATAGCACGGGCCGCCAAAGAAGGGCTACAAACCACTTTTTCGGTTTTGAGGAAGATGTGGTCGAACAGGGACCAGAGAAGGTTTCTCCTGGCGTACCTCCTGTATGAAGATGGTGTTAACACTGTTATCGTTTTCTCCAGCATCTTTGCCGCAACGACGCTTGGTTTCAGATCGGAGGAACTGGTCGGCCTCTATCTCGTTGTTCAGGTAACTGCCCTCGCCGGTGCATTTATCATGGCGCGACCCATAGATTTTTGGGGTCCGAAGAAAGTTGTGTCCATGTCCCTTGCGCTATGGGTCCTTGTGACGGTGCTCGTGTACTTCATATATCGAAAGAGCTTCTTCTTCGCCGTGGCCTCGATGGCAGGGATTGGCCTCGGGACCGTCCAGGCGGCAACACGGGCATTCTTCGCACAATTCATTCCTCCCGGCGATGAATCGAAGTACTTCGGTGTGTACAGCCTGGTCGGCAAGACGTCCGCCGTACTGGGTCCGCTCATCTTCGGTGCCGTGTCGTCGCTTACAAAGAACCAGCGGCCTGCCGTAGCCGCGGTCTCTATCCTTTTTATAACGGGTTTTGTTATCCTGCAGTTCGTACGGGGCGGATATCCCAATGTGAAGACAATGAGCAGTGAGGAGTGAGGAGTTTAAAATCTCCTCACTGTTTTCTGTTTACCATTTGGATTAGTCTTCCGTCTTGAATTCCCTTTTGATTATATCCCTGAGGGATGCCGTGATGTCTTTGTCTTCATATACGATGCGGTATAGTTCCTCTGTGATGGGCATTTCGACGCCAAGCTTTTGCGCAAGATTATGAGCCGCGTTGATTGTGTAATATCCTTCAACCACGGTTTTCTGGGACGCTATGATATCGGCCGATCCCTTACCCGAGGCGAGTTCCATGCCGAAGAGTCTGTTCCTGCTCAAGGCTCCGTACGAGGTCAGGATCAGGTCTCCCATTCCCGATAAGCCCATGAAGGTTGTTTCTTTGGCGCCGAGTGCTCTGCCCAGCCTTTTTATCTCGGCAAGCGCCCGCGTTGTGAAGGCGGCCTGAGTGTTCATACCGAAATGAAGGCCGTCGATGATCCCCGAGCCGATGGCCATGACGTTCTTCAATGCTCCTCCCAGCTCCACCCCGACGATGTCGTCAATGCGATAGACTCTGAAGTAATCGCTGTGTATCTCCTGCTGAAGCGCGTAAGAAAGGTCGATATTTTTGGAGGCGACGACCGATGCGGTGAAAAGTCCCTGTGCCACTTCCTTCGCAAAGGAGGGACCCGAAAGCGTGGCTATATTGGCACCCTGCGAACCGGTGATCTCCTCGATGATCTCGTTCATGAGTTTGAATGTCGCGCGCTCGATACCTTTCGTCAGAATGAGGATCTTCTTACTCTTCAGTTCTGCACCGAAGGGTGTTAAGGTGGCGCGAAGCGCAAACGAAGGGGTCGCGGCAACTATTGTCTCGGCAAAATCAAGGGCTTCGTCAATAGAATGCGTGAAACGGATCGTGTCCGGCATTTTGAAACCGGACAGGAATGCGGTGTTCTCCCGCGTTTCAGTCATCTCGGGGACAAGTTCGGGTTCGAACGCCCGGAGCATGACCTCATTGCCGATCCGTGCGCAATGGATTGCAAAGGCCGTTCCCCATGCACCGGCGCCGATCACACTGATTTTCATGCATTGCCGTCCGGGAAGGTATCGGGGTCGTCGATCAAATCACCGTTCTCCCCTTCGATGATCGCTACACCGCTGATCACCTCACCTTCATTGAGCCCCATGAGCTTTACACCGAGGCCGCCCCGTTTCTGGACCGGTATGTTGCTGGAGCGGAACCGTATGGTCCTGCCGGTATCCGTAACAAGTATCACGTCTTCTTTTTCACTCAGGCGGTTAAGGCCGACAACGTGGCCATTTTTTGTTCCGCACCTGACATTGATGATACCGGACCCTCCGCGGGCCTGGAGACGGTAATCTGAACACGGGGCGCGTTTGCCGTAGCCCTTTTCCGTTACGGTGAAGATGGTGCATGATTCGTCGACCTCAACAGCCGATACGACCTCATCCGAGGCCTTTTTGAACCGGATGCCCCGTACTCCGTACGCCGTCCGTCCCATGGGCCTGATCTCTTCCTCTTTGAAGCGTATCGACAGGCCGAACTTCGTTGCCACCATGATCTCGCCATTACCCAATGTCTCGATCACGTTGATCAGGCTGTCATCGTCTGGCAAGGTTATTGCCTTGATGCCGGTCGATCGGATATTTTTGAGCAGATCGAGGCTCAGCCTCTTGACATGGCCTTTTTTCGTTACGAAGAAAAGGAAGCTGTCTTCTGAATATTCCTTGACATGGGCAACAGCTGTTATACGTTCGTCCTTTTCCAAGTTTATCAGGTGAACGACGGGTTTGCCCTTGGATGTGAGCGATGCCTCGGGTATTGTATGTACACGCACGGTATGCACCTTGCCGGTATTGGTGAAGAACAGAATGTTTGAATGCGTCGACGCTATGTACAAGTGGTCGACGAAATCCTCCTCGCGCACCACGATCCCTGTTCGTCCTTTGCCTCCTCTGCCCTGGCTCCTGTACAGATCGAGGGATGTGCGTTTGATATATCCCTTATTTGTCATCATGACGACGACCTCTTCTTCCTTGATCATATCTTCAAGGGTTATTTCAGGCACGTAGTCGACGATCTCGGTCAAGCGCTTGTCACCGTATCTGTCTCGGACCTCGATAAGCTCTTTTTTCACCAGGTCCATAAGTATCGACTCATTCGAAAGCAGCAGCCTCAGGCGGTTTATCTCTTCCGATGTCGTTCTATGGTCATCGAGGATCTTCGTCCTTTCCATGGAGGTCAACCGCTGGAGGCGCATCTCGAGGATGTTTGTGGCCTGTTTTTCGGAAAAAGAGAAACGGGCTATCAGGGCCTCGCGCGCCGCAGGGGTATTTGCGGAACCGCGTATGATGGCGATAACCTCGTCGATATTGTCAAGGGCGATCCTGAGACCTTCCAGTAGATGGAGCCGGTCCAAAGCCTTGTTGAGCTCAAAGGTGGAGCGCCTGGTCACGATCTCCTTGCGGAACTCCACAAATTCATGAAGCATCTCTTTCAGATTGAGCAGCTTCGGCTCGTTATTCACGATCGTCAGGAATATGATCCCAAAGGTTGTTTGAAGCTGGGTGTGCTTGTAGAGCTTGTTCAGGATAGGGATGGGTATCTCGCCTTTCTTGAGATCTATTACTATCCGCATCCCTTCCCGGCTCGACTCGTCCTTGATATTCGATATGCCTTCGATCCGCTTCGAATTGATCAACTCGACAATGTTCTCGATAAGGCGGGCCTTGTTTACCTGGTAGGGGATCTCCGTTATGACAATGGTCTCACGCCCGTCCTTCTTGCGCTTCTCGATGTCGGCCTTCGCCCGAAGCACAATATGGCCGCGGCCGGTCTCATAAGCTTCGATGATTCCCTGCCTGCCGAAGATAATGCCCTGTGTCGGAAAATCCGGGCCGGGTATGATCTCCATGAGTTCGGTCAGGGGAATATCCCTGTTTTCGATGAAAGCGATAAGCCCGTTTATGACCTCCACCATGTTGTGCGGCGGAATGTTCGTCGCCATGCCCACAGCGATCCCCGATGACCCGTTTATGAGAAGGTTGGGTAGCCGGGAAGGCAATACGATGGGTTCGACGAGGGAATCGTCATAGTTTGGCCGGAATGTTACCGTATCCTTTTCTATGTCCTTCAGTATCTCTTCGGCAATCCGCGACAGCCGTATCTCGGTATACCTCATGGCTGCAGGCGCGTCACCGTCGACCGAGCCGAAGTTGCCCTGGCCATCCACCTGCGGGTACCGCAGGGAAAATTCCTGTACCATCCTTGTTATTGCATCGTATACGGCCTGGTCCCCGTGGGGGTGAAACTTACCGATGACATCACCGACCACCCTGGCGGATTTTTTGTACGGCTTGTCATGGGTGTTGTTAAGCTCGTACATTGCATATAAGATCCTGCGATGGACAGGCTTTAACCCATCGCGTATATCCGGCAATGCCCGGCCTATTATCGTGCTCATTGCGTAGTCAAGATATGACCGCTTCATCTCCTCTTCTATAGGGATACTTACGACAGATGACAGCATTAAATCCTCCGGATTTGTCGTGAATTTTTAATCTAATGTACCATATTCCGGACATCCTGTAAACGAGAGTAAACCCCGGCATGAAGCCGTGGGGAGACACGCTCGGTGATGGGTTCCGCGGACGGTCCGGCAGGCCATACCCGGTGCGGTTTATCGTCGCACTCACCATAAGAACCAGTTGACAATCATCGGAACATCGTGGAAAAATAATTCAATGAAAAGCACCGGTCTCATAGCTGTCATCATGGCCCTTGCTGTTTTCCTGCCTTCCTGCGGTAAGGAAATTAAAAGCCTTAAAGAAGAATTGCGGGTCGTAAAGGAAGAGAATAGTTTCCTGAAGGCAGAAAATATCGCCCTTAAGAAGGAAGTTGAAGAGCTTTACAAGAAGCTGGAGGAAAAAGAAAAGGCCAAAGCAGTCGTGCCGCAAGCTCAACTGGTCCCGGCAAACACCCCGAAAAACCCGCAGAAAAGGTGAAGAAACCGGAGGCATAAAAACCAAGATAGGCCCGGTCTCAAACCGCACTCATTTATTTGTCAACAGGTACTGGGTAAACATGGAAACGTACTGTATGAGAAATATATCCCTGGTCATCGAGTATGAAGGGACCAATTATCACGGGTGGCAATGCCAGCCTAACGGCTTGACAATAGAAGAAATTGTAAGGAGCGCCATTGAAAGGATCATCGATCATCCGGTAAGGATGCACAGTGCGGGACGTACGGATGCCGGAGTTCATGCCTTTGGCCAGGTCGTTAATTTTTTAACAGTCAAAAGTATTCCCCTCATGAATATCGAACGGGGATTAAACAGCATGCTGCCTTCGGATATACGGGTAAGGTCCGCACGGCAACAGGAACTTTCCTTCCATGCCCGCTACAGCGCAAAGAGCAAGACGTATGTCTACAGTATCCATAACGCGCCGCGTTTTTCACCATTCTCGGTCCGGTATTCATGGCATTACCCCTTTTTTCTTGATTGCGGCTTGATGAACGGTGCGATCAAGTCAATATTGGGTAAACACGATTTTTCGTCTTTCAAGAAGAAGAACGAACCGTACCGTAGCTGTGAACGCGAAGTACTGAAGGCGCGGGCAACAAGGAGGGGGTCTTTCATTTACATCATGATCGAGGCCACCGGTTTCTTGCGCTACATGGTGCGAAATATCGTCGGCACTCTCGTTCTCGTCGGAGCGGGGAAGATGACCGTGGATGACTTTCAGGCGGTGATCGATGCGCGGAACCGTGACCGGGCCGGGCCAACCGCGCCGCCACAGGGGCTGTTCCTCAGGAGGGTAGTATACTGAAAAAACGTCTCAGGTCTCAGGCAGAAGACAAATAATTCATCATGGAAAGGGATATGAGTGAGTATACGTTAGTTGCGACGTCGGCGTTTGGGCTCGAGGCGGTAGTGGCGAGAGAGCTCAAGGCCCTTGGGTTTGAGAAGGTCATCGTCGAAAATGGACGGGTGATATTTTTTGGTTCGGACAGTGATATCGCCCGGACTAATATCTGGCTCAGGTGTGCCGACCGTATCCTCATGAAAATGGGACAGTTTCGTGCCTCGGATTTTGAAGAACTGTTCCAGGGTGTGCGCGTCATTCCGTGGGGCAGGTATATCTCCTCGACCGGAGCCATCCATGTGGGCGGCACGTCCGTCAAATCCGCATTGACGAGCATCCCCGCGTGCCAGTCAGTCGTTAAAAAAGCCATTGTGGAATCGATGAAAAAACGATACCGCATGGAACATTTTCCTGAAGATGGGCCCGTCCATGGGGTCGAATTTTCACTGCAGAACGACTTGGCGTCTGTTTACATGGATACAACCGGGCCGGGCCTCAATAAACGGGGATACAGGACGGGGGCCGGGCAGGCCGCCCTCAAAGAGACGCTGGCTGCAGGCCTCGTATATCTTAGCCGGTGGAAACCGGGCATCCCGTTCATTGATCCGTTCTGTGGTTCCGGCACTGTTGTCATCGAAGCAGCGATGATAGGCAGGAACATCGCCCCGGGGATAGGGAGGGGATTCGCATCGGAGAAGTGGAAGTTCATTGACGCCGGGATATGGGAGAACGCGCGGCGCCGGGCCCGCAGGGAAGAAAGGAAGGCCACGCTCGATATAAAGGGGTCGGATATCGACGACTCCGTTATCACAAAAGCCCGCCGAAATGCCCGCAACGCAAAGGTCTTGCCGGCGGTGAAATTCGAGCGGCGCGATATAAAGGAGCTTGCGTTCCATGCTGACAAGGGTATTGTTGTCTGCAATCCCCCCTATGGCGAGAAATCGGGGGATAAAAAGGCTGTCGGCCAATTGATCAGGATGATGCGCGAGGCGTTCGATCGCGCCCCAGGCTGGTCATTCTTTGTATTTACCGGGTTTGAGGATTTCGAGTATCATTACGGAAAACCCGCCGATTCCAACCGAAAGCTCTACAATGGGCGGATCAAGTGTTATTTGTATCAATTCAAATCGTAGGGGTTGATAGCATAATAAACGACTACCACCCCTGCCATTCCGCCCACCCAAAGGGTACCCGGCGCCGGGATGATGATATCCTTTGGCCGGGAGTAGATCATTCAGTCCACAATGTGGCAGCGCAGATAAAGCATCCACGATGTGGTAGTCGTTTATTTTGCATATAACCCGTAAGTCGTGAGGTGCAAAAGCAAAAAACCAGCTTGATGAAAAATGTTCTTAACTCCTTACGACTTACGTTTTCTTAAGATCCGCCGTACAATGCGGACATTTCACGGCCAAAATGGGTATCGTCGACAGGCAATACTGGCATTCCTTCGTGGTCACCTCCTGCGGGACGGGCTCCCGTTTCATCCTGTTGACATTCTTGACGAGCATGAAGACGCAGAATGCCACGACCAGGAAACTGATGACGGTATTGAGAAAAAAGCCGTAATTTATGGTGACTGCACCTGCCGCCTTGGCCTGAGCTAGTGTTTCATACGGTCCCGGGGTCTTGCCGGCTTTCAGAATGGCGAAGAAGTTCGTAAAGTCGATGTTGCCGAGAAGAAGGCCTATGGGGGGCATAATGACGTCGTCAACGAGCGACTTGACGATAGCCACAAATGCGGCGCCTATGATAATACCTACGGCCATATCGACAACATTGCCGCGAAGAATGAATTCTCTGAATTCTTTACCCATCTGGGCCTCCTTTGTTTTGAGATTTACCTCTGTTTAGATTTTATCCTATTATTGTTCAATGACCATACAAAAAAACTAAGTATCCAGTATAATACCTGCAATATACGAGGAGGCAGATCATGAAAAAGATCGGTTTTATCGGGTTGGGTTACCTCGGAAATATGTCGATGATATAC
>Ga0172382_10011420_pt1 | contig 11750 bp, 10 predicted proteins | sample Leawel138RmetaG_FD_122245 | JGI IMG/M metagenome (GOLD analysis project Ga0172382, IMG submission 122245) | Leachate microbial communities from a municipal landfill in Southern Ontario, Canada - Leachate well 138R metaG | ecosystem: Engineered > Solid waste > Landfill > Unclassified | place...
CCGACGGTGCTCGGTGGACTGGCGGCGGCGGGCTTCCGGATCAGCACGTCGGGGATCCACGAGCGTCAGGGCATCGTGCACCGCCTCGACGTCGGCACCTCCGGAGTCATGGTGGTGGCACTGTCGGAGCGGGCGTACACCGCGCTCAAACGCGCCTTCAAGCAGCGCACCGTCGAGAAGCGCTACCACGCGCTCGTCCAGGGCCACCCGGATCCGTCCAGCGGCACCATCGACGCCCCGATCGGCCGCCATCGCGGCCATGACTGGAAGTTCGCGGTCGTCGAGGGCGGTCGGCACAGCGTCACGCACTACGACACGCTCGAGGCGCACCAGGCGGCGAGCCTGCTCGACATCGAGCTCGAAACCGGCCGCACCCACCAGATCCGGGTCCATTTCGCCGCCCTTCATCACCCGTGCTGCGGCGACCTCACCTACGGTGCGGATCCCACGCTGGCGAAAAAGCTTGGGCTGGAACGGCAATGGCTGCACGCCCGGTCGTTGGCGTTCGTCCACCCGGCCGACGGGCGGCGCATCGAGATCACCAGCCCGTACCCGGCCGATCTGCAGCACGCACTGGACGTTCTGCGTCAGCACGACCGGTGAGGTCGGGTCTGCTCTACGGGGCCGGTGCCTACGTGATGTGGGGGCTGTTTCCGGCTTTCTTCCCGCTGCTGAAACCGGCAGGGGCGGTCGAGATACTCGCGCACCGCGTCATCTGGAGCTTCGCGATGATGGTCGTCGTGGTCGCGGCGGTGCGCAGGCTCGGCGACATCAAGGCGATCGACCGGCGCACCTGGCTGCTTCTGGTCGCGGCGGCCGCACTGATCTCGGCCAACTGGCTGATCTTCGTGTATGCGGTGAACAACGGGCATGTGGTGGATGCCGCACTCGGCTACTTCATCAACCCGCTGGTGTCGATCGCGCTCGGGATGCTGGTCTTCCGGGAGAAGCTCAATCGGTGGCAGTTCACCGCCTTGGCGATCGCCGTGGCCGCGGTGGTGATCCTGACGGTGCAGTTGGGGCAGCCGCCTGTGGTGGGCCTGGGCCTGGCGCTGTCGTTCGGCCTGTACGGCGCGGTCAAGAAGGTGGTACGCACCGATCCGCGGGTCAGTGTCGGCATCGAGGCGGCGATCGCGACCCCGTTCGCGATCGGCTACCTGGTGGCCCTACAGGCGTCCGGTGGGGGCACACTCACCGGACACGGCGCCTCGCACATCGCGCTGCTGATCCTGTCGGGCGTGCTGACCGCGCTTCCGCTGCTGCTCTTCGCCGCGGCCGCGCAACGGCTGGCGATGGTCAGCTTGGGCCTGCTGTTCTACGTGAACCCGGCAATGCAGCTGTCGTGGGGAGTGCTCGTCGGCGGCGAGCCGATGCCTCCGATGAGGTGGCTGGGGTTCGCCCTGATCTGGTTGGCGCTGCTGGTGTTCACCGGCGACGCGCTGCGTCGCGCGCGCGTCCAGCGGCGTGCCGCCCGGCCCTGTCCGGCCTGACCTTTGCGCGAGCACATGTTGACCGGCCGGTAGCTATGCCATAGCGTTTGCTCGTGGAATTCGAGGCCCTCATCGTGCCCGCGGTTCGCAGACCCGGGCGTCCGGTCGGGGCCAACTCCGACCAGACGCGGCGGACAATCCTGTGTGCGGCCCGCGACGTCATCGCCGAACACGGATATCGCGCGGCCACGTTCCAGCAGATCGCGCTGCGGGCCGGGGTGAGCAGGCCGACCCTGCACTACTATTTCGCCACTCGGGAGCAGCTCTACGAGGTGCTGCTCGCCGACGTCCGCGCGGAGGTGGCCAGATGCGCGGCCGAGGCGACGCTCGCGGGATCCTTACTTAGGCAATTAGAAGTGTTCATCGCGGAGATGCACCGACTCGGCGGCGCCGAGCCGGCTCTGATGGGACTGGTCGTCACCGCGCGCGTCGACCACAGGGGAGTCCTCCGGCACGAGGCCGCGGCCGCGGTGGTCTCCACGGTGCACGCGTTCTTCGACGCCGTGGTCGTGGATGCGGTGCGGCGCGGCGAGTTGGCCTTCGACACCGACGCGCACGCGGTGGCCGACCTGCTCGGCGCGCTCTTCTGGGGGCTTGTGTTCCACGCAGGCTTCATCTCTGGGGCCGACGGTGCCCCGGAGATTGCCAGGCAATTGCTCCGAATGGTCGGTTTCGGGTTGCTGGACACGCCGGAGCCGGCATCCGTCGACGCCTGATTCGAAGAAGACGAGACACGCAGCACGACACGCCGCGCGCTGTCGGTGGGCGGTCATAGACTGGCTCCCCTATGAGCGGGTCATTCGTGCATCTCCACAACCATACCGAGTACTCGATGCTCGACGGCGCCGCCAAGGTGAAGCCGATGCTGGCCGAGGCGCAGCGGCTGGAGATGCCCGCCATCGGCATGACCGACCACGGAAACATGTTCGGCGCCAGCGAGTTCTACAACGCCGCCACCGACGCCGGGATCAAGCCCATCATCGGCATCGAGGCCTACATCGCGCCGGCTTCACGCTTCGAGACCAAGCGCGTGCTCTGGGGTGACCCCAGCCAGAAGTCCGACGACGTCTCCGGCAGCGGCTCGTACACGCACATGACGATGGTCGCCGAGAACGCGACCGGCCTGCGCAACCTGTTCAAACTGTCGTCGCTGGCGTCGTTCGAGGGGCAGCTCGGCAAGTGGGCGCGGATGGACGCCGAGATCATCGCCGAGCACGCCGAGGGCATCATCGCCACCACCGGGTGTCCGTCCGGTGAGGTGCAGACCCGGTTGCGGCTCGGCCATGACCGCGAGGCGCTTGAGGCCGCCGCCAGATGGCGGGAGATCTTCGGACCGGAGAACTTCTTCCTCGAGCTGATGGACCATGGCCTCGACATCGAGCGCCGTGTCCGCGAGGGCCTGCTCGACATCGGACAGAAGCTCGGCATCCCGCCGTTGGCCACCAACGACTGCCACTACGTCACCCGCGACGCCGCGCAGAACCACGAGGCGTTGCTGTGCATCCAGACCGGCAAGACGCTGTCGGACCCCAACCGATTCAAATTCGACGGTGACGGCTACTTCCTGAAGTCGGCCGCCGAGATGCGGGCGCTGTGGGACGGTCAGGTGCCGGGCGCGTGTGATTCGACGCTGCTGATCGCCGAGCGGGTCCAGTCCTACGCCGACGTGTGGACACCGAAGGACCGGATGCCGATCTTCCCGGTGCCCGAGGGCCACGACCAGGGCTCGTGGCTCACGCATGAGGTCATGACGGGTCTGCAGGAGCGGCGCTTCCACGGTGCGCCCGTACCGCAGGAGTACATCGACCGCGCCCAGTACGAGATCAAGGTCATCTGCGACAAGGGCTTCCCGGCCTACTTTCTGATCGTCGCCGACCTCATCAACTACGCCCGCTCCGTCGGGATCCGCGTCGGCCCCGGCCGTGGTTCGGCGGCCGGATCGCTGGTGGCCTACGCGATGGGCATCACCAACATCGACCCGATCCCGCACGGTCTGCTGTTCGAGCGGTTCCTCAACCCGGAACGTCCGTCGGCTCCCGACATCGACATCGACTTCGACGACCGTCGCCGGGGCGAGATGCTGCGGTACGCCGCCAACAAGTGGGGTAGCGACCGGGTGGCCCAGGTCATCACCTTCGGCACCATCAAAACCAAAGCGGCGCTGAAGGATTCGGCGCGTGTGCACTACGGCCAGCCCGGCTTCGCGATCGCCGACCGAATCACCAAGGCGTTGCCGCCGCCGATCATGGCCAAGGACATCCCGGTGTCGGGTATCACCGACCCCACCCACGAGCGCTACAAAGAGGCCGCCGAGGTCCGCGCCCTGATCGACACCGACCCCGATGTGCGCACCATCTACGAGACCGCCCGCGGTCTGGAGGGCCTGGTCCGCAACGCCGGTGTGCACGCCTGCGCGGTGATCATGAGCTCGGAACCGCTCATCGACGCGATCCCGCTGTGGAAGCGCCCGCAGGACGGCGCGGTGATCACCGGCTGGGACTACCCGTCGTGCGAGGCCATCGGCCTGCTGAAGATGGACTTCCTCGGGCTGCGGAACCTGACGATCATCGGTGACTGCATCGAGAACATCAAGGCCAACCGTGGCATCGACGTGGATCTGGAGTCGTTGACGCTCGACGACCCCAAGGCCTACGAACTCCTCGGCCGCGGGGACACGCTGGGTGTTTTCCAGCTCGACGGCGGGCCGATGCGCGACCTGCTGCGTCGCATGCAGCCCACCGAGTTCAACGACATCGTCGCGGTGCTGGCGCTGTACCGTCCGGGTCCGATGGGCATGAACGCCCACAACGACTACGCCGACCGCAAGAACGGCCGCCAGGCCATCAAACCGATCCACCCCGAACTCGAAGAGCCGCTCAAGGACATCCTCAGCGAGACCTACGGCCTGATCGTCTACCAAGAGCAGATCATGTTCATCGCCCAGAAGGTCGCCTCGTACTCGATGGGCAAGGCCGATGCGCTGCGCAAGGCCATGGGCAAGAAGAAGCTCGAGGTACTCGAAGCCGAGTACCAGGGCTTCAAGGAGGGCATGACGGCCAACGGCTTCTCCGAGAAGGCCGTGAAAGCGTTGTGGGACACCATTCTTCCGTTCGCCGGGTACGCGTTCAACAAGTCGCATGCCGCCGGCTACGGCCTGGTGTCGTACTGGACGGCCTACCTGAAGGCCAACTACCCGGCCGAGTACATGGCTGGTCTGCTCACCTCGGTCGGTGACGACAAGGACAAGGCCGCGGTGTATCTGGCTGACTGCCGGCGCCTCGGCATCACGGTGCTGCCGCCCGACGTCAACGAGTCGGTGCAGAACTTCGCCTCGGTGGGCGATGACATCCGGTTCGGTCTCGGCGCGGTGCGCAACGTCGGCGCCAACGTGGTGTCCTCGCTGGTTGCGACCCGCAAGGAGAAGGGCAAATTCGCCGACTTCTCCGACTACCTCAACAAGATCGACATCGCCGCCTGCAACAAGAAGGTGACGGAGTCGCTGGTCAAGGCAGGGGCGTTCGACTCCCTCGGCCACCCGCGCAAGGGCCTGTTCCTGGTGCACACCGACGCGGTCGACTCGGTGCTCGGCACCAAGAAGGCCGAGGCGATGGGCCAGTTCGATCTGTTCGGCGGCGCAGATGGTTCCGGCGCGGACGCCGGAGACTCCGCGTTCACCATCAAGGTGCCCGACGAGGAGTGGGAGGACAAGCACAAGCTCGCCCTGGAACGGGAGATGCTCGGCCTGTACGTGTCGGGCCACCCCCTCAACGGGGTCGCGCATCTGCTCGCCGCGCAGGTCGATACCCAGATCCCGGCCATCCTCGACGGGGACGTGGCCAACGACACCCAGGTCCGTGTCGGCGGGATCCTGGCCTCGGTCAACCGCCGGGTCAACAAGAACGGCCTGCCCTGGGCGTCGGCGCAGATCGAGGACCTCACCGGCGGCATCGAGGTGCTGTTCTTCCCTCAGACCTACTCGATGTTCGGTGCCGAGATCGCCGACGACGTGGTGGTTCTGGTGGGAGCCAAGGTGGCCATCCGCGACGATCGGATCTCCTTGATCGCCAACGAGCTTGTGGTTCCCGACTTTTCGAGCGCAAACGTGAACCGTCCGGTCGCGGTGAGCCTGCCCACGCGGCAGTGCACCGTCGACAAGGTGACGGCGCTCAAGCAGGTGCTGGCCCGGCACCCCGGCACCGCCCAGGTGCATCTGCGGTTGATCAGCGGTGAGCGCATCACCACGCTGGAGTTGGATCAGTCCCTGCGGGTCACCCCGTCGTCGGCGCTGATGGGTGACCTCAAGGAGCTGCTGGGCCCCGGCTGTCTGGGCGGATGACCGGCACGCCCGGTGTCGGGCTCAGTGCGTGGCGGTTCGTCACCACCTTCGGTGTCGTCAGCCTGCTCGCCGACATCGTCTACGAAGGAGCCCGCTCGATCACCGGGCCGCTGCTCGCGTCGCTGGGAGCGACGGCCGTGGTGGTCGGTGTCGTCACCGGTGTCGGCGAGGCGGCGGCGCTGATCCTGCGGGTGGTCTCCGGTCCGCTGGCCGACCGCACCGGCCGGTTCTGGACATGGACGATCGGCGGCTACTTCCTGACCGTCGTCACGGTGCCGTTCCTCGGCGCGGTCGGCGTGCTGTGGGCGGCAGCCGCGCTGATCATCGCCGAGCGCGTCGGCAAAGCAGTGCGCAGCCCTGCCAAGGACACGCTGCTGTCGCACGCCACCGCGGTCACCGGCCGCGGCCGTGGGTTCGCCGTCCACGAGGCGATGGATCAGATCGGCGCCGTCGCAGGTCCGTTGGCGGTGGCGGCGATGCTTGTGGTTTTCGGCGGCGACTACGCGCCGACCTTGGCGCTGCTCGCCGTCCCCGGCGTCGGCGTGCTGGCGTTGCTGGCCTGGCTGCGGGTCCGGGTGCCGGAGCCGGCCCGTTACGAGGTCGAGGCTGCGCCGTCGACGAAACCCGTTGCGCGCGTGAGTTTCCTGCGGTCACTGCCGCGCTCGTTCTGGACGTACGCGGGCTTCTCGGCGGCCACGATGTTGGGGTTCACCACTTTCGGGGTGCTGTCGTTTCATCAGGTGGAGCGCGGAGTCGTGCACGTCGCGGTGGTGCCGGTGATCTATGCCGCGGCGATGGTCGCCGACGCGCTTGCCGCGCTCGCCACAGGCTGGGTCTACGACAAGGTCGGTGCGGTGGTGCTCGGTGCGCTGCCGGTGATGGCCGGACTCGTCCCGGCGCTGGCCTTCAACGACCACCTCGTCCCGGTCGTCGCGGGCGCACTGGTGTGGGGCGCGGCGGTCGGCATCCAGGAGTCGACGCTGCGCGCGGTTGTCGCCGATCTCGTCGAACCGGCACGGCGCGCCACGGCCTACGGCATCTACGCGGCGGTGCTCGGCTGCGCGGCGGCGGCCGGTGGCGCGCTCACCGGGTACCTGTACGGGCAGTCGGTCCCGCTGCTCGTCGGGGTGGTGATCGGCGTGCAGGCGATCGCGTTGGCGGTGCTTCCGGTGGTGCGGCGGGTGGCCCGGTAACGAAGTCGAGTAGTCGACTACTCAAGAATCCCGCGTCCCGTTGACGCACGCTCGGTCCACCAGCACGCCAACGGGAGGAAAACCATGCCACGCCCCACCAGGATTGACCAGATCCGTCACCAGTTCGAGCAGCCCGGTCTTGCGCAACACCTGTGGAAGCTGCGCGCCGACCAGTCGCGGCGGATCTCCCGGCAGAGCCGACCCGACACAATCATCACCGTTCCCCACTTCACGGGCAGCCGGAAGGACTATCTGTTGAGCCCGGTAAAGGGCTCGATCATGCTGTTCTGGGCGCCGCGCGGATCGAAGGTCATCGCCGACCTGGCCGACGCCTACGCAGCAGGTGACGACGACACCCTCCGCCGCCTCAGCGCACAAGCGGCGCGGGAGATGAAGCGCCACCCCGTCGCCTCTCTCGACGAGGGATTCCAGATCCTGCTGGACAGTCCGATGTACTTCGACGTGATGTACGGCGACAAAGAACTCGCCGGCAAGCTCACGCTGCCGCAGGGGGATGCCTACGGCGCCATCGGGTTCGCGTACAACGGCGGGGCAGTCAACGACGGCGACTTCCGATTCGTTCAGCACCAGAAGAACTCGGTCGACGCAGACTTCAGCACCCTGGTCGTCAAAGTTCCACCGGATCTGTCCGAGATCGAGAAGCTCGCGGTCGAGGCCGTGCCGGCCGATATGACCGGTTTGAACATCGGCGAGGCCACCATCTGCCCGATCGCCACCGGCGCCCTCGTCGCGATCGTCGTCGCGCTGGTCACGTGCGCGGGCGGGTGCGAGAAGATGGGGGAGAAGCTCGACCAGATCCGGTTGTCGAAAGCGCAACTCGACACGCTGGGTCCGCTGGCCTCCGCCCGCGAACTGCTGGCGGTGCGTCGGGAAGTCTTCGAGCAGCACGGGTTCTGATGTCCGCGGTCGTCGACGCCGTGGTGATCACTGCGGCGGGAGTGCTTCTCACGGTCACCGTGCTGCACAACGCCGGTCGTAACGGGGCGGTGGTGAATGCTCTGCATGCGGTGGGCCTGGTGCCGCAGTGGACGTTCTTCGCGCCCGTCCCCGGAACGCAGAACCTCTACCTGCTTTACCGTGACGTCTACCCCGACGGTCAGGTCAGCGCGTGGCGGGTGGTGGACCGGATGGACGCCTACCGGAGCCCGTGGACCTGCCTGTGGAATCCCTCCCGCAGATTGCGTAAGGCGCTGCACGACGTCGTCACGAGGCTTCCCTACGACCAGGCCGAGCACACCGAGCTTTTCAAGCTGTCGACGCCGTATCTGTTGATCCTCAACCACATCGCCGGCATCCCTCGACTCGACGGTGCGGTGGCCACCGGGTTCATGATCATGGGCAGCTGTCCGAACGAGCCGGCCCGGATGGCGTTCTGCTCTGAGTTGCACCGATTGTGAGACTGCACAATGGATTCTGCAAGCACTGCGATGTACGCCGCTCTCCTCATCGCCTCCGTCGGGGTCGCGGTGTCGGCCGCCGAGGAGTTGTACCGTCTCGACGTCTTCTCCGACTCGGGGATTCTCAGTTGGTCCGTGCTGCGCTTCACTCGACGTAGGGCACGGCTGCGCAGCGTGCAGGAACTGGCCGACCTCTTGTTTCGTCCGCGGGCTTTCGCCGCGCTGCTGGTCGCGAAGCTGGCTGCCGGACTCTCCGTCGTGGCACTCACGATCGCAGGGTCACCGCCGCGGCCGATGTTGGCCGCCCTGTCTGCGGCCGTGCTGGCACTGGTGCTGCTGATGAAGCGCAGAACCACGTTCGGGTTGGACGGGTCTGATCACATGCAGGTGGTGGTCTTTCTCGGCGCCACCGCTTTCCTTGTGGTACCGCAGGATTCACTGGCAGCCACCGCCGCGGTCCTCTACGTTGCGGCGCAGGCGGTGCTCGCCTATGTCGTGGCGGGGGTGGCGAAGTTGGCCGGTCCGGCATGGCGCGACGGATCGGCCCTCGGCGGGATCATGACGACCAAGATCTACGGGACTCGCTGGGTTGGCGAATTTCTCACCGGCAGACCGCTGCTGGGTCTGGCGGCCTGCTGGGCGGTGATCCTGTTCGAAATGGGATTCGTCGCGGTGCTGTTCGTGGATCAGCGTGCCATGTGGGGCCTGCTCGCGGTGGGCGTGCTGTTCCACGCGTCGACCGCGGTGCTGATGGGACTCAACGGCTTCCTGCTCGCGTTCACCGCCACCTATCCCGCGGTGGCGTACGCCCACCACCTACTGCATGCGGGGTGGCTCTGAGGAACTCCCGGGACGGTGTCAGCGCCGGGAGGTGCTGTAGCGCCCCAGGCCGAGCCAGACCAGCGTGGCCGTGCCCGCGCCGCTGAGTACCGCGGGGGCTGCGGCCGTCGTTGCCACCGCGACCACACCGAAGACCACGAGCCCGACCAGCAGGGACACCACCTTGTAGGTGGGCCAGGGCACCCCCGCGATCGACACCGTCGCGGCCGGATGGGCTGCGGCGTCGCGGAAACGTTCGGCGGTCGTCACACTGATGACGATAACTCGCAAGAAAGATTTCGGCCACCCGCAACCTGGTTTGTGGCGGCTCGATTTGTCTAGCCTGGCTACATGCCGCTCACCTCAACCCGTGGGCGAGCCGGCGATCCTGCTCACCACGGTCGGCTGAACCCATTTCCGCTGGAGAGGGGTCTGGTGGCACCATGGTCCGGTGTCCACTGAGCTGAGCCAGACTCCCCGTATCGATCCCGCGGCGCCGTTGCGCGCCGCGGACATCGACGAGGCGGCTCGGCGAATCTCGGGCGTGGTGTCCAAGACCCCGTTGCAGTTCAGCGACCGGCTGTCGGCCATCACCGGCGCGCAGGTCTACCTCAAGCGCGAAGACCTCCAGGCGGTGCGCTCCTACAAGCTGCGCGGCGCCTACAACCTGCTCATGCAGCTGACTGCCGAGGAGAAGGCCGCAGGGGTGGTGTGCTCGTCGGCGGGCAACCACGCCCAGGGCTTCGCGCTGGCCTGCCGCTCGATGGGCGTTCACGGGCGCGTCTACGTGCCGGCCAAGACCCCCAAACAGAAGCGCAACCGGATCCGCTACCACGGCGGCGACTTCATCGAGCTGATCGTCGGCGGCAAGACCTACGACATGGCCGCCGAGGCCGCGCTGGACGACGTCGCCCGGACCGGCGCCACGCTGGTGCCGCCGTACGACGACCTGCGCACGATGGCCGGCCAGGGCACCATCGCGGTGGAGATCCTGGACCAGCTCGGGCAGGAGCCGGATCTGGTGATCGTCCCCGTCGGGGGCGGCGGCTGCATCAGCGGTATGACCACCTATCTTGCCGAGCGCACCGCCACGACGTCGGTGCTGGGCGTGGAACCCGCCGGAGCGGCGGCGCTGGTGGCGGCGTTGGCGACGGGTGAGCCTGTGACGCTCGAGGCTGTCGACCAGTTCGTCGACGGCGCCGCGGTCGCCCGCGTCGGGGCATTGCCGTTCGCGGCCCTGTCGGCCGCCGGGGACATGGTGTCGATCACGACGGTGGACGAGGGCGCGGTGTGCACCGCGATGCTCGACCTGTACCAGAACGAGGGCATCATCGCCGAGCCGGCGGGTGCGCTGTCGGTGACCGCGCTGCTCGACTCCGACATCGAGCCCGGCTCGACCGTCGTATGCCTCATCTCAGGCGGCAACAACGACGTCTCCCGCTACGGGGAGGTGTTGGAGCGATCCCTGGTGCATCTGGGTCTCAAGCACTACTTCCTTGTCGACTTCCCACAGGAGCCCGGCGCCCTGCGGCGGTTCCTCGACGAGGTGTTGGGCCCGAACGACGACATCACGCTGTTCGAATACGTCAAGCGCAACAACCGCGAGACCGGCGAGGCGCTCGTGGGCATCGAGATGGGTTCGGCGTCCGACCTCGAAGGCCTGCTCGCCAGGATGCAGACCTCGGAATGTCACGTCGAGTTGCTCGAGCCGGGTTCGCCGACGTACCGCTATCTGACCTGATGGCGGCCTGCCCGCACTGCGGCGTCGAGGCGTGCGAGGCGAAATTCCAGGAGTGCCTGGACCGGGACTTTACCGACCCGGATTACGGCGTTGTGCACCACCGTCGGTGCGTACATGCTGCAGCACAGCCGCTACCTCGACGAAAACGTCGCGGGCGCAGTCGATTTCCTGTTGCGCCACCTCGATCGGGCCCCAGGCGAATCCGCCAAGCGTGACATCCGTCGGTGGACCGACGGCCCACGCCGCGTGGCCCTGCGGGGCGAGGAGTCCGCGCCCGTGCGTCCGGACGCACTTCGCAGGGCTGCGACTGGTGATTCAGCCTGTCAGAGCGACACGTCCTGTTCGTCGTGGCCGAACTCGACCTGCCGACCGTCGTAGCTGCCTGTGCATGACGTCACCACGTGATAGGTGGTGAAGGGCAACGGAGCCGGCACCTGGAAGGTCGTGCTCCCGTTGGGGTCGATGTCGAACTCCCTGCTGGCTCCGGTCGCACCGGATGTCGAGCGGGCGTCGTAACTGCAGCTACCGCCGATACCCGCGTTGTTCTTGACATTCACCGTCCATTGGAAGGGCGCCCGCACGAACGAGACCCGTACCGCGTTCGCCGGTGCCGGGCACTGTTCTCCGGCCGGGACTTCCGGCTTTAGCCTGAATCCACCGATGAATTGCCTGGTAGGCGGGTGTCGATATGAGGAAAGTGCCCTCTGAGCTGTGATAATGAGTGTTCCTTACGCACTTATCGGCACAACTCGG
>Ga0172382_10011421_pt1 | contig 11750 bp, 4 predicted proteins | sample Leawel138RmetaG_FD_122245 | JGI IMG/M metagenome (GOLD analysis project Ga0172382, IMG submission 122245) | Leachate microbial communities from a municipal landfill in Southern Ontario, Canada - Leachate well 138R metaG | ecosystem: Engineered > Solid waste > Landfill > Unclassified | place...
GCAAGGTATTATAAGAAAATGTACTGCTTCGGACAGTTCTAAAAGATACACTTCCATAGATGCAATTTTAGACGACATAAATAAAACTTTTATTAAGTCTTTTAGCATTGTTGATAAGAAACATATTGAAATTTTACCAATGTACTCTACGAAGCTCGTAACCAGAGAAAATACTATAAAAAGATTGATTAACAATGTTCAAAACTATTTTTATGAAAATAAACTTACAAAACTTTCCGTTATAACCGGTGAATTCGGGACGGGCAAAAGCGCACTGCTGAATCTGTTTATTACCAGACTGAATTTTGAAGGAGAATATGCCGTTTTAGCACCCTTGAGCAAGGATTTGTCTGAAGATTATTCCGGAATCAAAAATATTGTTCAAAAAATTCTTAAATATGCTGATAAAAATTTGATAGAAAAATATTCGGATCAATTATATGTTTTAATTCCCAAATTGAATGATAGAGAAAAAGCAAATAATTTTATTGTGGAAGAAGCCGATGAGTCTTATAAAATGGTTTACAGATTAGGAAATTTTATATTGGAAACCTCTTTAAATTGGCCTTTTGTCATCGTGTTGAAAAATTATAATTGTATTGATGAATTATCAAAAAAGGTTATTAACTATATAATGGAATGTCAAGATAGAGGAAAAATCTATTTTGTTGTTTCTTTTGACGAGGAAGTATTGGATGAAAACGTAGTAGATTACTTTAAGCCTCAATTAGATTTCAAGGATATAGATATCATACAATTAACTAATTACAATATTTATGAAACAGCGGAAGCCATAAGAATACTATTGGGAATGAGCAATGCGCCAATTGATTTTGCTGCAAAGGTATATAGAGAAACGGAAGGGAATCCTCATTTGGTATACGAAACTATATGTGCCGCTTTTTCAGAAAAACTCATATATGTGGACGATAAAGGAAACTGGGTGCTAAAGGATATAGACTTTTCAAAAATTACTCTATCAGTGGATATTGATGATATCCTTAAAAACAGGATTAATAAACTGGAACCGAATAAAAAAATAGTATTAGATATAATCTCAATATTTAAGATGCCGGTACCTATAGATATTTTGGAGAGTATGTCCGGGTTCGATGCTCAGGAACTGCTGCCATTTTTGGACAGAGTTGTTTATTTAAATATTTTATCAAAGAAAATGGACGATTGGGGTATAACTTATGATTTTACTTCCATGAGTTTGAAGAAAAGTGTATATGATGCTATCAATGCTCATAATCAGTTAAAATATCATGAAAAAGCATCCCAAATGCTTAAAGAAAAGTATAGGCTGGAAAAAAGGGAAAATAAAGATGAACTTATTTATCAAATGGCAAAAAGCGGCAGAAGCTCCGAGGCTATTGATTATTTGTTAAAATCATCAAAGGATATGATTAAAAATCACCTTATTAACCAAGCAATTCAATTTCTGGAGCAGGCCTATGATTTAGTTGAAAAAGGATCTGATCTTTCCAAAGTTATTGAAGTAAGTATGAGATTGGGTGATTTATACTATCAGATTTCAGAAGATAATAAAAGCCTGAATCAATATGAAATTGCGGAGGAAAGGGCAAAGAAGCTGGGGGATACACATTTAATAGCAGATATTTATATAAAAAAGATATATATATACTATAGACTTAATAATATAAAAAAATGTTTGGAATATTCAAGGTTAGCAAAAAGAGAGATAAAGGCAAGTAATTATAAAAACGGAATGCTGGATCTTATTTTAGCTCTAAGCGACTTGTTGATATATAGAAGAAAGTTAAATACTTGTATAAAAATTCTTGAAAAAGTATTAAAAGATTTGAATAAAGAGGACAAGTATTATTATGGCATGTTTTTGTCTGTATATGGTGCGGCTTTGGTTAAAAGATCTTGCTTCAAAGAGGCTATCGAAGCATTAAACGAAAGCATGGAAATATTAGAAGAATTAAAACTATACAAAGGCTTAATAATGGTAATGAATAATCTAGGGATTATTTACAGTGTTTATTACGGAAATATTCAAAAAGCGAAAAAATATTTTGAAGAAGCAATAATTATTTGTCAAAGAACCAATAACACACATTGCTTAATAAAAAGCTATAACAATCTGGCAGAGACATATAAAAGAGAAGACGCATTTAAAAAAAGCCTTGTTTATTATAATAAAGCGCTGGAATTGATGGAAAGTTTCCCAAATATCTATACTCAAGCAATACTATATATTAGTTGTTCGATGATAAGCTTGGAAATGGAGAATTATAATAAATACAAAAATTATATAGATAAAGCTAAAGATATAATTTTTTATTATAAGGATACGGGAGATGCAGTATATCAATACTATATCAGTGAATCTATATTCTTATACTCAATGGGTATGTATGAAGATGCTTTTAGTAATTCTGAAAAAGCTCTGGGGCTTGCCAAGTCATGGAATATTCATATAGATTCAGATTTGGCTCTTGTGAACACCTTATGTAAAATTAAACTGACAAAGGAAATGGATTATAACAATCTAAAGGAATTATGTGTTTCACTATTTGCAAAAAAAGATTATAGGGTATCCGGGCTGGCATGTAATAAAATAGCTGAATTATATTTAGAAAAGAATGATATTAAAAGTGTCCAAAGTTTTGTAGAATTGTCGAAAAAGTATGAGAAGTTTAGCAATATACCACAGTTGAATTTGAATTTTAGATACTTGGATGCTATGACTTTTAGCGGGAAGAAAAGACCGGATCTGTTGAAAGCCTTGGTTGATGATGCAGATAAGTTTGATAATAATGAATTAAGATGGAAGATTTATAAGGCAATAGGACTGGAAGTGGCAAAATCCGGCGATTTGAATCGTGCATTATGTTACATGTTGACTTCTTTTAATTGTCTGAGAATTTTGGTTGACGGAGTACCAAAAGATTATAAAATTAATTTTATAAAATCTCATAACAGATACACTGTTAAAGAAGAACTATTAACCTTAGCTAAAGAAATGACAGGTAAAGAAGGTTCATTTTTTGGTTATGCCACACTAAAGGATGAAGATAAGGATATTGAGAACATCATAAATGAATATTTTTATTATAAAAAATTTAAGGATTTGTTAATCAAGGACAGCAATTTGGCATATGGAATAGATGGGGAAGAAAAAGCGGATATATCAGGGAAACTCATGTCAGATTTTCTTTACAGAATTAATAATTTTAGTAATAGTATAGAAGAAAGCATAAAAGAATTAGTGGAAATATTGAAAGATTTTACACAAGCAAAAAATGCTTTTCTGGCAATTACTGATGATAGCAGTAGTTTGAGGTTTGTATATACCAGCTTTAAAAATGAAAATCTTAGTTTTTATAAATATATTACTGAAAAGGCAAGGCAAATAGGTGAAAGTATAATAATACCTGATGTATTTGAGTACAAGAAGAAAATGGAGAACAGTTTAATACCAAAAGATATTTCCGCCGTATTTTGTTTTCCCGTGACCTCTTTTGATACAGTTGTTGATTTTGAAATTGAAAGAAGGAATGTCAGCAATTCATGCAATATTTCAGGTTTCATTTATCTTGATACGGATTCAATTATCAATAATTTTTCAAATGAGACAGGGGATTTATGCAATAGAGTAACAAAAATAGCTCATATACTCATTGATAATTATAATTTAAAGATGGTAAATGCTATTGATAAGCTTACAAAGTTGTATACAAGAAAATATTTTGAAAACGCATTGCTAAACGAGATTTCCAATGCGGCAATAAAAAGCGGAGAGTTTTCCATTATTATGTCTGATATAGATAGGTTTAAGGCAATAAATGATAGATATGGTCATCAGGTAGGAGATAAAGTGCTGGTAAAGATATCAGAACTAATTATGAATAGCCTTAGGAGGACGGATATTTGTGCCAGATACGGCGGGGAAGAATTTATAATGCTTCTCCCGTCTACAAATACAACAGGAGCATTAAATCTGGCGGAGAAGATTAGAAAGGCACTGGAATCCGCCAATATAGGTTTGCATCAAAACATAACTATAAGTATGGGTATCGCATCTTACCCCACACACAGCACTTGGATGAAGGATTTAATAGATAAGGCGGATCAAGCCTTATATCATTCAAAGGAAACAGGAAGAAATAAAACTACGGTTTATGATACTGATTTGGTAAAGACAGCAGGAAGAGTAGATAAGATGATAGGAATAATAACAGGTAATATGTCGGAGGATATAAATAATGTAGAAAGTATTATAGAAATATTAGAGCTCCAAAGAGATAATTCTACGACTATTGAAAATAAAATATTTAATTTTTTGGGTAAAATGATAGAAATGTCCGGTGCCAAAGAAGGAATTGTTTTTATAGTAGATAATAATAAACCTGTTAAACATATTTCAAGGAGAGGCTCAGCTCCTGTGGAGATAAACGGTTTGCCTTATAATGCCGAACTGTTGAATAAGTGTATAATAAGTAAAAGCGGGGAATATCTTATTGACTGGTCAAGCAGTGTAGCCATTGATACAGTTACAGGTATGCCTGATTGGCAATCTGTAATGATAATACCTATTACAAATTATGGAGAGGTTAACGGGGTTTTGTATTTGTCTACATCATTGAAAAGCAAAGAGTTTGATGCGAGTATTTATAATTATATATCTACCCTTTGTAATATCGCAGCACCCATGTTTTTAAATATGGATTTTTAAAGTTGAAATTGTATTATTTCACTGATAAATGTATAATTTGTTTATCGGTGAATTTTTTATAAATTTATATAATAAAGTTGAGGCTAATAAATACCGGGGAGGATTTTGATGAAAATTAAACTACCATCACTTAGAAATAAAGGGATAATATATGTTTTAGCTTTTATAGTAATAATTATTGCTTTATTTGGTACCTTATCAGGGTATATAATTGATTTCCAGTGGTTTAAAGAACTGGGATATACGGAAGTATTTTTTAAAAAAGTCTTTACACAGATGAAATTTTTTATACCTACACTCGCAGCGACATTCATCCTGTTTTATATATATATGAAATCAATAAATTCTTATTTGGTAAAAAGAAGCGGAATTATTATGGGTGTTGGCGAAAACAAAAAGAGAAATAAAATGTTTATTATTATTTCCTTATTTTTGTCTTTGGTATTTTCCATAGCATTTGTTTCTGAAGTATGGTACGATTTTTTAATATTTATTAATAAAACTCCTTTTAATATAACGGATCCAATCTTTGGCTACGATATCAGCTTTTATGTTTTCATGCTTCCCTTTTTTAAAAAAATATATAGTTTTTTGCTCGGTGTGATAATTATTTTTGCAATAATTACTTTTGTATTTAATGCAATAATGATCTTAGCACCGAAAAAGGCAAAAGAAGATTTTGAAAATGATTTGAGTTATAGGCATATAGGGCGTTTAAATAAAAATACTTATAAAGATATATTGAAAACCGGGGGCAAACAGCTTTCTTTTCTAGGCGGTATATTCTTCTTATTATTGGCGGCAGGGTTTTATTTGAGAATGTTTGATTTGCTTTATTCTCCGAGAGGAATTTCATTTGGAGCGTCTTATACGGATATGCATGTAGGACTGCCTTTTTATTATCTATATATTGGACTTAGTGTATTGATTGCCATTTCCTTTATGGTTCCTTATAAAGGTATAAATAAAAAGGTCTTGTTTTTTGGACCTTTATTGCTTGTTATTGCAGTATTTGCATCAGGTATTGTAACTGCAGCTATCCAAAACCTTATAGTTACCCCCAATGAATTGGCTAAGGAAGAAAAGTTTTTGCAGTATAACATTGATTATACCAACTTTGCTTATGACCTTCATGATGTTGAAGTAAAGCAATTTAGTGTAGCTCAGGATCTAACAAGGGAAGACATAGATAATAATAAGATTACAATAAATAATATTCCTGTTAATGACTATAAACCGGCGAAAGATATATACAATCAGATACAGGGTTTGAAAAACTACTATTTTTTCTATGATATGGATATTGATAGATATATGGTAAATGGGGAGTATAGACAAGTATTTATTTCTGCCAGAGAACTTCAAAGTGCAAATATTCCCAAAAGGGAAGAGGAAAGAGGGGCATCTTGGATAAATCGTTATCTAAAGTATACTCATGGTTATGGAGTTGCAATGTCTCCGGTGAATGAAGTTACTTCTTCCGGTCAGCCCAGATTGTTTATTAAGGATTTGCCGATTATATCGGAAACTGATATTAAGGTGGAAAGACCTCAATTATATTATGGAGAGTTAACAAAAGATTTTGTTATAGTAAATACCAGAGAAAATGAGTTTGATTATCCATCCAGCGAAGGAAATATTGAAACCATTTATGAAGGTACCGGCGGCGTGCCATTAACTTTTACAAATCGCATTATGTTAGCATTAACCCAAGGCAAGATGAATTTTATTCTGTCTCAGGACATAAATTCTAAAAGCAAAATACTGTTAAACAGGGAAATAATAGATAGGTCGAGAAAAATAGCACCGTTTTTGTTTTTTGATGAGGACCCCTATATTGTTGTAAGTGAAGGGAAATTATATTGGATAATTGATGCTTATACCGTCAGTAATAAATATCCTTATTCGGAAGCTATGGATGAGAATACGGATATAAATTATATCAGGAATTCTGTAAAAATTATTATAGATGCTTATAATGGTACAACGGATTTTTATATTGCTGATGATAAGGATCCGCAAATAATTACCTACAGCAAGATATATAAAACTTTATTCAAGCCTTTAGCAGACATGCCGGAGGATTTGCGTTCTCACATCAGATATCCTCAAATGCTTTTTGATATACAATCAGAAATATATAGTAAATATCATATAAAAAGTGCCAGAGAGTTTTATAATAAAAGTGATGTATGGGATATAGCTACTCAGATATATGGTCCCAGCGGCGCAACCAGTGAGAGTGAATTGGTAGAGTCCTCATATTTGATTATGAAGCTTCCGGATTCCGATAAAGAGGAATTCATATTGATGGTACCTTATACACCGCAAAGAAAGAATAATATGACATCGTGGTTTGCCGTAAAAAACGATGGGGAAAATTACGGAAAACTGGTGCTTTACACTTTTCCATCCGGCAAGATTGTAGAGGGTCCCATGCAGATAGAGGGTATAATAAGTCAGGACGTTGCTATAGGCAATGCTATAAATCTGCTTCAATCCGGCGGCGGCTCACAGGTTATAAGAGGTAATATGCTTATAATACCTATAGAGGATTCAATACTCTATGTGGAGCCAATATATTTGAGGGCTAGTAATGCCAGTGCCTTGCCTGAATTAAAAAAGGTTATAGTCTTTTATAAAAATATGGTTGTTATGGAAGACAGTTTGGAAATTTCTTTATCTAAAATTTTTCCAACCTCAGCTGAAGAACCTATAAAACCAAAACCGATTATACCTGATATATCTTCCGAAGAAGAAGTAAGCGGCTTAAAAGAACTGATAATACTTGCCAATGATGTTTTCAGTGAAGCCATAGAAGCTCAAAAGGAAGGGAACTGGTCTTTATATGGAGAAAAGTTGGAGGAACTATCCAAAATACTGGAAAGATTAAATAGGCTTGATAGTGTTGAATAGAGTTTTTATGTAAAGACCGATAATAAGTTACTAAAATGATAAGAAATAAAAGGGGAGTAAAAATGAAGCTTATATCATGGAATGTGAATGGCCTCAGGGCTTGTGTAAAAAAAGGATTTTTAGATTATTTTAATGAAATGGATTCGGATATATTTTGTGTTCAGGAGATTAAGCTGCAGGAGGGACAAATCGAACTGGATTTGGACGGTTATCATCAATACTGGAATTATGCAGTGAAAAAAGGATATTCAGGTACCGCAGTATTTACAAAAAAAGAACCATTGAATGCAAAATACGGTTTAGGTATTGCCGAACATGATCAGGAAGGAAGGGTAATCACACTGGAGTATGAAGATTTCTCTTTAGTTAATGTATATACCCCTAATTCTCAACCGGAATTAGCAAGACTTGATTATAGGATGGAATGGGAAGATGTTTTTAGGGATTATTTAATGAACTTGGCAATAGATAAGCCTGTAATATTGTGCGGAGATTTAAATGTGGCTCACAAGGAAATAGATTTGAAAAATCCCGATACTAATAGGAGAAATGCGGGATTTAGTGATGAAGAGAGAGAGAAGATGACAAAGCTTTTGGACTCCGGATTTATTGATACATTTAGATTTTTTTATCCGGATAAAGAAAATGCATATACTTGGTGGTCCTATATGAGAAAAGCCCGAGAAAGAAATATAGGATGGAGAATCGATTATTATATCGTATCGGATAATTTAAAAGATTTTATAAAAGCTGCGGAGATTCATTCCAAGGTATTAGGCTCCGACCATTGCCCTGTAGTGCTTAAACTTAAATAACGGTGGTTTCCGAAGAGAATTTCCAAGAGATAAACTCTACCCGAGGGTTTCAACGAGGTGGGAGATATGAACAGAATAAGGCACACTTTGCTTATTGCAGTTTGCATAGCATTAGCATCTCAGTTTAATCTAAGTTATTTTGTAAAAGGTTTTATAATAACATTGTCCGTAGTTTTGCTTCCTGTCTTTTTATATAATTACTCGGAATTGAACTCAATAATAGTAGGATTTGCCACAGGGATTATATCGCCTTTATTTAGAGGGATAATTGTTTATCTTGGGAATAAGGATATAAACCTTACCATTGAATTGGTAGGTCCCGATGTTTTTTTCTACTTTACTTACGGTTTGGTATTTTATTTTTTGTATTATAAATCATTGACGAAGGACATTACAAGATTTGTTATAACTGCCTTTGCCTGTGATTTTTTATCAAATATAGTTGAGATGAGTATTAGGACAAGAATCACGGATATGAGTTTTCATATAATAAAAGACCTTATCACTATTGCAACAATTAGGGCTATCATTGTATTGGGGATAGTAATTTCTATGAAGTACTATAGGTCTTTTTTAATAAAAGAAGAACATGAATCGAGATATCGTAAATTGATGTTGCTTACTTCCGGTTTTAAATCAGAAATATATTTTATGAATAAAAACGTATCTTTGATAGAGGATGTTATGAAAAGATCCTATAATGCTTACAAGATGATTTACGAAGGAGATTATCCAAAGGAAGTAAAAAATCTTTCTCTTGATATAGCAAAAGATGTTCATGAAATAAAAAAAGACTATATCCGAATTATAAAGGGGCTTGAAGCAGTATCAAAGGACAAAATTGATTATTCTAAAATGAGCATTAAAGATGTAGTAAATATTCTAGAAACAGATACGAAGGAATATATAAAAGACAATAAACTTGATATATGTATTTATTTTAGCGTAAGGACAAATTTTTATATAGTAAAGCATTTTTATCTTATGTCTATACTTAACAATCTTATAAATAACGGTATAGAAGCAATAGGTAAAAGGAAAAGAGGAAAGCTAAGTCTAATAATTTACGAAACCGGTAAAAACTATATTTTTGAAATAAAGGATAATGGTAAGGGGATAAAAGAAAGCGACCTTGATTATATATACAATCCGGGTTTCTCCACAAAATTTGATGAAAATACGGGAAATATTGAAAGAGGAATAGGCTTGGCTTTAGTAAGTGACTTAATTAAGGGTACATTTGACGGAGATATAAGTGTAAATTCTGAGCCGGGCAAAGGAACAGCATTTAGAATAAGTATATCAAAAGATACTATGTAGGGGGGGAGTTTTTTGAGATATTATATTGTAGATGATGATATTAATATTGTAAAAATACTTAGCAATATTATTGAGGAAAAAAATATGGGGGATATAGTGGGACACTCCCACGATGGAGAGAAGGCTTTAAAAGAAATACTTATATATAACCCGGATATTGTTCTGGTTGATTTGCTTATGCCAAAACTTGACGGAAACACTCTGGTTAAAGAAGTGAAATCTGTAAGACCAAAGATAAATTTTATCATGATATCGCAGGTCTCGGATAAAGAACTAATTTCCGATTCTTACTATTCAGGTATTGAATTTTTTATTTCAAAGCCCCTAAATAATATTGAGGTGGAAAAGGTAGTTAACAAAATAGCAGAAAAGATACGTATGGAGCGAATTTTGAATAATATAAGAAAGGTAGTTAAGGACGAAAAAATCGGTGAAGATGGCAGTATTGATATAATAAGAAGGATGAAATACATATTAAGTACTTTAGGCATGCTAGGGGCTAAAGGCACAAATGATATAATCACCATAGGCGAATACATTATACAAAACAGAAAAACCTATAGCGAATCTTGTATTGATAATATATGCAATCAATTAGGGGAAAACCCCAGAACCGTTAAGCAAAGAATTCGCAGGTCAATTAAAGAAGGTCTAATCAATGTAGCCAATGCAGGAATAGAAGATTATTATGCAGATACTTTTCAACAATACTTAAATACCTTATTTGATTTTGAAAATGTAAAAGCAGAGATGGACCGTATAAGGGGAAATAAAATGGCCGGAGGGAAGGTAAATATGAACAAATTTTTTGAAGGCTTATTATTTCTAAGTGAAAATTCCTTGTGATATATTACCATTACTTTAGAAGTAGGGCTTCCCGGAATGCACCACCTGATATATAATACCTTTCGGGAGAAAATTTTTTTACTTACAATTTTGAGACAATTCATACAATTGTGATTATTTTTGAATATATGTGATTGTATTTGAATATTGTATTTATAATTAAAGGTAACAAAGCTAATGGTGGATATACCTAAATTCTGTTACTTACATAAGCTCACTAAATAGTTTTGATTAAAAAGTATTTGGAGGAGGAAAAAATGAAAAGAACATTGTCATTGCTACTTGTATTTGCGCTTATTGCAGCAATGGTGTTGACAGGCTGTTCTAAGCCCGCTGAAACAGGGGGAAGCGGGGAAGCTGATTCGGATGTCATAAAAGTTGGATGGATGGGATCCCTGACAGGAGACCAGGCAGTATTTGGACAGTGTGAATTTGGCATGGTAGAACTACTTTTCGAAGAAATAAATGAAGCCGGCGGAGTTTTAGATGGCAAGAAATTGGAAGCCATAGGCTACGATACCAAAGGAGACCCTCAAGAAGCTGTTAATGTAGTCAAAAGACTTACAGGGCAGGATAAAGTGGTTGCAATAATTGGGCCTAATGCCAGTGGTAACGCCATACCTATTGCTCCCGTTTTAGAAGAAGCAAAAGTACCCGATATCGCCACAGTTGCAACAAATCCAAAGGTTACAGTTCTTGATGGCAAAGTAAAACCTTATAACTTTAGAGTTTGTTTCATTGACCCATATCAAGGTGCTGTTGCAGCAGGTTATGCTGCAGACGTATTAGGCTTTACAAAAGCTGCAGTTCTTTATGATGTTGCTGATGATTATTCACAAGGGTTGACAGAGTTTTTTGAAGAATTTTTCGTGGGTAAAGGCGGAAAAATTGTTGCCAGAGAAGCATTTAAGTTTGGCGATGTTGATTTTAGGCCCCAGCTAAGTACAATAAAAGAAGCTGAACCTGAAGTGCTTTTCCTTCCTATATTCTTTAAAGAATTTTCACTTATAGCCAATCAGGCCAGAGAATTAGGCATAGATGCACCGCTTATGGGTGGAGACGGTGTTCCTTCCGAGCAGTTATTTACAATGGCAAAAGATGCAGTTCAAGGAAGCTTCATAGTAAATCACGTTGATTTTGATGAC
>Ga0172382_10011423_pt1 | contig 11747 bp, 7 predicted proteins | sample Leawel138RmetaG_FD_122245 | JGI IMG/M metagenome (GOLD analysis project Ga0172382, IMG submission 122245) | Leachate microbial communities from a municipal landfill in Southern Ontario, Canada - Leachate well 138R metaG | ecosystem: Engineered > Solid waste > Landfill > Unclassified | place...
CCCGGTGAGGGTCCACAGAAAGCCGGGTATTGCCAGCAATTCCTTAATGCCGGCCAGGAACCCGCCCTGGCGCTGGCCCCCCGGGCTGGAGTCCACCGCTGCGTCCCGCAGCAGCCACAGGCACAGAGGTGCCATCAGCATGCTGGGCACTGCCACGGTGATCAGCACGGTGCGCCAGTGGTAGTGCTCCGCCATCCAGCCGCCCCCCGCCAGGCCGAGCATGATGCCCAGGGGCACACCCGTCTGAAGGATGGCCAGGGCCCGCACCCGCTCCCTGGGGGGGAAGACTTCGCTGATCATCGCCTGGGAGGCGGGATTGGCGCCGGCCTCCCCCAGGGCGACTCCGCAGCGGGTGAGGGCGAGCTGGATAAAGTTCTGCGCCAGGCCGCCGATGGCGGTCATCAGGCTCCACAGGGCGATACAGCCCGCGAGGACCTTTTTCTTGGAAGCCCGGTCCGCCAGCCGCGCCAGGGGCAGGGCGGCCAGGGCGTAGATCAGGGAGAAGGTGACCCCGCCCAACAGCCCCAACTGGGTGTCGGTCAGGCCCAGGTCCAGCTTGATATTCTCCGCGAGGATGAAAATTATCTGGCGGTCCAGCAGATTGAAGATCATCACCAGGGTCAGCAGACCCAGCATGATTTTGCGATAGTTGGCGGAGGTGGTGGGTTGGTTTTGGGTGGCGGTGGTGGCTTCTGGCTCGGTCACGGCGGACTCCTTGTTGTTGTACCCGAAAGCTACCACAGGGGTGTGGAAATTACATCGGTGCAGGGCGCCGGATACAGGTAAGGACCGCCGAATACTGAGGTGCTCGGTAGTGACTGCTTGCCCTACCCATCTGCCGCAACGTTTTGCGCTAATCCCATTCTCGAAGGAGAGGGTTGCCGAAGCGTTCCACATAGCGCCGCCCCAGCTCCAGTGAGCCGGAATAGTTGAGGTGGCTCTCGTCCCGGTACAGGGGCAGGCCGTCGACAACGGTCTGACACTGGGCTTCGTCGCAGATCAGCTGCCGGGGGTTGATCCACAGCACCTGGGGGAAGCGCTCCCGGGCCGCCGCCTTGAAGCTGTTGAAGTTGGCCAGACGCTGGTACACCGGGGCGGCGTCAATGGCGCAGTCGACCCTGTTTTTCAGCAGGCAGTGGGCGTGGGCGGCGGAGGGCAGCTCGGGCACGTCCTCGAGGAGGATGACCCGGTGCCCGCGCTCCAGCAGCCAGGCGAGAGTGTCGAGAAAATAGCCGTGAAAGGCGGGATTGCGCAGGTAGGAGTTCCACCAGGCGGAGACAAACACGGTCATTGGCCGCTGGCTCAGGTAGTGGCTGAGGGCCAGGTTGCGCGCTACCTGTTCCGGGTCTTCAAACACCTTGTTGGCCAGGGGCGCCGGCACAAAAGGGGTGGAGGCCCGGGTGATCAGCAACAGGGACAGCTCGGTATCCTCCAGCAATGCTTCCACCAAGCCGATCAGCGCGGTGGCGTGGGAGTCGCCAATCAACACGCTGTTGGGCTGGCCGTCGACAACGGGAGCGCCAAACAGGCAGGCAGCGCTTTGGTCAAAATGGCTGGGGTCGGCCTTGAAGCAGGATTTGTAGTGGTCGGCGGCATTGTTCTGGTCGATGATGCGGTACAACTCCCGGCGCTCCGCGGGGATGCGGAAGCTGATATCGTCGGCAAGGCGGATGGTGCTTTGAATGGCCCAGATGACCAGCAGGGGCAGCAGGAGAAAAATCAGCGCCGATTTTTTCAGGCTCCAGTCCCGGTAGCGGTAGCGGTTTTCCACATACCTGTAGCTCAGCCAGGACAGTAGCAGCACCGCCGCGACCAAGCCCAGGCGAATGGGCCAGGTCAGTTCGACCAGCTGGTAGTGAAGCAGAGCCACGGGGGGCCAGTGCCACAGGTAAAGGGAGTAGGAGATGCCGCCGATAAACACCATGGGTCCTGTGCCCAGCAGGCGCCCGGTGAGGGTCTGGGGATGGTGCAGTCCAGTGTAGATCACCAGGGCCGTGCCCAGGGTGGGCCACAGGGCGTTGTAGCCGGGAAAGTGGTCGCCGCTCTCCAGCAGCAGGGCGGTGGCGACGACCAGGGTTATTCCGGCCAGTGCCAGGGCTTCCGCGCTCCAGCGGCCAGGGGCCGGCAGGCGAGTGGCGAAGAGGGCAACCCCGGCACCCAGCAGCAGTTCAAAAATCCGTGCCGGCAGCAGGTAGTAGGCCGCCGAGGGGGCGCTGGCGGCCAGATACACCGACAGCGCCAGGGTCGCCGCCCACAGTACTGCAAATAGCCAGGGCCCCCTGGCCCCCCGCCACAGCCGGTAGCTGAGGTAGAAGGTCGCCGGCCACAGCAGGTAAAACTGCTCTTCCACCGCCAGGGACCAGGTGTGAAGCAGGGAGAGACTCTGGGCCTCGGGGGCAAAGTACTGGCTGAGTTCGGCGTGGTAGTAGAAATTGCTGAGGCCCACCAGGGATGCCAGCCAGCTCTTGGCGAACACATAGTAGTCGTCGTCCAGGTAGAACGGCGAGATCAATAGCAAGGTGGCGGTGGAAACCACCAGAAAAACCGGCACCAGGCGGCGAATGCGCCGGGCGTAGAAGGTGTTGAAGCTGAAGCGACCGCTGGCGAGTCCGCGATCCAGAAGTTGGGTGATGACAAAACCGGAGATCACGAAAAAGACATCCACACCGATAAAGCCCCCGCTAACCCCGGGAAACTGGTAGTGGTAGAGCATCACCAGAACCACGGCGACCGCCCTCAGGCCCTCGATATCGGCGCGATAATGTTGGTTGGCAGGCAAGAGACGGTTCCAGAACGCAAAAAACGCCAGACAATACCGTCCTTTGCCGAGCTGCACAAGAGCCCGGGGTTGGCGGGGTCTCATTGAGGGGGGCTGGCAAAGAGGCCGGTAAGTTGGGCTGCAGGGCGGTTATTAACTCGGCAAGCCTTTAGCTGAGTTACACATAAGTCAGATTCAAGGGCTACACGGCGGTGGCGGCCGAGGGCAGAAGTTTCCAGCACCGGCACGAGTACATCCCTGTAGCCTGCGTCGGCGACGTCCTGTCGCCGACGCTGCTGGAAACCTCTGCCCTCGACCCCAAAGTGTCGCCCTAATTTCCGCCATCCGCTGGCTGGAAGCCAGCGCGAGCCCCTTCAAACCAAGGGATTGGACAAATTTCGCAGGTTTTAAGGGGCGACAATCAAATAGTGAATGGATTCACCTATTTGATTGCCAGGTTAATAGTGCACCAGCAGGGTGCGGTCGAGAAGGCTTGCCCGCTCCCTGACGGTGGTGGCGCGAAAGTGATCCCGATCCCGGTACAGGGGCATGCCGGAGTCACTCAGGCGCGCACAGCCCCGGGGGTCGCAGAGCATGGCGCGGGGATCCAGAGTTTCGACCCCTGCCCGCCCGGCGATTTCCGCAAGGCGTCTATGGAGCGCCACTTCGTCCGGGTCCGCGCTGACCCGACTGGTCAGCGCAGCATTGCCTGTGAGGCCGCGAATGCGGTCGCCGGAGTAGAAGCCGGCTGGGTCATAGGCCGGTCCGATGGGGTTGTCCAACAGCAGGTAGACTTTTTTGTCCGCGCTGATTTCCCGGAGAAAGCGCTCCAGGCGCAGCAGGGCGGCGGCAACTCCGGTGCCGTCGCGGAAATAGCTCTTTTCGCCATCCACCAGGGTGTAAAAGTCATATTTGTCGGCGGGGGTTCTGGGTTTGGCCTCGGCGATAAAGTAACAGTTCCAGCACCCGCCAATCACCACGGTTTTGGTGGTTTCCCGGTCAATAAGTTCCAGGCCATGGGCGCGCACATCGGCACAGTTGCGGTGGGAGGGGTGATCGTCGTACACATCAGGTATGGGCGGACAGCCGCCGTCGGTAACCACAATGGCGGAGTTGGATGTCTTGGGGTTGCGGTTTACCACATCGGCTATCTTGGGCACATATTGCTGGATGTGGGAGTCCCCGAGGAACAGGGTCACGGCAGTGGCGTCTGCTCTGGCGATATAGGCCCCCTCCATCGCCAGGGGCTCCAGGTCCCCCGGGTAGGCCCAGTCGGCCTCGGCGGTCACCAGCTTTGCCAGCTCCGGCGCCGAGTGCCTGGGGGAGATCTGGCCGCTGAACACCAGCAGGCCGAGGAGCAGCAGCAGGGCCATCACACCCAGCAGGGACCAGGGGGCAAGGGTCGAGCTGTGGTTGGTGCGAACCGGGGTCTCGACAAAGCGGTAGGTCAGCCACGCCAGCAGTACGGCGACAAGCACCAGCCCGGCCAGCAGGCCCTTGGCCGGATCGCCGTTGGTGACGATATGGGCAAAGGAAATCAGGGGCCAGTGCCACAGGTAGAGGGGGTAGCTGATTAGGCCGATCCACACCATGCCGTTGCGGGACAACAGGTACCTGTTGACCAGGGCGTTGGGGCCGGCGGAAATGATAAAGAATGTGCCCAGAGTCGGCAGCAGGCCCCACCACCCGGGGAACGCCCGGTCGGCGTTGAGCAGCGCCAGGCTCGCCACCAACAGGGCCAGGCCGAGGATGGACTGGCTGTTGCCGTGGCGTGCGATCAGGCCCCGGTGATGCAGGTTGAGATGGGCCAAAAGCCCGCCGATCATCAATTCCCAGAACCGCGACAGGGGGGAGTAGAAGGCGCCGGTGGGGTCGCTGTCGGCGAGGTACAGATTGATTCCAAAGGACACCAGGGCGACGGTTGCGGTAATGGTGGCAAAGCGCCATTTCAGGCGCCACAGCAGGACCAGTAACAGCGGCCAGACGATGTAAAACTGCTCCTCCACCGCCAGGCTCCACAAGTGAAGGAGCGGTTTGGCGTGGGCGCTGCTGTCGAAATACCCGCTTTCACCCCACAGCACAAAATTGGCGACAAAGCTTGCCCCGCCGGCCACATGCTTGCCCAGCAGGCGGAACTCGTCCGCCAGCAGCAGGCACCAGCCGAGGACAAGGCAGGCGGCGAGCACCGCGATCAGGGCGGGAAAGATACGGCGAATGCGGCGAAGATAGAATTCCGCCAAGCTGTAGCTGTCGTTTTCCAGGCTGGCGAAGAGGATGGTGGAAATCAGATAGCCGGATATCACGAAAAAGATATCGACGCCGGCGAAGCCCCCGGGCAGCGATTCCGGGAAGGCGTGAAACAGCACCACACTGAGCACCGCCAGGGCCCGCAGGCCATCGATGTCGGGGCGGTATTTCTGGTGGATCAGGTGGCCGTGGGGGTTGGGCAAGGGGCGGTCCATGCGAGGTCAGTCCTTAGGGGGCAGTTGCCGGTGGTTGCCGACCCCGGTGGGAGAGCTGTGGCTTACAGGCCGCGGAAGTCGGCAAACTGGTCCAGGGGCAGACGCTCCGAGTCCAGGCGGTTGATGGCCGCGTCGGGGTCGGCGTAGCCGATGGCCATGCCGCAGAACAACATCCACTCCGCGGGGGGTTGCAGCCTCTCCCTGACCAGGGTGTGATAGGTGGACCAGCATTCCTGAGGGCAGCTGGACAGGCCCTGCTCCCGCAGCAACAGCATCAGGGTTTGCAGGTACATCCCCAGGTCCGACCACTGGGCGCGATCCATCTGCCGATCCACATAGCAGAACAGGCCCACCGGAGCGCCAAAGAATTGATAGTTGTCCTGAAACTGGCGCAGCCTGCCCGCTTTGTCCTCCCGGGGAATGTCCAGCAGCCCGTACATGGCCTCGCCAACCCGAAAGCGCTGGGTTTTGTGGGGCTCCTTGAGGTTGGGTGGATAGATCTGGTATTCCGGTGGGTCGAATTCCGGGTTGCTGGCGATGCGCTCGGCAGCGGCGGCTTTCATCCCCTCCAGTTCGGGGCCGCCGAGGACAATGATGTTCCAGGGCTGGACATTGCCGCCGGAGGGCGCGCGGGCGGCCTTGGCAATCACTTCCCGCAGCACCCGGGGGTCCACCGGCTGGCTGGTAAAGGCGCGAATGCTGTGGCGAGTGCGCACCGCGGCACTGACGGTGGTGGCGGGCTGGTTGAGGCTGTTGACGTCGGCGATCATGGTGGTCCTTGGGCAAAGAGTCCGGTTGTGAAAACGGGCACCTGCAGTGCCCGTTGGTGGTTGCACCCCCGGTGGTCAGCCCTTGAAGCGCTCCATTACCAGGGTGGCGTTGGTGCCGCCAAAGCCAAAGCTGTTGGACAGCACGCGCTCCATGGCCAGATTTTCCCGCAGACTGGTGACCACCGGCAGGCTGCCCACCTCCGGATCCAGGTTGACCACATTGATGGATGGGGCGATAAAGTTGTTGTTGAGCATCAGCAGGCTGAAGATGGCCTCGTGGACGCCGGCGGCCCCCAGGGAGTGGCCGGTGAGGGATTTGGTGGAGGCCAGGGGCGGGCAGTTGTCGCCAAACACCTGGCGGATACCCTTGAGTTCCTGAACATCTCCCACCGGGGTGCTGGTGCCGTGGGTGTTGATATAGTCGATGGCACCATCCACGGTGGCCAGGGCCTGCTCCATGCAGCGCACCGCGCCCTCCCCGGAGGGGGCCACCATGTCGTAGCCGTCGGAGGTGGCGCCGTAGCCGACAATCTCGCCGTAGCTGGTGGCGCCGCGCTTAAGGGCGTGCTCCAGTTCCTCCACCACCACGCAGCCGGCACCGCAGGACATCACAAAGCCGTCCCGGTCCAGGTCGTAGGTGCGGGAGGCCAGGGTCGGGGTGTCGTTGTACTTGGAGGACAGGGCGCCCATGGCGTCGAACATGCAGGCCATGGACCAGTGCTCCTCCTCGGAGCCACCGGCAAAGAGGATATCCTGCTTGCCCAGCTGGATCTGCTCCACGGCGGCGCCGATGCAGTGGGCGCTGGTGGCACAGGCGGAGGCGATGGAAATATTGAGACCCTTGATCTTGAAGGGGGTGGCAAGACAGGCGGAGACGGTGCTGGCCATGATCTGGGTGACCCGGTAGGGGCCGGCGCGCTTGACGCCCTTCTCCCGCACCACGTCGATGGTTTCGACAAACTTCTCCCCGGACACGCCGCCGGAGCCCATGATGATGCCGGTGCGGGGATTGGACACCATGTCGTCGCTGAGGCCGGAGTCCTTGATGGCCTGGTCCATGGCGATATAGGCGTAGGCGGCCGCGTTGCCCATGAAACGCAGGTTCTTGCGGTCGATGAAGTCCGCCGGGTCGAGGTCGATCTGGCCGGCGACATTGCTGCGCAGGCCCATTTCCCGGTATTCCTCTTTGAACTTGATGCCGGAGCGACCGGCCCTCAGAGCCTCGGTAACCGAATTCTTGTCATTGCCGATACAGGAAACTATGCCTATACCTGTAATCACAGCGCGTCTCATGGATGACTCCTTGGTAGTCTGGAGAATGGCCTCTGCCCGCAAGTGTAGTGGAAGCCCCGGGAATTAGAAATTATCGGTTGAGGTGAACAGACCCACCCGCAGGTCCTTGGCGCTGTAGATTTCCCGGCCGTCCACCTCCATGCTGCCATCGGAGATGGCCATCACCAGTTTGCGTTCGATGATTCGCGAGATATCCAGGCGGTAGGTGACCTTCTTGGCATTGGGCAGAACCTGGCCGAAAAACTTGACCTCCCCGGCTCCCAGGGCCCGGCCCTTGCCCTTGTTGCCCCGCCAGGCGAGGAAGAAGCCCGTCAGCTGCCACATGGCGTCGAGGCCCAGGCAGCCCGGCATCACCGGGTCGGTGGGGAAGTGACAGGCAAAGAACCACAGATCGGGGTGGATATCCAGTTCAGCCACCAGCTGGCCCTTGCCGTATTTGCCGCCGTCGTCGGTGATCAGGGTGATGCGATCGAGCATCAACATATTGGGGGCTGGCAGCCTGGCGCGGTCGGCGCCAAACAGCTCGCCGCGGCTGGAGGCGAGAATGTCTTCCTTGGAGTAGCTGCTTTGGCGGATGAAGGGTTCGCTCAAGGGATGATCCTGTGGTTGGTTCCCGGCGGGGGCCGGGGTGGGTATAAAATGACGGATTATTCTAGCGGAAACCGCCCCCATGTCCAGCAAAATAGCGTTTTTTACGGCTTAAGGCATTGTCGATCAAGGAAAAAGTTGCCGTAAACCGACGGCGGGAGCGACCCTTGTCACCCGAATACTGTCATCTTTTTGGGGCATAATGGCACACGGCTTGCGCGTATATTGCTTACCCTATCAAACTCAACTGCCCTAGAGGGGGAAGAATGATCAGAAAATGCCTGTTTCCCGTCGCCGGTTACGGTACCCGGTTCCTGCCGGCCACCAAAGCCATGCCCAAGGAAATGTTGCCCGTCGTCAATAAACCCCTGGTCCAGTACGGGGTGGAAGAGGCGATTTCCGCCGGCCTGACCCAAATCGGCTTTGTCACCGGCCGCGGCAAGCGGGCGATCAACGATCACTTCGATGTCAGCTACGAACTGGAGCACCAGATCGCGGGCACCGAAAAGGAGAAGCATCTGGCCTGTATCCGGGATGTGATCCAGAGGGCCACCTTTTCCACCACCCGCCAGCCGGAGATGAAGGGCCTGGGCCACGCCATCCTGGTGGGGGAGTTGCTGGTGGGCTACGAACCCTTTGGCGTGGTGCTGGCGGACGACCTGTGTCTGGTGCCCGAGGGGGAGGATTCGGTGCTCGAGCAGTTGGTCAAGGTCTACCGGCGGTTTGGCAAGTCCGTGGTGGCCATCACCGAGGTGCCCAGCGACCAGGTCCACAAGTTCGGGGTAATCGACGCCGAGGAGCTGGAGGAGGGCCTGTACACCGTCTCCGACATGGTGGAAAAGCCCCGCCCCGAGGAGGCCCCCAGCAACCTGGCCATTATCGGCCGCTACGTACTGACCCCGGACATCTTCGAAGTGCTGCGCCACACCCCGCCGGGCAAGAATGGCGAGGTGCAAATCACCGACGCCCTCTGCACCCTGGCCAAGAAGGGCCGGGTGCTGGCCTACAGGTTTCGCGGCATCCGCTTTGACTGCGGCAGCGTCGACGGCTATGTGGCCGCCACCAACCATGTCTACCAGCACATCTACAAAAGGGACAATCCGTGACCGACAGTCTCACCTGCTTCAAGGCCTATGATATTCGCGGCCGCGTGCCCGACCAGCTCAACGAGGACATCGCCTACCGCATCGGCCGGGCCTTCGCCCAGGTGTTGGCCGCCAGGCGCATCGTCATCGGTCACGATATCCGCCTCACCAGCCCGGCGCTCTGTGACGCGGTGGCCAATGGCATTCGCGACGCCGGGTGCGACGTGGTTCATATTGGCCAGTGCGGCACCGAGGAGATCTACTTCGCCACCTTCAACGGCGGCTACGACGGCGGCCTGGTGGTTACCGCCAGCCACAATCCCATCGACTACAACGGCATCAAATTTGTCCGCGAGGGGGCCAGGCCCATCAGCGGCGACGACGGCCTGCCGGAGATCAAGGCCCTGGCGGAGAGCCGCGCCTTCAGCGCGCCCGTCGCCAAGGGGACCTTGATCCACGACCGGCACAAGACCGCCTATATCCAGCACCTGCTGGGCTATGTGGACAGCACCGCCCTCAAGCCCCTGAAGCTGGTGGTCAATGCCGGCAACGGCGGCGCCGGGGCCGTTGTCGACCTGCTGGAGCAGCACCTGCCGTTTGAATTCATCAAGATCCACCACCAGGCGGACGGCACCTTCCCCAACGGCATCCCCAACCCCCTGCTACCGGAAAACCGCGCCGCCACCGCCCAGGCCGTGGTGGCCCACGGCGCCGATATGGGTATCGCCTGGGACGGGGACTTCGACCGCTGCTTTTTCTTCGACGAACAGGGCCGGTTTGTCGAGGGCTACTACCTGGTGGGCCTGCTGGCGGAGGCCTTTCTTCTCAAAAATCCGGGCCAGGCCATCGTCCACGATCCCCGCCTGACCTGGAACACCATCGCCATGGTGGAAGAGTCCGGTGGCCGCGCGGTGCAGAGCAAGACCGGCCACTCCTTTATTAAGCAGGTGATGCGGGACGAGGATGCAGTGTACGGCGGCGAGATGAGCGCCCACCACTACTTTCGCGACTTCGCCTACTGCGACAGCGGCATGGTTCCCTGGCTGCTGGTGGCGGAGCTGGTGTCGGTGTCGGGCAAGTCGCTGTCCCGCTGGCTGGCGGAGCGCATCGCCGCCTACCCCTGTTCCGGTGAAATCAACAGCGAGGTTGCCGACCCGGCCGCGGCACTTCTGGCCATCGCAAGTCATTACAGTGGCCAGCATCCCGTTATCGATCGCACCGATGGGCTGAGCATGGAATTTGCCGAGTGGCGCTTCAACGTGCGTCTGTCCAACACCGAGCCGGTGGTGCGCCTCAATGTCGAGAGCCGCGGCAATCAGCAGTTGCTGGAGGAAAAGACGGCGGAGTTGCTGGCTTTGGTGAGGGGGTGAGTGGCCGGCATATCTGCCGGCCGACGGTTCGCACATTTCCGCCACAGGGGTGTGGATAGCTAAGCAATCTGCGTTTGCCCGATCAAACCACGATCATCACGGAAGTGAACCCATGGCAGTTGCGCCGAAACACGGAGCGACGTGGCATCGAGTGGTCGTTCACTCGGCAAGATGCAGATGCAAAAATGAGCCGACATTATGTTCCGGTTCTATTGTCGGAGCCCGGCACCCAGGGCACTCGCTCCGCTCGCGGGGCAGGCTCTCCTCCGGGCGAAGGGTGGTGATGCGAAGCGAATAGGGCGACTTTCCCGCCTCTGTTCGCCCGGAGGGCCGGGCTCCTACACCAATCCGATCTGGCCAACATCAGATTGAAACAGCACTAGACGAGATTGCTTCGTCGCTGCGCTCCTCGCAATGACAATTAATCAGAGGCTCCCTGAACAGCTTCAATGGCCACCGGGACCGCGGAGTACCAGGGCATGCCGTTGATGGGTTCCAGAAACCCGTCCAGGGGGATGATGTCGTTGACGGAAACACCCAGCTCCTCTCCCCGTTCACCGCCGCCACTGCCACCCCAGCCGTGGCTGATGGCTACCACCCCGGGTTTCATCGACTTGTCCGCCGCCAGGGCAACCTGCAGCCTGCCGTGGCTGGACACCAGCCAGGCACTGTCGCCGTCCGCCAGGCCCAAAGAGTCCAGGTCCTGGGGGTTGAGCCACAGGGGATTGGTGGGCATGCGCTTGCGGGCAAAGCTCATTTGCCGGTAGCTGGTGTTCAGCACCGTGCGGTCCCGGCGCACCGACAGCCGCAAGGGGTACTCGCGGCCGTTGCGCAGGGCCAGCTGGTTGACGGCTTCCCCAGCCACCTCCTGCAATTCCGCCACAACATCCTCGGGGGCGACCTCGAAGCGATTGCCTGCGCGGTCCTCCCTGGGGCCGGAGACATACAGCGGCGGCAGGTCGAAGACCCTGCCCTGGGGCAGGGTCTTTAATTCTTCCAGGTCGACCTGGGCATCCTTGAGTAGAAGCTCCAGCAGTTCCTCAGTGGTGGGCGGCTGGGCCATATCCAGGTCGCTGCCGGCGAAGTTCAGCGGGCGGCCGAGGCGCTTGGCAAGGGCCCAGAACACATACCAGTCCTCCACCAGGTCGGAATCCGATGGCGGCTTGACCACCGCCTCGGTGTACTGGGTGTAGGGTTCGGGGAAGGCGGTCTTTTCGAACATCATGGGCACGTCGGGGCGCTCGAACATCATCAGCGGCGGCAGCACATAGTCCGCCAGCTCGGCGGTTTCCGACAGGTAGGGGTCGATGGTCACCAGCAGGTCCAGGGAGGACAGGGCGCGAATGGCCTGCTGGCGGTCGGGGAGGGCGTTGACCGGGTTGCCGCCGTCGACGATCATGGCCCGCACCTGGCCCTCACCG
>Ga0172382_10011428_pt1 | contig 11740 bp, 10 predicted proteins | sample Leawel138RmetaG_FD_122245 | JGI IMG/M metagenome (GOLD analysis project Ga0172382, IMG submission 122245) | Leachate microbial communities from a municipal landfill in Southern Ontario, Canada - Leachate well 138R metaG | ecosystem: Engineered > Solid waste > Landfill > Unclassified | place...
TCCCACGCGCTGCATTTCAACACCGGCCTGGAGCTCAAGCTGGGCAACGCGGGTGGGGTGAGCGTGACCCTGAACGGCGAGCCCGTCGCCCTCCAGGCCCATTCCGGCCAGGTGCGCACCCTGACCTTCACCGCCCCGTAGCGTCCGGCCGGGCCCGCGGCGCGTGTCCCGGCCCCAGCGCGGGGGCAGGCATGGACTTCACCGAATCCTCCATCATCCTCAAGGTCGGCTCCTTTCGCGAAATCGACCTCTGGGTCCGCCTGGCAACTCCCGCCCACGGCGTGGTCACCGCTTTCGCCTTTGGCGGCAGCAGGAGCCGCCGCCGCTTCATGGGCTGCCTCGATCCCCTGAACCGCGTGGATTTCCAGTTCCGCCGCTCCGGGCGCGGCGAGTACCTCTATCTCATGGAAGGGCGCCTTGTGCGCGGCTGCCCGGAGCTGCGCGCCGACGCCGCGCGCCTGGGCCCCGCGGTGAACTGCGTGAAGTTCTACGAGGCCGTGTTTGAGGGGCCCGACGGGACCGAGGAGTCCTTCGCCCTGCTGGCCGAGGCGCTGGAGGTCATGGAGGCGCGCGCCGATCTTTCGCCGCTTCTGCCCTTGCTGTTCCGGGCCAAGGTGGTCTTCCTGCAGGGCTACGCCCCGGGGTTTGGCGCTTGCCCTCGGTGTGGAAAAGATTTAAGAACAGCGGTTGCGCCGACGCTCCTGGTGGAGCAGGGCGTGGTGGCCTGCGCGGAGCACGCCCACGGCTCCGGCCGCCGCGTGGTGCTCGACCCCTGGACCGTGGACCTGCTGGAAACGGTGCGCATGCGCGGGGTGCGGCGCTGGGCGGACGCGGTGCCCCCCGACGCCTCGCGGCGCAGGCTTTTCGACGCCGTGGACGCACTGGTGCGCTACCACCTGGGCCTGGCCTGGGAGGACGGCAGGTTCCGCCGCGTGTGACCCCTCTCCCGGAGCCGACGCGCCGCCGCCAGCGGCGACTTTTCTTCCGGGCCGCCCCCGGCCCGGTTTTGCCAATCAAGGAGCTGCCATGCATTTCCAGGATGTCATCCTGACCCTGCAACAATTCTGGTCCGGGAAGGGCTGCGTGTTGCAGCAACCCTACGACATCGAGGTCGGCGCGGGCACGTTCAACCCCGCGACCTTCTTCCGGGTCATCGGCCCCGAGCCGTGGAGGGTCGCCTACGTCGAACCCTCGCGGCGGCCCACCGACGGCCGCTACGGAGAGAACCCCAACCGTCTGCAACACTACTACCAGTTCCAGGTCATCCTGAAGCCCTCGCCGGACAACGTGCAGGAGCTGTACCTGGAGAGCCTCGCCGCCCTGGGCATCGACCCCGCCGCCCACGACATCCGTTTCGTGGAGGACGACTGGGAGTCCCCGACCCTGGGCGCCTGGGGCCTGGGCTGGGAGGTCTGGCTGAACGGCATGGAGGTCACCCAGTTCACCTACTTCCAGCAGGTGGGCGGCATCGACCTCGCCCCGGTGAGCGTGGAGCTGACCTACGGCCTGGAGCGCCTGTGCATGTACCTCCAGGAGAAGGAGAGCGTCTACGACCTGTCCTGGAACGGCCAGGTGAGCTACGGCCATGTGTATCACCAAAACGAGGTCGAGCAGTCGCGTTACAATTTCGAGCTGTCCAACGCGCCCATGCTCCTGGAGCTGTTCGGGCGCTACGAGGCCGAATGCCTGGCCCTGTGCGAGGCCGGGCAGCCCTGGCCCGCCTACGACTACTGCCTGAAGTGCTCGCATACCTTCAACCTGCTCGACGCGCGCGGGGCCATCTCCATCACCGAACGCACCGGCTACATCGGCCGGGTGCGCAACCTGGCCTCCCGAATCGCCCGGCTCTACGCGGCCCAGCGCGAGGAGATGGGCCACCCGATGCTCGCCAGGTAGCCAAAGGAAGCGCTCATGCCTGAATTCATTCTTGAGATAGGAACCGAGGAACTGCCCGCCCGCTTCTTCCCCCGGCTGCACGAGGAGCTGGGCGAGGCCGTGGCCAAGGCCCTGGAAGAGCGGCTTGTCGATTTTTCCGGGCTGCGCACCTTCGCCACCCCCCGGCGCGTCGTGCTGCATGTGGCCGAGGTCGCCCCGGCCCAGCGCCGCGAGGAGGAGCTGCTCACCGGGCCGCCCCGGCGCATCGCCTACGACGCCGAGGGCGCGCCCACCAAGGCCGCCCTGGGCTTCGCCAAGACCCAGGGCGTGGACATCGCCGACTGCTTCATCCAGACCACGGACAAGGGCGAGTACCTGGCCGTGCGGCGCATGACCGGCGGCGAGGCCACCCTGGGCCTGCTGCCTGCGGTGTGCGAGGCGGCCGTGGCCGGGTTGCAGTTCCCCAAGAAAATGCGCTGGGGCGCGCGGGAATTCGGCTTCGGCCGCCCCATCCAGTGGCTCCTGGCCCTGTTCGGGGCCGAGGTCGTGCCCTTCGCCCTGGCCGGGGTGGCCTCGGGGCGCTCCACGCGCGGGCACCGCGTCCTTGGCCCGGGGCCCTTCGAGGTCGCCGAGGCCGGGCGCTACTTCGAGATCGTCCGCGAGAGCGGCCGCGTGATTCTGGACCCGGCCGAGCGCCGGACCATGATCCGCGAGCGCGCCGACGCCCTGGCCCGCGAGGCCGGGGGCCGCGTGGTCTGGAAGGAGGACCTGCTGGACGAGGTGGTCGGGCTGGTGGAGGCCCCGCTGCCCGTGCTGGGCGACTTCGACCCCTCCTTCCTGGAGGTGCCGCGCGAGGTCCTGCTGACCAGCATGGAGAGCCACCAGAAGAGTTTCGGCGTGGAGGACGCCCAGGGCGCCCTGCTTGCGCATTTCGTGACCACCCTGAACCTGGAGCCGCGCGATCCGGCCCTGGTGAAGAAGGGCTGGGAGCGCGTGCTGCGCGCCCGCCTGGAGGACGCGCGCTTCTTCTGGAAGGCCGACCTGCGCGCCGACGCCGACGCGTGGCTCGGGCGCCTGGACAAGGTCATCTTCCTGGCGCCGCTGGGCACAGTGGGCGACAAGACTCGGCGCCTGGAGGGCACCTGCGCGGCCCTGGCCGGGGCCGTGGCCCCGGAGCTGCGCGCCGTGGCCGCCCGGGCCGGGCGGCTGTCCAAGGCCGACCTCGTCTCGGAGATGGTCTACGAATTCGACGAATTGCAGGGCGTCATGGGCGGGATATACGCCCGCAGGCGCGGCGAGCCCGAGGCCGTGGCCGACGCGCTCTACGAGCAGTACCTGCCCGCCGGGCCGGGCAGCCCCGTGCCCCAGAGCCTGGCCGGGGCGCTGCTGTCCGTGGCCGACAAGGCCGACACCCTGGCCGGCTGCTTCGGGCTGGACATGATCCCCACCGGGGCCAACGACCCCTACGCCCTGCGCCGGGCGGCCCTGGGCATCATCCGCATCATCCTGCACCACGGGCTGCGCCTGTCCCTGGGCGAGCTGCTGGCCCGGGCCCGGGGGGCCTATGCGGACGGTGTCGCCTGGAAGCTGCCCGAGGCCGAGGCCCAGGCACGGCTGCTGGAGTTCTTCGCCGGGCGGCTCAAAGCCTACTTCACGGCCCGGGGCCACCAGACCCTGGTGGTGGAGGCGGCCCTGGGCGCCGGGTTCGACGACGTGTGGGCCCTGGCCGCGCGGGTGGACGCCCTGGGCGAGTTCGCGCGCGAGGACGACTTCGCCCAGGCCGTGCTGACCTTCAAGCGCGCGGCGAACATCATCGTCAAGCAGGGCGGAGCCGCCGCCGTCGACGGCGGGTACGACAAGGCCCTGCTGGCCGAGCGGGCCGAGCAGGCCCTGGCCGCGCGCCTGGAAGCCGTCGCCCCCGTCTGGGACGAGCTCTGGGCCAGGGACGATTTCGCCAGCCTGCTGGGGCTGCTGCGCGAGCTGCGCCCCGATGTGGACGCCTTCTTCGACGGGGTTATGGTCATGTGCGACGACGCGGCGCTGCGGGCCAACCGGCTGAATCTGTTGGGGGCCCTGGTGGGCCGCCTGGGTCGGCTGGCGGATTTCGCGGCGCTGCAAGTCTAGCCGGGCGACGTTCGCCAAAAGGCTTGACATCCGGGGGGGGCGGGTATAGTTGACCTGTTCCCAAGCGTAGGCAAGCAACACTTTCAGTCCGATAGAGTTTCTAGGAGGAATGCATCTTGGCTAATCACAAGTCCGCCATCAAGAGGCACCGGCAGAGCCTGAAGCGCCGCGACCGCAACCGCGCCGTGAAGACCCGCATCAAGAACGTGGTCAAGGCCGTGCGCCTGGCCGTGGAGGCCAAGGACAAGGAGCAGGCCCAGGCCGCCCTGGCCACCGCCACCGCCGTCCTGGACAAGGCGGCCACCAAGAAGGTCGTGCACTGGCGCACCGCCGCGCGCAAGGTTTCGCGCCTGAGCCTGGCCGTCAACAAGATCGCCTAGCCTCCGGTCCCTTTCGCCCTTCCAGCCCGCCCCGCGCAAGCGAGGCGGGCTTTTTCCGTGGGCCGCGGCGTGGGCCGCGGCGGCGGGCGGCGGCGGACCGGGCCGACGGACCGGCCCGGGCGCTTTCCGGGCTGGATTTCCCCCCGCGCTTCCGGTAGACAGGGGCTGCCCGCGCGCCGCGCGGGGCGCCAACCGCAACAGGCAGGCACAGCGTGAAGGTCGTGATCATCGGAGCGGGCGAGGTGGGCTTCCACATCGCCCGGCGCCTGGCCTCCGAGGCCAAGGAAGTGGTGGTGGTGGACAACAGCCTGCGCGCCCTCAAACGCATCAGCGAGAGCGTGGACGTGCAGACCATCGAGGGCTCGGGCTCCGACCCCGCCGTCCTGGAGGACGCGGGCATCCGCGACGCGGACATCATGCTCGCCGTCACCGATTCCGACGAGATCAACATCGTCGCCTGCACCTTCGCCGCGGCACTTGCGCCGGGCATGGTCACCCTGGCGCGCATCCGCAAGGACGAGTACCTGCACTTCCAGGAGGGCCGCGCCCTGGAGATGCTTGGCATCGACAAGGCCATCAATCCCGACGTGGAGGTGGTCCGGGCCATCGAGCGGCTGATCGAGATCCCCGGCGCCGAGGAGGTCAGCGACTTCGCCGGGGGGCGCATCAAGTTCGTAGGCTACCGCGTGGCCGGGGGCCCGGCCGTGGGCGTGGGCATGGTCGACATCCGCGCGGTGCTCGGCGTGGCCGACGTGATCATCGCCGCCATCGTGCGCGACGACCAGCTCATCATCCCCTCGGGCGGCGACGTGATCCAGAACGGCGACCTGATCTATTTCGTCTGCTTCGCGGACAATGCGCGCCTGGTCATGCAGCGCCTGGGCTGCCCCACGCGCCAGGTGCGCAACGTGATGATCATCGGCGGCGGGGACATCGGCCTGCGCCTGGCCCGCAGCCTGGAGGCCCGCCTGCACGTCAAGGTCGTGGACATCGACCCCGACCGCTGCCAGGAGCTGGCCCAGGAGCTGCGCAAGACCCTGGTGCTGCTGGGCGACGGGCGCGACCAGGACCTGCTGGCCGAGGAGAACATCCACGAGATGGACATGGCCATCTCGCTGACCGGCGACGAGGAGACCAACATCCTGACCTCGCTGCTCTGTCGGCGCCTGGGCGCGGCCAAGGCCGTGACGCGCATCAACAAGTTCGCCTACTTCAACCTCGTGCGCACCGTGGGTATCGAGCAGATCGTCAGCCCCCGGCTGGCGGCGGTCAACTCCATCCTGCAATACATGCGCAAGGGCAAGGTGCTTTCGGCCACGACCATCAAGGGCGACGAGGCCGAGGCCCTGGAGGCCGTGGCCCTGGCCCATTCGGACATCGTGGGCAAGGCCATCCGCGACCTGAACCTGCCCCGGGGCGCGCTGATCCTGTCCATCCAGCGCGGCGAGGAGGTCGTCTTCCCCACGGGCGATTCGGTGATCATGCCCGATGACCGCATCCTGATCCTCTCCACGCGGCGCAACGTTGCGCGCGTGGAGAAGAGCCTGACGGTGAAGCTGGAGTTCTTCTAGGATGCGCTGGCGCTACACCCTGTCCCTGGTGGGGGCGATCCTGCTGTGCGTGGGCCTGTCCATGGTCCTGGCCCTGGGTTGGTCGCTCTACGACGACGACCCGGGCGCCGGGCCCCTGGGGCTGTCCGTGGGCGTGACCCTGGCCGTGGGCCTGGGCCTTCTCGTGCTGTTTCGCGACGCCAAGGCCGCGCCCATGACCCACCGCGAGAGCATGGCCGTGGTGGCCCTGGGCTGGGTGGCGGCGGCTTTCGCCGGGGCGCTGCCGTTCTGGTTCGCCGGAACCTTCGGCCCCTCGTTCACCGACTGCCTGTTCGAGTCCATGAGCGGCTTCACCACCACCGGCGCCTCGGTGCTTACGGACATCGAGGCCGTGCCCCGGGGGCTGCTCTTCTGGCGTTCGCTGACCCACTGGCTGGGCGGCATGGGCATCATCGTGCTGTCCCTGGCCATCCTGCCGTTCCTGGGCGTCGGCGGCATGCAGCTCTACCGCGCCGAGGTGCCCGGCCCCGTGCCCGACAAGCTCAAGCCGCGCATCAAGGACACGGCCATGCTGCTGTGGAAGGTCTACCTGCTTTTCACCGTGGTGCTGGCGGCGCTGCTGTGGGCCGGGGGCATGGACCTGTTCGAGTCGCTGTGCCACACCTTCGGGACCATGGCCACCGGCGGGTTTTCCACGCGCAACGCCTCCGTGGCCGCCTACGACAGCGTCTACATCGATGTGGTCATCACCGTGTTCATGCTCCTGGCGGGGCTCAATTTCACCCTGCACTACCACGCCCTGCGCGGTCGGCCGGGGGTGGCCCTGCGCGACCCGGAGCTGCGTTTCTTCCTTTTCGTGTTCGCCGTGGCGACCCTGTGGTCCGCCTGGGACATCCTGGGCACGAGCTACGACAGCTTCGCCCAGGCCCTGCGCTACAGCGCCTTCCAGGTGGCCAGCATCCTGACCACCACCGGCTTCGCCACGGCGGACTACGAGCTGTGGACGCCCCTGCCCCAGAGCCTGCTCCTGCTGCTCATGTTTCTGGGCGGCTCGGCGGGCTCCACCAGCGGCGGCATCAAGTGCATGCGCATCATGATCCTGCTCAAGCACGCCTACGACGAGCTCTACCGCCTGATCCATCCCCGGGCCGTGTCGCGCATCAAGCTCGGCGGCCGCCCGGTGAACCAGGACGTGCTGGGCTCCGTGGCCGCGTTTTTCCTGTTGTTCCTGGCCCTGTTCCTGGCGGCCTGGCTGGCCGTGGCGGCGATGGGCGTGGACCTGCTGACGAGCTTCTCCTCCGTTGCGGCCTGCATGGGCAATATCGGCCCGGGGCTCGGCGGCGTGGGGCCCACGGACAACTACGCCTGGCTGCCCGGCGCGGCCAAGTGGGTGCTGGTGCTGTGCATGCTCCTGGGGCGGCTGGAGATATACACGGTGCTCATCCTCTTCGTGCCCGAGTTCTGGCGCAAGTAGGCCCGGACCGCGTGTTTGCGCATTCCGCGCCGAGGGGATAGGACTGCGAATCATGGCCACGCGTCGTCGACTTTCCCCCAATGAGCTGATCATCCTGGGCTTCGCCCTGATCATCCTGTGCGGCACGGTGCTGCTGCGCCTGGACGTGTGCCGCACGGGGGCGGAGCTGTCCTGGCTGGACGCGCTGTTCACCGCCACCTCGGCCACCTGCGTCACTGGCCTTGCGGTGGTGGACACGGGCACCTTCTTCTCCCCCGTGGGCCAGGGGGTTCTGCTGGGGTTGATCCAGGTGGGCGGCCTGGGGGTCATGACCTACACGAGCCTGGTTTTCCTCTTGTGGCGCAAGCGTATTTCCCTGTCCGACCGCACGGCCGTGCGCCAGAGCCTGTTGCAGGACCCGTCCTTCCGCCTGGGGGCCTTCCTGCGCCGGGTGGTCTTCGGCGCCCTGGCCATCGAGGCCGTCGGCGCGGCGCTGCTCTGGCTCCTGGACCCTGCGGGCTTCGCGCCGTGGTCGGCGCTGTTCCACTCCGTGTCGGCCTTCTGCAACGCGGGCTTCGGGCTGTATGCCGACAGCCTCGTGCAGTGGCGCGCCGACGCGGGGGTGAACCTGGTGTTCATGGCCCTCATCGTGCTGGGCGGCCTGGGCTTCGCTGTGCTCATCGAGCTGGGCGGCTGGCCCCGGGCGGCCTGGCGGCGCCTGCGCAGCGGGCGGGCCGATCCCGGCGCCCGCCTGTCGTGGCACGCCCGGGTCGTGCTCTCCACCAGCCTGTGGCTGGTGCTGGGCGGGGCGGCGGCGCTGTTCCTGGCCGAGTTCGCCCTGGGCCGCGACGGGGTGCCCCTGTCCTCGGAGCTGCTCTCGGCGCTGTTCCAGTCCGTGACCAGCCGCACCGCCGGGTTCAACACCCTGGACATCGGCGGGCTGACCAACATCTCGCTGCTGGTCATCATCGCCCTGATGTTCATCGGCGGGTCGCCGGGCTCCTGCGCGGGCGGCGTCAAGACCACGACCTTCCGCGCGCTGCTGGGCTTTTCCCTGGCGCGGATCATGGGCCGCAGGCAGGCCGTGGTCCGGCGCTTCGCCCTGGACGAGGGCTCGCTCAACGACGCCCTGACGCTCATCCTCTACGGCATCGTCATCGTCGGGGCGGGCACCCTGGCCCTGTGCATCACCGAGCTGGGGCCCCAGCCCCACGCCCAGACGCGCGGCATGTTCCTGGAGCTGCTGTTCGAGTGCGTGAGCGCCTTCGGCACCGTGGGACTCTCCGCCGGGGTGACCGGGGAGCTGTCGCCCTGGGGGCGGTTGGTGGTCACGCTGCTCATGTTCGTGGGCCGCCTGGGGCCCATCGTTTTCATCGGCGTGCTGCACGACATGCGCCGCCAAGAGAAGTTCACCTGGCCCGAGAAGCGGCTGCCCATCGGCTGACGGGCCGCCAAGGAGTAGCGGAGCATGAAGCGCAAGCAGGAGATCGGCGTCGTCGGCCTGGGCAAGTTCGGTTTTTTCGTCGGCCGAAGGCTCATGGAGCTCGGCCACGACGTGGTCGGCCTGGACGTGAACCCCGACAACGTGCGCCGCGCCCAGGACCACCTGACCCAGGTCTACCAGGGCGACGGCACGGACAAGGGCGTGCTGGAGCAGCTGGGCTTCAAGGATTTCGATCATGTGGTGGTCAGCGTGGGCGAGGCTATGGAGGCCTCCATCCTGCTGACCATGCATCTCAAGGAGCTGGAGGCCCGCCAGGTGTGGGTCAAGGCCATAAGCCTGGATCACGAGAAGGTGCTGCGCAAGGTCGGCGCCGACGAGGTTTTCTTCCCCGAGCTGTTCGGCTCGCAGCAGCTGGCCATGCGCATCACCAGCCCGGGGCTCATCGAATACCTGCATTACGGCCAGGGCATCCTGGTCCAGAAGCTGGTGGTGGACCAGTGGCGGGGCAGGACCCTGCGCGAGCTGAACCTGACCAACCGCTACCAGATGCTGGTCATCGCCCACAGGTCGGCCTCGGCCGGGAGCTTCGACTACCTGCCCCGGGCCGACGCGCGCCTGGAGGCGGACGACGAGATCGTGGTGGTGGTCCAGGAGGAGATGGCCGGGAAATTCCAGCCCTAGCCGGGGCCGGGTGCCCCGGGGCATCCCGCCCTTCGTGCGGCCCGCCCGGACCCTACAGCGCCCAGGCCAGGGAGGGCATGCCGTCGATGAGCCCCAGGGCGGTGCAGTGGGCGCCGAACAGGGCCAGGGATGCCTGCTCCCGGGGGCCCAGGTCGTAGCCGATGGTGCCCAGGTAGTCCTCGATGCCCGCCGGGCTGATCCACGGCGTGAACTCGTCCCAGCGGGCGATTTCGGCAATGGCCTGCACGCAGGTGGTCTTGCAATGCAAAAGGGCGGTGTGCACCTCGCCCAGGAGGGCCTCCTGGGCCGGGGAGAGCCCGCGGCGCACGATCCACACGGCGAAGACGAAGGGCAGGCCCGTCCAGCGCAGCCAGTGCTCGGCCAGGTCGACGATGTGCCAGCCCGCCGGGCGGTCCACATGGATCTTCAGGGCCAGGTTGCCGATTTCCAGGAACGGGCGGCCCTTGGTCAGGCCGCTGCCCGGGGGCATGGGCTCCCAGCGCGGCTCGGGCAGGTTCCAGCACAGCGACCAGAGCACCTTGAGCAGGGCCACGGAGCTGGCCGAGGCGCCCGTGAGCCCGACCCCGGGGCCGTTGGCCGCCAGCCATGCGGGCAGCTCCTCCAGAGCCACGGGGCTGACCAGCAGCACGCTTTTCACCGGCCCCAGGGGCGCGCTGATGGACAGCCCGGGCAGCAGGCGGTAGCGCCCGGCGCCCGCGAGGTATTCGAAGGACGAGGCCGGGGCGCAGTCCAGCTCGCCGCGCGCCAGCAGGGCGTTCATCTCCGAGGGGTGGCCCGGGATGTACTCCAGACCGTCCGAGGGCGGGAACACGCGCTTGAGATGATGGAACAGGGGCAGGACGTTCAGGTAGTCGATCTGGCCGACGCGCAGGTGGTTGGTGCTCATGGGCCCATGCCTTACCCCGGTCCGGCGCGGATGAAAAGCCCGCAGCGCAATGGTTTCACCCCTGGGCGGCGGCCCGGGGCCGCGCCCGCCCGGGGCGGCGGGCACGAAAAAGGCCCCCGGAGCGATCCGGGGGCCTTGGCGTCTTTCCGGGAGCCGGGCGCTAGGCCAGCTGGCTCATGAGGTATTCCTTGATCTCGGTGATACCCTTTTCGCCGTCCAGCTCGATGAACTTGTATCCGCCGTCCTTCTTGTTTTTGTAGAAGTTCACGGCGGCCATGGTGCCGGTCTTTTCGTCGTAGTAGATGTTGTGGCGCTGGTCGATGGCACCCTCGTCCTGGTCGTCCTGGCGGGAAGACAGGGCGCCGCCGCACACGCGGCACTTGTCGCCGTCGGGGGTGATGGCCGGGATGCCGACGTTGTTGGGGTGGTTGGGGTTGTTCTCGCACAGGCGGCGACCCATGATGCGCGCCTTGGCGATTTCGCGGGGCAGCTTGATCTCGATGACGTAGTCCAGGGCCACGCCGTCCTTCTGCAGGGCTTCCCACAGCTTTTCGGCCTGCACCAGGGAGCGCGGGAAGCCGTCCAGCAGCCAGCCGTTCTTGGAGCCCTGGAGCACGTCCAGCACCATGGGGATGGTGATGTCGTCGGGCACCAGCTCGCCGCGGTTGATGTATTCCTTGGCCTTCATGCCAAGCTCGGTGCCGCCGCCGATGTGCTTGCGGAAGATGGCGCCGGACTCGATGTGATCCAGGCCGTACTTGTCTTTGGCCAGGGTGCCCTGGGTGCCTTTGCCGGAGCCGTTGGGACCGAAGATCAGGATATTCACGTCTGCCTCCTTAGGATTTGCAAAAAATTTCACAATGCCTATACCGCCTTGGCCCGGCTGTCAATGCCCGGCGGTCCTTTTCGGCCTCGCCCGGGCCTGACTCCGGCCTTGGGGCGGCCCGGAATCCCCCGGCGGGCGGAACGGAGGGGCTGGCCCGAAAGATTCTCGTGAAAAACAGAACAAGCCGCCCCGGCGCTGGGGCGCGGTTGTGTCGGGCGGGGCGGGGCCTGCCTGGGCCAGGGGCCGGAGCGGGCGCCGGGCTGGGGGACAGGGTCGGGGCCTGGGGCTGGCTGGGGTCGGAAGGGCCGGGAGGTGCCGGGCCGGGGTGGACGCCGGGGTGTGGGTATGGGGTTGGCGCCGGAACGGGGCGCGGCCCGGGGGCTGGAGCCAGGGCAGGGCGCGGGTCGGACGGGGCGGTGGCGTTGGGCAGGGAGGGGGCGTGTGGCCTGACGCAGAGGAACACGGGGCACAGGCACGGCCAGGGCCAGGGCGTTGCGCCA
>Ga0172382_10011430_pt1 | contig 11739 bp, 9 predicted proteins | sample Leawel138RmetaG_FD_122245 | JGI IMG/M metagenome (GOLD analysis project Ga0172382, IMG submission 122245) | Leachate microbial communities from a municipal landfill in Southern Ontario, Canada - Leachate well 138R metaG | ecosystem: Engineered > Solid waste > Landfill > Unclassified | place...
GGAGTCGTCTTGGAAGTTAAGGTCAAACAGGGAGACCAGCTTGCTGCCGATGATCTGCTTTTAGTCATAGGCACAGATGTCTCAAAACCACTAACTGCCGCAACACCGATTGCCCAACCGATCGCAGCACCTGTCTCTGTAGCCGCTCCCGTCCCACCTTCTTCTGCCGGTGCAACGGAAGTCAGAGCACCGATGCCGGGTTTAGTGCTTCGTATAGATGTAAAAGTCGGCGATAAAGTGCAAGAGAACGGGCTGTTGATGATTATGGAAGCAATGAAGATGGAAAACGAGATATTTGCACCGGCAGGCGGAACAATTACCTCTATCTCAGTCAAACAAGGCGATCAGCTGATGGCTGATGACCTGTTGATTACTATTGGTTAAGGGAGTTAAGTATGATTAATCAAGCATTTTCCCAACTGTGGCATACAACCGGTTTGGTTGGCTTCCTTGAGGCAGGAGGCTGGGGCAACTTAGTAATGATACTGGTTGGTTTTGTCTTACTGTACTTAGCCATAAGTAAGGGCTTTGAACCGCTGTTGTTAATTCCAATCGGATTTGGGGCAGTATTGGCTAATATCCCCTTTGCCTTCATTGCCGGAGTCGATCCGACAAGTACTTTTGGAGCAACCGGGTTTATAAAAATACTTTATGATATGGGAATAGAGAGCGGACTTTTTCCCATTTTGATATTCATGGGAGTTGGGGCTTTAACCGACTTTGGTCCGTTAATTGCCAATCCCAAAACACTTTTACTGGGAGCTGCCGCCCAAATAGGGATATTCGTGGCTCTCATCGGAGCATTGGTACTGAGTTTACTTCCCGGTATCAACTTTGATTTACATGCCGCTGCTTCAATAGGGATAATAGGAGGTGCCGACGGACCGACCGCCATCTATGTAACAAGTCGCCTAGCACCTGATTTGCTAGGCTCAATAGCAGTAGCAGCCTACTCTTATATGGCTTTGGTTCCGATTATTCAGCCGCCTATTATGAGGGCACTGACAACAAAAAGTGAAAGACTGATTAAGATGCAGCAGTTAAGACCGGTCTCAAAGTTGGAAAAGATCCTCTTCCCCATTTCGGTATTGACAATCTGTGCAATCCTTTTACCCTCTGCAACTCCGTTAATCGGAGCATTGATGTTTGGTAACTTGGCAAAAGAGTGCGGGGTGGTAAACCGCCTCAGTGACACCATGCAAAATGCCCTGATGAATACCGTAACAATATTCTTGGGTCTCTCGGTAGGCTCTAAGATGGAAGCCAAGTCATTTTTGAATCTGAATACTCTTGGCATTTTGTTACTGGGAATGGTAGCCTTTGGTTTGGGCACAGCCGGTGGAGTCTTAATAGCAAAGCTGATGAACAAGATCGACAAAAAACATCCAATCAACCCTTTAATCGGTTCGGCAGGTGTTTCGGCCGTTCCTATGGCAGCCAGAGTCTCAAGTAAAGTTGGACAGGAGTACAATCCACAAAACTTCTTATTGATGCACGCTATGGGACCTAACGTTGCCGGAGTAATCGGCTCTGCCGTTGCTGCCGGAGTTCTTTTGGCTGTTGTTCCTTTCATGGAACCGTTGATTAACGGTCTCAGACCGGCTTTGGCAATATTTATGTAGCTTTAAACGACCCTCTTTTCGAGGGTCGTTATTTATTGAAGTACCACCGCTTTTCGTTTATCATTCTCCTATGATTTATGTAGTCGTAATTTTAATCGGTGTCCTGATATATTTATGGAGTGCCTCTTTGTGGTTTTACAAAGACCGCTATACCTCTTTTATAAGTCCGAACGTTGATAACGTTTTTGACCGAAGGGCTCTGCCGATTGAGTTGGAACATGAAAGGGTAATGGATAGGGCTGTCATAATGATTCATGGTTATCCCAGCACCCCTCACTCGTACGATTGGGCTTCCAAACGGTTTTATGAAGAGCAATACGATGTTTTTGTCCCCCTTTTACCGGGCTTTGGCACGGAGCCCAAGGAACTTTACAAAACAACGTTTACCCAGTGGTACAACTATGTCGAAAACTTCTACAAAGAGAAAAGGGCCCATTATAAACACCTGTATGTTATCGGAACCTCAATGGGAGGCTCTATCGCCCTTAAACTCGGCGAACAGTTCAGCAATTCCCCTCTAGCCTGTGATGCAGTGGCAACGATTGCGGCTCCGGTTTTCTTAAACGACATAAAACTTGGAATAATCCATAAATGGTCTTTCTATTTTATGAGACTTGCCGCTCTTTTTACCCCGGCAATAAATCCCAAAATTCACACAGGCAGCGAGTGGATAAACGACGGAGAAGAGTTGTGGATCGGTTACGGCGGTGCTTTCGTCCGTGGAGGAGTCAGTTTCATGCATGCTCTAAAAACTATCAGAGCCGAACTTTCTAAAATAAACGTTCCACTCTATTTAGCCCATGATCAAAACGATAAAACTGTCAACTTTCAAAACCTTGCCGTTATAAAAGAGAAGGTCTCTTCTAAGAATGTTGTTGTAAAAATTACGAAACTGACAAGCGATCATAACAGACACACTCTTTTACTTTATCCTTCGATACAAAAAGAACTTGCCGATGATATTTTAACATTCTTTAGCGATGTTTATCGGGCTAAAAAGGAGCAATAATAGGATGAAAAGAGAAGATTACATCAGTTGGGATGAGTACTTTATGGGAGTTGCTCTCCTTTCTGCCCAAAGAAGCAAAGACCCTAATACCCAAGTGGGTGCCTGTATCGTTAACAGGGAGAAAAAAATTGTCGGAGTCGGGTATAACGGTTTACCGATAGGCTTAGACGATAATCAGTTCCCATGGAACCGGGAAGGACCTTTCCTTGAGACAAAATACCCTTATGTGTGTCATGCCGAGTTAAATGCGATTCTCAACAGCACTGTTAACTTAAAAGGGTGTAGCCTCTATGTTGCCCTTTTCCCGTGTAACGAGTGTGCCAAAGCCATTATCCAAGCAGGAATTACCGAGATTGTTTATCTCTCCGATAAATACGAGACATCCGATAGCGTCGTCGCTTCTAAAAAAATGTTGATTGGGGCAAAGGTAAATCTCAGAAAGCTTGCAGTAAGCCGCCAAGAGGTGTGTCTCTCTTTTTTGGTTGACTCATAAAATTTTAGATACCCTTATCTCTTCACACTCTTTATCTAAGGCAGCCGAAAGAAAGTTAACCTCTCTTTCAATCTCTTTTGTTGCAATTCTTTCCAATTTCCCTGTTATATCTTCTATCAAAAGAGTCCACTTTTGTCCCTTCTCTTTGAAGTGCCAGCCGCCAATTACCTCTCCTTCATAAAAAAGATAGTTTGGGTTTTCACTGTTTTTTAAAAAATAGTTATACGCCCTTTTCCCCTTTAAATAGGAGCCTCTCTTTGTTCCCTCCACAAGAGGGTCGTTTCGGCTTAAAAAATTCAGCCGATTTAAAAGCTGCTTTTCTCCGCTGAAGTGATTTTCAATAACAGAGTTCTCCCACAACCGTTTTGCATGTTCTACCAAGATATTGCACCATTGGCCAAAAGAGGTAAAATTTTCTTCTCCCCCTCCCTTTAGATACCGATTTATTAGATTGTCTTTATTATTCTCAACCGAGAGTTCTTCCTTATCCAAGCCTATCGGATAATACAAAGAGACTAAGTTTAAAAGTGGTTTGGCTAAACTTTCACCGATATTCTCACCGTTATGTACAAAGGAAGGCCATCTAAACACTTCTTGGTCAAAAGTATCCAAAGTCTCTAAAAGCTCGTTTTCAAAGTCCCCTTTGAATGTTTCAGCTACTTTAAGAGCATTGTTTAAGAGTTCTTCTACAGAAAGAGAGAGTGCTTTTAGCATTGGTTCATACCCTTTAAAGAAAAATAGGAGTTCTTCTTCATTTTGGGGTTTAAGGAATTTGTTAAAAAGAGCCCACTGCCCTTTTAGGACTACCCTTTTATTTCCGTTTGGGAAATTTATTGTTATTAAAGAGCCCTCTTTCAGAAGGCTCTTTATCTCTTTGTTTGTGGTATCTTCAACTCGGGATGCAAGGGCAATTGCCAGATCTTCTTTAACGACAACGGGAAAACCAATCAAATCAAAAGCACTGAACAGCTCATCTTTAGGTAAGCGAGCATTCAAATGATGATAACCAAAGGTTTGTCTTTTCATAAGAACCCCCTTTGGTCTATTATCGTCTACTTCAATTGGTAAACCAAGAGCAATCAGTCTTTCTCAGGCAAAACAAAGTTGAGCACTATCCCAACAACAGTGGCTAAAGCAACTCCGCCCAATTCAAATCTCAAATCTTTGCCCAAACTGAAAGCAACCAAGCCTCCCCCTATCCCAATCACTAAAATAACACTGCTGATGGTAAGGTTTCTCTTGCTTGCATAATCAACTCCGCTTTCAACCAGAGTCCTTAGACCACTTGAAGCAATTATGCCGAAAAGAAGCATTGAGATTCCGCCGATTACAGGAGTGGGGATAGTCTGAATAAGGGCCCCGAATTTTGGTAAAAATGAGAGAGCCGTTGAGATAATTGCCGCTCCTCCGATTACGTATACACTGTAAACTCTGGTGATTGCCATTACCCCGATATTCTCCCCGTAGGTTGTATTAGGAGGACCTCCCCAAAAAGCAGCCCAGGCAGTTGCCAATCCGTCACCTGCCAAAGTGCGGTGTAAACCGGGGTCACTGGTAAAGTCCCTTCCGACGACTCTGCTGAGAGTCATCGTATCACCAAGATGTTCAGCCATCGTTGCTAATGAGACAATCACAAATGTTAACATCGGAACAAAAGCAAACTTAGGCAATCCGAATTTGGGAAGCCCAAACCAAGCGGCATTGGCAACGATGCTGAAATCTATTATGTGAAAAGCGGGAAATACCAGACCCATCAAGAGGGTGAAGGCATAACCGACAACCAAGCCAATGAGAATCGGAATAACACTGAAAAACCCTTTTACAAAAATATTAGTAATAACGGTAGCTGCCAGTGTTACCACTGCAATCGAAAGGAAGATAAGGGAATAGGAACCGTTGGAATCTATCATTGCCATCTGCATGGCCGTTGGTGCTAAACTTAATCCGATAACGATTATAACAGCCCCGATGACTACCGGAGGCAACATCTTTTTAATCCAGCCGACTCCGATTCCTTTGATTATTAGGGCGACGAGACAGTAAAAAAGCCCCGCTGCCACAGCACCTCCCAAAGCATACGGAACTCCATAAGAACCCGATATTGCAATAAGAGCCGGAATGAAGGCAAAAGAGGAGCCTAAGAAAGCCGGAACTTTTGCACCGGTTATTAAGATATAGAGTAGAGTTCCAGTTCCTGCCGTGAAAAGAGCCGCAGAGATGCTTAATCCCGTTAAAATTGGGACTAGAATCGTCGCTCCGAACATCGCAAATACATGTTGGATGCTTAGTGGGATCAACTCTTTCAATGGCGGCTTGTCACCTGGCATATAGAGTCCGTTGTCGTTGGCCATAGGTTCCTCCTAAAGATTAATTTTTACGAATTTTAACGAGGCATTAAAATTATGCCAATACCCCAAGGCCTAGTTTTTAAAATTTATTTCCCTCTGGAGAGAAGATATATAACAAAATACTCTTCCAAAGAGCGCTTAGGACCCGCCTCTTTGCTTAAAAGCCTTCTCTTAGCCAAGCTCTGCCTCTTCATGTAACTTCTGTAAAGAGCCAAAGCAATATTCTGTTCTTTTTCCGAAATTTCCTGTTTTCCCAACATCAACATAGAGGTGTTGCGATCGATTGCCCTAATTCCCTGTTCGTTCATCTTCAACCTAAGTTCCACCAACTCTTCGTAAGTTAAATCAAAGAGAAATTCCTCCAAAGAGTAAACAAACTCTTCGTATTGCGCTACCTGAGACAGAAAATCACTCCACACGTTTTCAAGCATTGCACTTATTCTCATAATCTCTACCGTCCCCAAAAGAGTTCCCAATACGGGGACAATGGTGTGCCGAGCCGTCCACAAGTCTCTGATGGCCAGAGCAAAAGTTTCTAAATATCCGCTGGTTCTTCTGTCCCACATGATAATAAGTTCGTGGATTGCCTTTTTTGCCCAAGGTTCCTGAAGATCCTCTTCGGTAATCAAGGCAGTGTACAGATCTTCAGCCATAAGAGTGAACAATAAATTATTGTACTGCCGTTCTACTTTCTCTTTACAATCATCCAGATGATTAACAGTATCAATCAGTTTCATCAACAGCCCAAAAAGGTGGAGCTTACTGACTGTCAAACCGTGACCCAATACCGCTTTGGCTGGGAGATTCACAACGTGATTAAGACCATGTTCAATTAATTTTTCTGCCAAAGAGTCACTTGTTCTTCCGTTCTCTTTTTGAAAGAGGTCTGTATTTGGAGAAGGAGCTCGATCTACAATGGCTGCCAACTGTTCCAAATCTTGTATTCGATCTCTGACCGTCAAGGTAAAGGGGGATTTTGCTTTTTCTAAAATGCGCAAACAGGCATCTAAAGCCGATCTCTCAGCATCAGTAAATGTGACCACATTGACTCCTTTTACCTATTTCCTCTAACAATAAGCTACCTTTCTCTATAAGTCCAGAGACTTGGAACACAATAAACAGCTATGCTATGGTATCCTGTACATAGGAGAGCAGAAATGGACAATAGTGTTGCTAAACTGATGATGGAATTGGTTAAAATTGACTCCCCCTCAAAAGGCGAGCTCAATTTTACTGAAATTATTATAAAGAGACTCAACAAGATGGGTCTTTTAACCTCTGTTGATAAAAAAGGGAATTTAACGGCAACCCTCGATGCTGCCAAAGGGCTAGAACAAGAGAAGCCGATTGTTTTTTGTGCCCATATGGATACCGTCAGCACTGCTGTTAACGTAAAGCCCATTTTAGAAAACGGTGTTATTAAAAGTGACGGGATGAGTGCTTTGGGTGCCGACGACAAGGCAGCCATCGCTTCTATTTTGTCAGCTGTTGAGAATATAATCAAAAATAATATTCCCCACAAGAAAATAATACTGCTTTTTACAGTCGAAGAAGAGATTGGTTTAGAGGGAATAAAAAAGTACGACTTAGCGTCTTTAGCAGATGTCGAAGGGGTTCTGGTCTTTGATTCCAGCAACACTGTCGGAACTGTCGTAACTGCCAGTCCCTGTAAAATTGATGCAACTGTCACATTTAACGGAAAGGCTGCCCATGCCGGCTTTGTCCCCGAAAAGGGAATCAGTGCAATCATGCTGGCTGCCAAAGCAATCGATAAAATGAATCTCTTACGAATTGATGAAGATACTACAGCCAATATCGGAACCATTAAAGGAGGAGAGGCAACAAACATTGTCAGTGAAAAATGTGTGCTGACTTTGGAAGTCCGTTCGGCCAGCAGCCAGAAAGCAAAAATGCACATGAGTCACCTTGAGATTTGTTGCATAAAAGCCATCGGAGCTTTAGGAGGTTCTTACACCTTTGAAATCAATGAAGTCTATCCCTCTTACAAAGTAGAAGAAAAGGATTCTCTTCTTTTGAAAGTAAAAGAGGTAATAGAAAACTCAAATCTTAAATATAATGGTGTCCCCAGTGGCGGTGGCAGCGACACAAATATTATGCGTAACAACAATATTAGGGCTTTGACTTTGGGCGTCGGTTACAATAATGCCCATTCAACACAAGAATCAATTGAGATAAAAGAGTTAAACAATTTAACGGCTTTGATTCAAAATTTTGCCAAAGGATTATAAAATGGAGAGTGTTGCTATAGTAGGTTTGGGAGCTGTCGGCTCGATTTATGCTTATCTTTTAAGCGAAGCAATCGGTTATGATAATGTTCAGATAGTTGTTGATAAAAAACGTAAAGAGCGTTATGAGAAATCTCACCTCTATTTAAACAAAAAAGAGGTCGATTTTAATTACGTAACTGAACCGACTCAGAAAGCTGACCTAATAATAGTTGCAACGAAAAATAACCAACTTGAAGATGCAATAAAGGCTGTAAAACCTTTTGTGAAAGAGGATTCCACCTTCCTCTCACTCTTAAACGGTATCGACAGCGAAGTTGTCTTGGCAAGTCATTTCTCTAAAGAGAGGGTGATTTATGCCTTCACTACCGCTTTGGATTCAACCAGAAACGAAAATCAGATCTTTTTCTCAACAACAGGAATTGTCTATTTTGGAGAGTACGATAACTCTATTACTCCACGGATAAATAAAATTGAAGACCTCTTTAAAAAAGCAAAGATTAACTACGTTGTTCCCCCAAATATCCATTTGGAGATGTGGGCGAAGTTTATGGTTAACGTAAGTATAAACACAATCAGTGCCATTACCGGGGCCACTTACGGAGAGTGTGCTAAAAACAAGGTAATCAGGAATTTAATAATTGAGACGCAAAAAGAGGTCGTAGCTTTAGCTCAGAAGAATAATATTAAAGAACTCGATTATTCTTACATTGAGAAATATCAGAAGGTTTTTGCTTCACTGCAGCACGACGGAAAAACTTCAATGCTTCAAGACATAGAATCTAACAGACCGACAGAAAACAGGTGGTTTTGTATCAGAGCATCGGAGCTGGCAAAAGAGTTGGGAGTCCCTACCCCTTTAATTGATGCACTGGGACGCCTTCTTGATGTCATAGAAGACAAAAAAGCCGCCCAATCCTTTGGTAAGGCGGACGGCAATATTTAAACTGCTAGAAAAGTTCTAGCAGAGAAGGACAATGGATTTAGTTTTAACTCTCTTTTAAACCCTTTTCCATTACATCCAGAAGGGTATACAGCTCTTTTGGCAATCTGTCACCGAACTTTGGGTAGTGGTTCTCTCGGACATCTTTAACCTCGTTCAACCACCCCTCTTTATCGACACTCAGCAGTTGCTCCATGTCTTTGAGGCTAACCCCTTTGGGAGGATCTATCGCATCAACGGCAGGCATGATTCCAATCGGAGTTTCTCTTGTTTTTGCTGTTCCTGCACAGGCTTCAAATACCCATTTCAGAGCACGGCTGTTCTCACCAAAACCGGGCCACAACCATGAACCGTCATCGCTCTTTCTAAACCAGTTAACCGAAAATATCTTTGGCAACTTTGATTGGTCGTGGGTTTTACCGATATTAATCCAGTGCTGGAAATAATCACCCATGTGGTAACCACAGAAAGGCAGCATTGCAAACGGATCACGTCTGACTGCCCCCAATTTTAAATCGCTTGCCGCTGCAGTAATCTCTGAACCTACTATCGAGCCCAGAAACACTCCATGATTCCAATCTCTGGCCATGTAAACTAAGGGAACAGTTTTAGCCCGCCGTCCTCCAAAAAGGAAGGCATCAATGGGAACTCCTTTCGGATCCTCCCACTCAGGTGCAATACTGGGACACTGTCTGGCCGGAGCCGTAAAGCGGGCATTGGGGTGTGCTGCCGGTTTTTGGTTTTTGTTGCCCTTCTCCTGTATCCACTCGTTACCTTGCCAATCTATCAACTTCCCGGGAGCATCATAGCCGATTCCTTCCCACCAGACATCCTTATCTTCAGTGATTGCACAGTTTGTGAAAATAGAGTTTTTCTGAAGGGTACTTAAAGCGTTGGGGTTAGAGTCCTTGCTTGTCCCCGGAGCTACTCCGAAGAAACCGGCTTCGGGGTTAATTGCATATAACCGTCCGTCTTCACCGAACTTCATCCATGCAATATCATCTCCGATGGTTTCGACTTTCCACCCTTTGATGGTCGGAATCAACATAGCTAAGTTAGTCTTACCGCAGGCACTTGGGAAAGCTCCTCCGATGTACTTAGCTTCTCCCTGTGGGTTGGTAATTTTTAAAATGAGCATATGCTCGGCTAACCACCCCTCATCACGGGCTAAAACAGAAGCAATCCTCAGAGCCAAGCACTTTTTGCCAAGCAGAGCATTCCCACCGTACCCAGAACCGTATGACCAAATCTCTCGGGTTTCGGGAAATTGAGCAATATATTTATCTTCAAGAGGAGCGCATGGCCACAATCCGTGATCACTTTCGCCTTCGGCTAAAGGTTTACCTACACTGTGTAAACAGGGAACAAAATAACCGTCTTCTCCAAGCACATCCAAGACGGCCGTTCCGACTCTGGTCATTACCATCATATTTATGACAACGTAGGGGCTGTCGGTAATCTCCACCCCAATTTTGGCAATATTACTGCCGACCGGTCCCATGGAGAAAGGAATAACGTACAAAGTCCTCCCTCTCATACACCCATCATAGAGGTTTGTTAATGTGTCCTTAAGTTCAACAGGGTCTATCCAATTGTTTGTCGGACCTGCTTTTTCTTGAGTCTCACTGGCAATATAAGTTCTGCTTTCCAAGCGTGCAACGTCTGAGGGATCGGAAAAGAAGGCAATACCTCCCGGTTTTTTTTGACTGTTTAGGGGAATTGCCAATCCACTGGCTACCATCTCATCAACCAGTTGTTGATACTGCTTGTCACTTCCGTCAGCGACCACGATTGCATCAGGTTTAGTTAACAGAGCTACCTCTTTAACCCACTTTACAACTTTTGAATGTTTAATATCTTCTAATCTCATCCGTAACTCCTTCCTTTTCCAGTTTAGCACGGTTTTTCAATCAATTGCACTTACACTACAAGCAAATATCTTATTTATCAATAGTATTTTATCAATTTACTTCATTGAAAACATTTATCGATTGTCTTATTGTTCTTGCAAGGGAGTTGAAACACTAAATGAAAGAATTATCTCTTGGGGGAGGGTCTCTGCAAAGCGCTTTGCAAGCCTTTAAAGGGGGAGCCGATTCAGTCTACGTCGGTTTAAAAGAACACTCTGCCCGCAAAGAGGCTAAAAATTTAACCTTAGAAGAATTGGCTAAATTAAAACTGTTTGCCACCCAAAACTCTAAAAAAATTCATGTTGCTATAAACACACTCCTTGATGATGAAGAATTGAACTCCCTGATTCCAACTTTACGCAGTTTGGAATTGTTAGAAATTGATGGACTTATTGTCCAGGATTTTGGTTTAGCCGCTTTAATAAAAGACCAATTCCCCTCTTTGGCTCTGCATGGCTCAACACAGATGGCAGTCCACTCTTTAAACGGGATTCTTCAACTGAGAGATTTAGGCTTTGAGCGGGTTGTTTTAGCCAGAGAACTGACACTGAAACAGATTGAAGAACTAAGAAAAAAGTGTCCGGATGTTGAACTGAAAGTTTTCATCCACGGCTCTTTGTGTTATGGATTTTCGGGTCTCTGCATGGCCTCGTTAAACCTGACAAACCGCAGTGCCAATAAAGGAGCCTGTTCCCAAGTATGCAGAACTTATTTCTCATCCGATCAACAAGAAAGAGACAGCACTTACCCTTTTTCAATGACCGATTTAGCAATCAAAGAGAACATTAGAAAACTGGTAGATATAGGAATTGATGCCTTTAAAGTGGAAGGACGCATGAAAAGTCCCCTCTACAGTTACTATACGGCTGCTTATTACAGAAAAATTCTAGATGACAAAAAAGTAACTACAGAAGATTTTGAAAAGATAGAGGCTCAGTTTAGCCGCCAAAATCTAGGTGGTTGGACATTCTCTTACGGTAAAGAAAAACCGTCTGAGAACAGAAAAACCCCTTCATTGGTTACTCTGAACTATCCTTCTCATGTTGGTTACAAAGTGGCAACAGTCCTTTCATTAAAAAGGGAAAAGGAAGAAAGTTTTCTAGAAGTTATAACCGAAAAACCTTTATCACAAAGAGACGGTCTGCAGATTTTAAGAAAAACAAGCGAC
>Ga0172382_10011432_pt1 | contig 11737 bp, 10 predicted proteins | sample Leawel138RmetaG_FD_122245 | JGI IMG/M metagenome (GOLD analysis project Ga0172382, IMG submission 122245) | Leachate microbial communities from a municipal landfill in Southern Ontario, Canada - Leachate well 138R metaG | ecosystem: Engineered > Solid waste > Landfill > Unclassified | place...
CATTTTTGACAAAACGCCGGAAGTACCCGATGCCGCTGATGTGTGTCTAGTCCCGGGAAGATCCTCTGTTGCCGATATAGCACACAAATGTTTCTTTTCCTGTGATGTGTCTATTGACGCTGTTTCTGTTCAGCACGGTCAGGTTTTGATCTGGATGGAGCTTACATCCGGGGCGTAAAGATCCAAAAGTTGCCGGAAAATGGCCCCAGAGATCCTTTCGCGCTTAACGTACTGGTTTTTGTTGGCAAGAATGGATCCTGAACCCTCGATCAAGGCTATTCCAGTGATGGTCCAAACGAGAAAAAGACGGGGAGTTAATTTAATTGAAGAAGATACTGGTTTGCGGCGCCGGAGGGTTTATCGGCTCACATCTTGTCAGGCGTCTTGTTAAAGAAGGGTACTGGGTCCGGGGAGTGGATCTTAAACACCCTCTCTATGCTGAAACACACGCCCATGACTTTATTATTGGCGATCTGCGGGACCCCCTCATTTGCCGTACTTCAGTAGATCAACCATTTGATGAAGTCTATCAGCTGGCCGCGGACATGGGCGGTGCCGGCTTCGTGTTCACCGGAGAGAACGATGCCGATATCATGCACAATTCAGCACTGATAAATCTCAACATGATCGAGGCCTGCTGGAAGAGAAATGTTAAGAAGATCTTCTACTCTTCCTCCGCATGCATGTACCCCGAATACAACCAGAATGACCCCGATAACCCGAAAACGGCGGAAGATTCCGCCTACCCTGCCCAACCGGACAGTGAATACGGGTGGGAAAAACTTTTCAGCGAGAGGCTTTACCTCGCATTCCAGAGGAACTACGGCATCAACGTAAAAATAGCCCGTTTCCACAACATTTTCGGCCCGGAAGGTTCCTGGTACGATGGCCGCGAGAAAGCACCTGCAGCTCTATGCCGAAAAGTCGCAATGGCCGAAGAAGGAACAGAAATTGAGATCTGGGGCGACGGAAAGCAGACCCGATCTTTCCTCTACATTGATGAATGTCTTGAAGGCATTCGCCGCCTGATGGACTCAGACTGGACCGGACCGGTAAATATCGGTTCTGAAGAAATGGTCACCATAAATAAACTTGCTGAAATGATCATGGGGATCGCGGGGAAAGAACTGGATATCAGACACGTCCCCGGTCCACTGGGTGTCCGGGGAAGGAATTCAGATAACGAGCTGATCTTTTCAAAGCTGGGATGGAAACCCCAGAAACCTCTTGTTGAAGGCCTGGAAGTTACCTATAGATGGATCAGCGAACAGGTAAAGAGCGGGAAAAAGGATAGATAACCATTTCGGGGGAATATAAAGAATGCCCAAGATAACACCGGTGATACTTTCCGGCGGTTCCGGCACAAGGCTCTGGCCGCTGTCGAGGCAACTGAACCCCAAGCAATTCCTTAAACTTACAGGAGAAAGGACAATGCTCCAGCAGACATTCTGGAGGCTTCGGGGATTGCCCTGCAGAAGCCCCATTGCGGTCTGCAACGAGGAGCATCGTTTCCTTGCCGGAGAACAGATGCTTGAGATGGGGATAAAGAACTTCTCCATCATTCTTGAACCCTCCCCGAGGAACACGGCACCGGCCATCGCGCTGGCCGCTATTCATGCACTAACTCAAGGATTAGGTGAGGACAAAGGCGACGACCCCACCCTCCTGGTCCTGCCTGCCGACCACGTCATTGCTGATGAGGAAGCCTTCCGCAAGGCCGTGATGAAGGCCCTTCCAGCCGCGATAGATGGGAGGCTCGTCACCTTCGGCATAGTACCTGAAAAACCCGAGACGGGTTACGGTTACATCGAAAAAGGAAAAGAACACGAAGAGAACCCTGACATATACGAAGTTGCCTTTTTCAGGGAAAAACCGGACGAAGAGACCGCCAGGGGATACATCGGGAGCGGAAAGTACTACTGGAACAGCGGCATTTTCCTCTTCAGGGCCGAAACATACCTGGAAGAACTAAAAAGACATGCGTCCAAGGTCTACGAAGCCTGCACAAAGGCAATGCAAAAGACCGAGAAGGACCTTGACTTCATACGTGTAGAACCGGAAGCTTTTGAGCTGTCCCCTTCGATCTCCATAGACTACGCCGTGATGGAGAGGACGGATCTTGCATCAGTGGTGCCGCTTGACGCCGGGTGGAGCGACGTGGGCTCCTGGAGTGCCCTCTGGGAGGTCTGTGAAAAGAACACGGAGAACAACTCCATCGTCGGTGACGTAAAGGCAATGTCTACAGAGAACTGCCTGATCCGGGCAGAGAACAGGCTGGTCGCCACGATCGGAGTGAAGGACCTCGCTGTTGTGGAGACCAAGGACGCGGTTCTTGTGGCCCACAAGGACCATGTGCAGAAGGTAAAGGACCTGGTTGGGGAGATCAGGCAGAACGGCCGCCACGAGCATCTGAACCAGAGGGAGGTATTCCGCCCCTGGGGCTCCTACGACAGCCTGGAGACGGGGGAGAGGTTCCAGGTAAAGCGGATCAGGGTCAAACCCGGAGCCGGGCTCTCTCTCCAGATGCACCACCATCGGGCGGAGCACTGGATCGTTGTAAAGGGTTCCGCCAAGGTTACCATAGATGGCGAGACAATTTTTCTTACAGAAAACGAATCCACCTTCATCCCCGTGGGGAAGCCGCACCGCCTGGAGAACCCCGGGAAGATCCCCCTGGATCTGATAGAGGTTCAGTCAGGGAGCTATCTGGGCGAGGACGATATAGTCAGGCTGGAGGATAGTTATGGTAGAAATGCAAGACGCAAGTAATATCTCCGAGTGGCTCGACCTTGCATTGTTCAGGTTAGCCAGGCACGTGATGGTCAGGCCGACTGAGAAACGTATGGCCCTGAGGTTGCTGGATAAAGTCCCATTCCTGAAAAAATGGGTCAAAGCCAGGGTAGTCGGAAACAATGTCACTCTCAAGGATCCCCGGGATGTCCCCTGCGGGAGAAACCTCTTTATCGATGTCTCCAGGCTTGCCGGAGAAGACGGCAATACGGGGATCCCAAGGGTTACCCGCAGTGTGCTTTTCTCCTTGATGGAAGATCCACCTGAAGGTCTGAACGCAGTCCCGGTTTTTGCGACAAGAAAACGACCAGGGTATTTTGTTCTTAATTCTCAGTTTGTATATTCTGAAAAAGGCAAAGGGGCCGGACACCCCAACAAGGGCCATAAGTCCCCGATCCTTTTCAGAAGGGACGATATCTTCCTCTGTCTTGACTACAACCCCTTGCTCATGAACATACAGCAGTACTACCTTTCTGCTATCCAGAAAGCAGGAGTGAAGATCTTTACCGTCGTCCATGACCTCATCCCGATCCGTATGCCAGAGAAATGCCCCCCCGGTCTGAGAGAAATGCACGAAGACTGGTTAAGGGCAATTCTTCGCTTCAACGGTGCCATCTGTGTTTCCGGGACTGTTGCGGAAGATCTCCGCCAATGGGTCCTGGAGGAAGCGCCTGAAAGGGAGGCCCGTTTCCAAATCGGATGGTTCCATCTTGGGGCCGACTTTGAAAGGTTCCCCCCCCTGAACGGATCAGTATCAAAGGAGTTATCCTGCAAGAAGGACCTCACTGTCAGGCCTTTTATTCTAATGGTCGGGACGGTAGAGGGGAGAAAAGGATATTCCCAGGCCCTTGAAGCTTTTGAGGTCCTTTGGGGGAGGGGCGAAGATGTCACATTGGTGATCGTCGGGAAAGAAGGTTGGCTTGTCCAGGAGCTTGCAAAAAGGATACGCTCGCACCCGGAACTTGGTGAAAGGCTCTTCTGGTTCGAGGACCTCGACGACGACCGGTTATATGAACTCTACTGCATTTGCAGGGCTCTTCTGATGGCATCGGAGAGCGAGGGTTTCGGCCTGCCCCTTGTCGAAGCCGCGAGAGCGAAAGCGCCACTTATTGCCAGAGATCTTCCGATCATGCGGGAAGTGACAGGAGGAAGCGCCTTCTTCTTCAAAGGCGAGACCGCAGTTGAGCTGGCGGATTCGATCGAGAAGTGGTTCGATCTTTTCTATAAAGGTGTTCATCCAAAGCCCGATGGCGTTCCCTGGAGATCCTGGGCGCAGAGTTCAAGGCAATTGTCAGAAGTCATTTCGAGAATGGGGAAAAAAGGCAAGGATCCTTTTTCAGGCCTCAAAGAACCTCTTTGACATTCCTATGAAAGGAGATCCGGTGTCGCATGTCAAAACAGAACCCTTTTGAAGGAAGTGCAGCCGGGATCCCGACGTTCAGCGTTATCATGCCGGCCTACAATACGGAGAGATTTGTAGACAAGGCACTTGATTCCCTGCTCCAGCAGCACTGCCAGGATTTCGAGGTCGTTTTCATAGACGACGGATCGACCGATAACACGGCTTCATTAGCAAGAAAGATCCTCTCCCATTGGGGCGGCGGCTACACTTTCCTTCACCAGGAGAACCAGGGAGTGGGAAGGGCCAGGAATAACGCGATCAAGCATGCCAGGGGCAAATATCTCTTTTTTCTCGACTCCGATGATACAGTTGGTCCGGAAATGCTTGGACAGGTAAGGGGTGTAGTCGAGAGGTCCTTCCCGGATGTCGTCGCGACAGGATGGAAAAGGATCGATGAGGAGGGAGAAGAGATAGAGGATGGTTTTTTTTATCACTCGAATACTCCAGAGATGCCTTCGGAGCCTTCAGAACGGATCGTACAGTTCCTGAAGGGTCTTTTCCCCTTATGGATAGGAGCTTTCCTGGTAAAGAGATCTCTGGTCGAAGAGAAGATGATCGAGTTCTTCAGCAGGCTCCCCGTTCATGATGACGTCTTTTTCATGCTGCGGTGTCTTTTCCATATGGAGTCTTATGAACTGATCGATAAAGAGCTCTCCTCCTACCGCAAAAGAAAGGGTTCCGTTACCCTTGATCGAAATTACGAAGATCTGGTTTTGAAGGCTGAGATCCACCTGATGAGGGAGGTCAAGAGGCTCTTTGATGGTTTGGACCGTTGTCCCGGAGAGTCGGTGAAATATTGCAACAGGAGGTTGACCCTGGCGTACTTCAGAAGGTTGAAGGGTTTTGTCATGGAAGGAAGGGAGGATCTCTTTTCCCTTGCCTCAAGGGAAGGGGTTTTCAGAAATCTCCTCTCGGACATGACCTTGTCCGGCTCTTATTCCGCCAATGACAGATTCAAGGCGTTCCTGGCACTGTTTTTCCCTGTCCTTTATCGACTTAGATACAGGATAAAAAGGAAAAAATTGTCAAAGCTGCACTAAGGTTCTGCGCTTGGGTTCAGTTACAGGATCTTTAAAAGGAGAAATTTGTCGAAGATGGCAAGCCCTGATAACGACTGGCTGATCGTAGGCAGCGGGTTATTCGGGAGCGTTTTTGCGCACGAGATGCGAAAGGCCGGCAAAAAATGTCTTGTACTGGAAAAGCGTTCCCATCTCGGTGGCGCCCTTCACTGCCCTGAATTGCACGGGATAAGGGTCCACCGGTTTGGTCCCCATATTGTCCATACCGATGATCGTGAGATCTGGGAGTATTTGAGGAGACTGGTCCCTATGGACCCCTTTGTCAACTCACCGCTTGCCTGCCACAAGGGTAGGATATTCAACCTGCCCTTCAATATGAACACCTTCAATCAACTCTGGGGGGTCTGTACGCCTGAACATGCCATGGCAGTCATCGAGGAGCAGAGGGCTGAGTACGAGGAGGTCGAAGCGGTGAACCTCGAGCAGAGGGCCCTCCAGATCGTTGGGAAGGATATTTTCAACATGTTCATAAAGGGCTATACAGAAAAACAATGGGGCAGGCCTGCCAGTGAACTTCCTCCACAGATCATCGAAAGGGTCCCATTGAGATTCACTTACGATAACAACTATTACGATCACAGATACCAGGGTATCCCTGAGGGTGGTTACGACCGACTTATCGAAAAACTCCTTAAGGGCGTCCAAGTGATAAGGAACGTCGATTACCTGAAAGACAGGAGAAAATGGACCGACCTCGCGGAAAGGATACTGTTCACCGGCCCTATTGACGCCTTTTTCGATCACTGCCTGGGAGAACTGGAGTACAGAAGCCTGCGCTTTGAGGACGAACGGATGGAGAAAACCAGTTTCCAGGGGAACGCTATAGTAAATTATACGGAAAAAGAGATCCCTTTCACCCGAATAATTGAACACAAGCACTTTAAAAGAGAGAATAACCTGGATCATACTGTCATAACCCGGGAGTACCCCCAGGCTTATGATCGCACCAGGGAACCCTATTACCCCGTCAATGACGAAAGGAATAATGCTCTTTACAGGAGATACCAGAAATTGGCTTACGCCGAAAGTCCCAACGTTACTTTCGGCGGCAGATTGGGAGAGTATCGTTACCTTGATATGGACAAGACAATTGAAAGAGCCCTCAGGCTTTCCAATGATCTTCTTGCCGGGGTACCAGGCGGATGCTCCCATTGACAAGGTCCTTCCTGGTAACCGGGGGCGCAGGTTTTATCGGATCACACCTCTGCAGGGAACTTCTTTCGGAAGGTCACGAAGTGATCTGTGTTGATAACCTTTTCACAGGCGACAAGGCTAACATCAGGCCGCTCCTTGAATACACCTCTTTCGAATTCCACCGTCATGACATTACCTTCCCTCTTTATGTCCAGACCGAAGGTATTTTCAACCTTGCCTGCCCGGCCTCCCCGCTACACTACCAGTTTGACCCGGTGCAGACAACGAAAATCAGCGTTCACGGGGCTATAAACATGCTGGGTCTGGCAAAAAGGCTGAAGGTAAGGATTCTGCAGGCTTCCACATCCGAGGTTTATGGTGACCCGGTTATCCACCCCCAGAGGGAGGATTACTGGGGGAATGTCAATCCGATCGGCCTTAGATCATGCTACGACGAAGGCAAAAGGTGTGCCGAGACCTTGTTCTTCGACTATCACCGCCAACACGGGTTGCCGATAAAAGTGGCGAGGATATTCAATACCTATGGACCGGGAATGCGCCCAGATGACGGAAGAGTGGTCTCAAATTTCGTGGTTCAGGCTTTAAAGAATGAGCCCATCACAGTTTATGGAGACGGGAGCCAGACAAGATCGTTCTGTTATGTCGGGGATCTGGTCAAGGGTCTGGTAACCCTGATGGGTAGTCCCCGGGAATTCACCGGTCCTGTTAATTTGGGCAATCCTGAGGAGATCGCTATTATCGATCTGGTAGATATGATAAGGACCGTAACAGGTACCTCCTCCAGGGTGGTTTTCATGCCTCTTCCGGAAAATGATCCCAGAAGAAGGTGTCCCGATATTACCCTGGCCAGGGAAAAGCTGGGATGGAACCCGGAGACGGAATTGAAAAGAGGATTGGAAGCCACGGCAGAATATTTTGATAAACTGCTTTCCGGGTCAATGGACAGAGAAAGGGAATGGTCGGCATGATCATCACCGGGGGAGAATTTTTGAAGGAGTTCATGTTTTGAAGTATCCAGGGGCTGTCTTTCTGGATCGGGATGGAGTGATAATTAAAGATAAGGGTTTTATCTCCGAACCAGATGATGTTGTCCTTGTCGACAGAGCGCCGGAAGCAATAAAAAAAATGTCATCCATGGGGCTAAAGAACGTTGTTATTACGAACCAGTCGGGAATTGGCAGAGGGCTGTTCAGTGAAGAGAGTTATATGAGAGTATCGGAGAGAATGGTCCTGCTTTTGAAAAAAAGCGGCGCAAGTCTGGAAGGGGTCTATTATTGTCCCCATGCGCCCTGGGAAGGTTGCGGTTGCCGCAAACCTGGCCCCGGCCTTGCCTTAAGGGCAGCAAGGGATCTGGACATTGACCTGTCAAGATCCTTTGTTATAGGCGACAAAAGATCAGACATGGAACTTGCCAGGACGATCGGGGCAAAAGGGGTCCTTGTCAGGACCGGTTATGGCCGTCAGACTGAAATGGAGGGGGACCCTCTCTGGGACGTTGTGGTAGACGACATCGAAGTTGCTGCCGAGGTCAGCGGGAGATGGATCCGGGAGGAAGAAAATGGAGTTCGAGATGGATGATCGTCTGAAAGAGATGATATCTGCGCCGCTTCTTGAAACCGCGGCACTTCTGGCTGCATTATCGGATCAAGGAGGCGGATCGATCTTCCGCGCAGCTTGTCTGATCGCCGGTTCCATGAGATCGGGCGGGAAACTGATGCTCTGTGGCAACGGGGGAAGCGCTGCCGACTGTCAGCACATGGCGGCAGAATTTGTATGTCGTCTGTCCGGCGACCGCGATCGACCCGGACTTCCAGCTCTTGCCCTTACGACAGACACGTCATTCCTTACAGCCTACTGCAACGATTACTGTTTTGAGGATGTTTTTTCCCGCCAGGTCCTTGCGTTGGGGAGGAAGGGCGATGTGCTCATGGGAATCAGTACAAGCGGTAGTTCCGAGAATATCATCAGGGCGATCCGGGAAGCTAACAATATCGGGATGGGTACTATATCCCTTTCGCGAAAAGGAGGACAATCCGGGCAATACGCCGACGTCGCAATAGAGGTTGATTCAACCAAAACCGCTGTCATACAGAACGTGCATATGGCGGTGGAACATGTGCTCTGTTATATTGTCGAAGAACTGATCTTTGGGGAGAACTCCACCGCAGACAAGGGGTGATGGTACTTGATCATTGTCACCGGAGGGGCTGGTTTTATCGGCAGCAATCTGATAGCCGGTCTTAACAGCAAAGGGCTGAAGGACATACTCGTAGTGGATTCGCTTTTCAAGGGGGCAAAATACCGGAATCTCAGGGGGCTGAAGTTCTCTGATTACATTGACAAAGATGACTTTTTCTCCCTGCTTGACTCAGGGAGCCTTGAGGGAAAGAAGATCGACGCCGTCTTCCACCAGGGAGCCTGTACAGATACCATGGAATGGGACGGCAGATACATGCTCCGCAATAATTATGAATTCAGCAGGAAGGTCCTTCTCTTCTGCAGCCCACGGAAGATTCCCTTTATTTACGCATCCTCGGCTTCGGTCTATGGAAAAGGTGATGGCGGCTTCCGGGAAGACCCGGAAGGTGGAAATGAATACCCTCTGAACATCTATGCCTTTTCGAAGCATCTTTTCGATTCCTGGGTCCTGGGTAATATTTCCAGCATTGAGTGCCAGGTTGCCGGGTTGAGGTATTTTAACGTCTTTGGGCCCCAGGAGATGCACAAGGGCAGGATGTCATCCATGATCTACCAGACCTACCGGCAGATAGAGGAAAAGGGTTTTGTCGAACTTTTCGAAGGTACCGGCGGATTCAGGGATGGGGGGCAGAAAAGGGATTTTATCTATGTAGAGGATGTAGTCAGGGTCAACCTCTTCCTGTTCGAGCATCGGGAAGTATCGGGTATTTTTAACTGTGGGACGGGGCAGGCCCGAAGTTTCAACGATGTTGCCGGCATTTTGATATCCTTGATGGGCAAGGGGGAGATAAGGTATATCCCTTTCCCGGAAGGACTGGAAGATACGTACCAGAGCTTCACCGAGGCAGATCTATACAGGTTGAGGAGAACCGGATTCAATGAGCCTTTCGAGTCGCTGGAATATACCCTCGGATGTTACCTGAACATCCTTCAAGGTAATGGCGGCTACCTTCGCTAGCTGTGGCAGGAGGTGCTCCTTTGTCTGTTCTGGTCGATGAAAAGTCCAGCCAGATCCTTCAGGTACTGAAGGATGTCAGGATAGCCGTTCTGGGAGACCTTATCCTGGACCGATATCTTTTTGGCGACGTGGAAAGAATCTCCCCTGAGGCCCCCGTCCCGGTTGTAAAGATCATCGGGGAAAAACTGTCCCCGGGAGGAGCCGGAAACGTCATATCGAACATACTCGGTCTGGGAGCTAAGGGAGTACCCATAGGAATTGTCGGATGTGATCCCGAGGGCAATTCCCTCCTGGATATTTTCAGAGGAAGGGACATCCTCGTCGAGGGGGTGCATGTTTCACAGGGCAGAAAAACCTCCCACAAGATCCGCGTAGTGTCAGGCAGGCAGCAGATGATCCGTCTTGATAGCGAGACCGGCCATACCGCATCCCGGGAAGAATCAGCCGGTATGATCGGATATCTTCTCGGGCAATTGTCGCGTTTCTCCGTCGTGATCCTTTCCGACTACGGCAAAGGTGTATGCTCCTACGATAACTGCAGAAGTATCATTGAAGCTTCACTAGACGGGGGGATCACATTGATAGTCGATCCCAAGGGGCCTGACTGGAAAAAGTACAGGGGAGCGTCATGGGTTACTCCCAATCTTAAGGAACTGGCGGAGGCTGCCGGCAGTCCGCGGATCGGGAACAATGACGAGGAGGTAACGGCCGTTGGGAAAAGGGTTCGGGAGATGTATCATATTCCCAATCTTCTTGTTACCCGTTCCGAAGCGGGAATGACCCTCATTTCAGAAGATGTAGTCCTTCATGTCCGGTCGGAGGCGCGTGAGGTCTTTGATGTATCGGGAGCAGGCGATACGGTAGTTGCTGCGTTATCTGTGTTCATCGGGGCTGGTCTTTCAGTCGAGAGATCTGTCAGGCTTGCGAATACCGCTGCGGGAGTAGTGGTAGGCAAGGCGGGGACCCAACCTGTCCTGGCTTCGGAACTGGTCGAGGCTGTTGCCGGCAACCCGCACAGTTCTGCAATAAGTAAGGTCATTTCCCGAAATGAAGCCGCCAGGCTTGTGGAAAGCTGGAAAAATGATGGTCTGCGGGTTGTAGCGACGAACGGCTGTTTCGACATCCTTCACCCGGGACATGTTGCCTATCTTGAAAAATCGGCTGAACAGGGAGACCGGCTTATAGTCGCTATCAATTCTGATGATTCAGTAAGGTATCTGAAAGGCCCGGGAAGGCCGGTCAACGGCCAGCAGGCCCGGGCAGCGGTACTGGCAGGACTTTCATCTGTAGACGCAATATGTGTTTTCGAGGAGGATACCCCCAGGGATCTGTACGGGCTTTTCAGGCCCGACATCATAACCAAGGGAGGAGACTACCTTGCCGGCGAAGTAGCGGGGGGAGAGTTTGCAGGCAAGGTGGTTATTATCCCGCTCCTGGAGGGGTTTTCGACTTCAGGGATCATCTCTGCATTGAACCGGGATCCTGTCGAAGGATCGGAAAGAAAGGCAGGACAATAAACTGAGGATAGAACCGGAAAAGATCGAACGAGTTCTTGTTATTGGCCTTTCATGCGTGGGGGACACTATTCTTTCGACCGCGGCCCTCTGGAACCTGAGGCGCTACCTTCCCCGGGCCCATTTTACGATTCTTGCTGGTGCCCGGGCAGTTCAGGTGCTGGAACACGATCCCCTGTGGGACTGCGTCATGGAATACAAGCGTGAAAAAGGACCCAGGGGGCGTCTGGAGTCCGTAAAGATGATCCGGTCTATTCCCCACGATCTCCTGATAGACTTGCGCTCATCAGCCATGCCGCTGTTCTCCCGGGCTCGTTACCGCCCTCTTTGGGGATTAAGGGAACTTTTGATCCCTAAAGGGATGCACGAAGCGGAAAGGAACATCTGGTGCATGACTACGCTGGGGGTGCCTGTCTATTCGCGGAGGCTGCGTTTCTTCATTCCATGGGAATCACGTGAAGAGGCTGCCAGGATTATGGCCTCGAAAGGAAGGGATCGTCCCTGGATACTGCTCAATCCGGGAGCCGGGGGGAAAAAGAAGATGTGGCCCCGGGAGAACTTCGTCGAACTGGGCTCAAGGTTGTTTGATGCCCTCGGTGTTAACCTTGGTGTGACCGGCTACTCCGAGACCGAACAGGAA
>Ga0172382_10011434_pt1 | contig 11737 bp, 11 predicted proteins | sample Leawel138RmetaG_FD_122245 | JGI IMG/M metagenome (GOLD analysis project Ga0172382, IMG submission 122245) | Leachate microbial communities from a municipal landfill in Southern Ontario, Canada - Leachate well 138R metaG | ecosystem: Engineered > Solid waste > Landfill > Unclassified | place...
GATTCAGGATTCAGGATTCAGGATTCAGGATTCAGGATTCAGGATTCAGGATTCAGGATTCAGGATTCAGGATTCAGGATTCAGAGAAAGGAAGGTTGCGGGTTTTGCCGAATCCCGAATCCCGACCCCCGAATCCCGACCCCCGACCCCCAACCCCCGAATCCCATTTTTGGAGAAAACCAATGACCAACCCGAACACCGCCGCGGCTGTGGGCAGTGACAGATACATCGAACCCAATGCGCAGAACTGCTACGAGGTCACGCGTGCCGACCTGCCGCTGCATTGCCCGATGGACAGCATGAGCCTGTGGAACTCGCATCCACGCGTATATCTGCCTATTGAGGCGACCGGGAAGGCCAGGTGTCCGTATTGCAGCGCGGATTATGTGTTGACGGACAGGGACTAGGTCCTAGGTTCTAGGGCCGAGGAAAGGCCGGCCACTGCCTGCTGACTGGATAAAGGAACCTGCGATTTATTCGTCATTGCGAGGGGCGCAGCGACACGGCACCCGCGAGTTTGCGAGCACAGGAACAATCGTAGGGTGCGTCGAGGCGAAGCCTGACGCACCACCAGCGCCGAGGGTATTCGGTGGGTCGCTGCGCCGACGCACCCTACAGGCTGAATAAACCTTAAAAGCTCATTTCAGCCGCGGAAGCGTACGGAAGACGTTGAAAGGCAGCGTGTCAATGCAACAGGTGTTTCATCGCCCCGCGGGCCTCCGTGCGCACTGTTCGAGCACGTCCGTGCTTTTCCGCGTGATTCCGTGGTAGATACGGGTTTTAGGATGAATCACCCGCGAACCTCGGCTCAAGGACCTCGGCCCTTAGATGACCCAACCTAGCACCTCGTCCCTGGCACCTCGTCCCTTAACCATATGGCGCTTCATCGACGGCAAGCCCGGGCATGAGAACCAGAGCGCGGGGCTGGTGCAGGCACTGCGCGTCCTGCGGCCGGTGGAGGTGCACGACCTGCCGGTGCCGGGCGAGATCGCGGCCGTCGGGGCCTGGCTGGCGCGGCGCTTTCCCTGGGGGCGGGCGCTGCCGGCGCCGGATCTCCTGCTCGGCGCGGGGCACGCGACTCACTGGCCACTACTCGCGGCGCGCCGCGCGCGGGGCGGACGGGCCGTGGTGCTGATGCGGCCGACGCTGCCGGGTGGCTGCTTCGACCTGTGCGTCGTGCCGGCGCACGACCGCCCGCGCGCCGCCGGCAACGTACTGGTGACGCGCGGTGTGCTCAACCGGGTGCGCCCGGGCGCGGCCAAGGACCCGCGGCAAGGCCTGATCCTGCTCGGTGGGCCGTCGAAGCATCATGCCTGGTCCACGCCACGACTGGTGGAGCAGGTGCGCACCATCGTCGCCCACGATACGGCGCGGCGCTGGGTGCTGACGACCTCGCGGCGCACACCGGCGGAGGTGCTCGCTGCGTTGCGCCCCCAGGTCGATCCGGAATGTATCGAACTGGTGCCCGGCGAGACCACGGCGCCGGACTGGTTGCCCGCACAGCTCGCCTGGGCCGGCACCGTCTGGGTGAGCGCCGACAGCGTGTCCATGATCTACGAGGCATTGACCTCGGGCGCCGCGGTCGGCCTGCTGGAGGTCCCGGCGCGCGGCCGCGACCGGGTCGTGCGCGGCGTGGAGGCGCTGGTGGCCGAGGGCCTGCTGACGACCTATGCACGCTGGCTGGACGGCACCGAGCTGCGCGCCCCGCGGCAGCCCTTCAATGAGGCGGCGCGCGCCGCGCGCGCGATCCTGGCGCGGTTCTTCGCCGCGGATGCCTACGCCTCGTAGGGTGCGTCGGCGCACGCGACGCACCGTGGCGCGGTGTCCCGGTGCGTCAGGCTGCGCCTCGACGCACCCTACGCAACAGGTAAGAACAAAGATGCCAGTCGACCACGGAAGCACACGGAAATACACGGAAGGCGGGAATACAGCGGTTTTTCATTCCACGCCCTTCCGTGTGGTTCCGTGGCCACTGGCTGGAAGGTGTGCTGGTGTGGTGACGCACCGGCCGGCGTACATGTCCTGCCGCAGGCGTGTCGCCGAATCCCGAATCCCGAATCCCAGATCCCGAATCCCGAGATACCGAATGAATGCAAATCCCGTAGGGTGCGTCAGCGCAGCGACGCACCATCGACACCCGGATCGGCGCGTCAGCCTGCGGCCCGACACGCCCTGCGAGTCTGCCAGTCGGTCACGGAGCCACACGGAAATACACGGAAGGTGGGGATATAGTGGTTTTTCATTCCGTGTCCTTCCGTGTGGTTCCGTGGCCAATCCTTCTTCTGCCCGCGAGCGCATGCCATGCCGCGCCCGCTGACGGTAGTCCAAATCCTGCCGGCTCTGGAAACCGGCGGCGTGGAACGCGGTACGGTGGAAGTCGGCACTGAGTTGGTGCGCCGCGGCCACCGTGCCATTGTCATCTCCGCGGGTGGGCGCATGGTGCCCGAACTGGCGCGCGCTAAGGTCGAGCATGTCACCTGGCAGGTCGGCGCGAAATCACTCATCACGTTGCGCTTCATTGGCAAGCTGCGCAGATTTTTGCGCGAGGAACGGGTCGATATCCTGCACGCGCGATCACGTCTGCCGGCGTGGATCGCCTATCGCGCCTGGCGCAGCATGGATCCGCAGGCACGACCACATTTTGTCACCACCGTGCATGGGTTCTATAGCGTTGGCCGTTATAGCGCGGTGATGACCAGGGGTGAGCGTGTGATCTGCGTGTCGACGTCGGTCCGGGGTTACGTGCTCGAGCATTATCCCCAAACGCCGCCCGAACGGCTGCGCGTGATCCATCGCGGCGTGAACCCTCAGCTGTATCCGTATGGTTATGTACCAGGATCGCAATGGGTGGCGGACTGGTATCGCCAGTATCCAGCACTGCAGGAGGATTTCGTCGTAACCTTGCCTGCGCGCCTGACGCGCTGGAAAGGGCAGGAGGATTTCGTCGACATCATCGCCGCGCTGGTGGCCGAAGGGCTATCAGTGCGCGGCCTGATCGTGGGCGATGCACATCCGCGCAAGCAGGCCTTCGCGTACGAACTCGAGGCGATGATCGCTGCGCGCAATCTGCAGGGCCATATTATTCTCACGGGCCACCGCAGCGACCTGCGGGAGATCATGGCGATGTCGGATGTGGTGCTGTCGTTGTCGCGCGATCCGGAAGCTTTCGGCCGCACCACCCTCGAAGCGCTGAGTCTCGGCAGACCCGTATGCGGCTATGTGCACGGTGGCGTGAAGGAGCAGTTAGAGGCAGTTTTCCCCGATGGCGCGGTACCGGTCGGCGACAAGCAAGCCGTCGTACAGCGAATCATGCACTGGTACGAGCACCCCGTCCACGTGCCCGACGTGCATCCATTCACGCTGCAGCACATGCTGGATGCGACGCTTTCCGTCTATCACGAACTGGCGGATGCACCGCGGTGAAGGCATGCAATGACGTATTGGTGATTCAGCCGCTGCCTGGCATCGGTGACATGATCTGGCATCTGCCATTTCTCGCTGCAATCGCCGCGACCGCACCCGATGGGAGAATCGACATCCTGGCTAGACCGCGTTCGCGTGCTGATCAGCTATTGTCCGCCGTGGTGCATGTGAACGAGGTACTGTGGCTGGAGCGAGACAACGGTGAGCACGAAGGCTTGCACGGGCTGTTGCGGCTGTCCCGGCAGCTACGTGCGCGCAGCTACCGGGAGGCCTGGATACTGCACAATAGCGCGCGCTATGCGCTGCTCACCAGACTGGCGGGCGTCCCCGAAGTGATCGGCTACGGTGTTGGCGCGCAGCGGCTGTTTCAAACCCGCCATGCGGCCTTCAGTCATGCTGAGGCGAAAGGGCATCCCATCGACAAGGCGGCGCTGTGTCTGCACCGTCTGGGCATATCCGTGGCGGACGCTTTGCCGCATCTGCCGGTTGCCGCGGATGCCGCTGCGCGGATGCACGAACGCTTCGCGGCGCTGCCGCGGCCGTGGATCGCCGTGGGCATCGGCAGCAGCGAACCGTTCAAACAATGGGGCGCCGACCGCTTCGCTGATCTGTGCGCGCGCATCGCGCGAGCAGGGCTGGGCAGCACGATTCTGGTGGGTGGCAGCGGTGAGCAGCCACTGGCCGATAACATTATCGTACGTTCCGGCGTGGCTGTGCACAGTGCACTGGATCTCTCGGTGCGCGACATAGCGGCGCTGCTGGCGCAATGCGCAGCGTACGTCGGTAACGACACCGGATTCCTTAATCTGGCCGCCGCTACCGGCATACCCGCGATCGGGCTGTTCGGCGGTTCGCCGCCGCTGGCCCACGATGACCGTATCCATTGCCTGCTGCCTGAGGACGGCAGCAGGCCCTGGTATGGCGCCCCATTCATGAACCGCATCGGCGTGAATGCGGTCATGGCCGTGCTCAATGCATATCTGGAGGAAACAGGGTAATGATTAGTTTGCTACGTGATAACTGGCGCTGGTTACTGATCCTATCAGCCATGCCGCTGTTCGCGACCAAGACCCTGTTCAATGCGCCGATGATCGTCATGCTGTTCATCGGCGGCTGGCTGTTCTTCAGGGCGCCGGGGCGGTGGCTGGCCGATCCGGCAGCGCGCCTGCTGTTGGCGCTGTTTCTGTGCTTCGAAGTGCCACTCCTCCTGTCGCTGCCGGATGCAGTCAATCTCGAGCGCTCTGCGGGTACAGCACTGGATGATCTGCGATTTTTCTTCGCCGGCATCTTCGTTATCGAGGTGCTGCGCAACGAGACGGCACGACGACGGCTGTTCTGGGGTGTTGGCCTGATCGGCGTCATCTGGTCGCTCGACGCCTTGCTACAGATGGTGGTCGGCTACGATCTGCTGGGCTATCCCTACAACGGCTCGCGACCGACGGGCATCTTCCATCCGAAGTTACGCATCGGCACGGTGACAGCAACGCTGTCGCCGCTGCTGTTCGAGGCGATCCGTCTCTACGCACGCCGCCGACGTTGGGCCTGGCTGGGGCTGCCGGTGGTCCTGGCGATCATTTTCGTCAGTGGTAATCGCAATGCCTGGATGATGCTCACGGTAGCAATATTTCTATACCTCATCTATCTGTATTTGGTGATGCAGCGTGCGCAATGGCTGAACCTGGTCGGTGGTGGGAGCCTGGTACTGACCACCATCATGATTGGCCTGCTGCAGTACCCGCCGATGCATGACCGTATGCAACAGACGTTGGGTGTCGTCAGCGAGGATTATCAGGCGGTGGATAATGCGATTGGTTTCCGCATGTCGCTCTGGAAAACTGCCTTCAACATGTATCAGGCACACTGGATCAACGGTGTCGGACCGCGTGGGTTCCGCTATGTGTATGTGAAGTATGCCGAACCCGATGATTTCTGGGTCCGGAACATGCAGGCCAACGACGAAGCCTATCCACAAACGCATCCGCATCAGATGCTGCTGGAGATTGCCGCGGAGACAGGCAGCCTCGGGCTGGCAGGCTTCGTCCTGATGGCCTTCCTGTATCTGCGTGCCGCGCTGACGCAACCGATGGACGAACGCTCTCATCTCTGGCCGTGGGTGATTGCCGTGCTGGTTGCCTGGTTCCCGGGAAATGCACACATGGCGATCTATGCCAGTTACTGGGGTACCATCGCCTGGTGGTTGCTGATCGTCAGCATTGGCATGCTTCAGTTTGGTGTTTCCGCCCGGCGCACCGGAGACCGATGAAGAATCTGGTGATCAAGCTGGGTGCGCTGGGTGATGTGGTGATCGCCACCAGTCTCATCCGGCGGATTCAGGTGCATTATCCGCATGACGAACTGACCCTACTGACCACACCGGCCTTCGCCGGCCTGTTCGCCGGTTGGCCGGGGCTGCGCGTCGTGGGAGTTCCGCGCAAAGGCCTGCACAGCATGTGGCGGGCACTGCGGTGGCTGCGCGCGCAGCGCTTCGACCGCGTGTTCGACCTGCAATCGAACGACCGCTCCGCAATCCTGGTGGCGCTGTCTGGTGTGCGCATGCGCGTAGGTAACCGCCCGGGTTTTCCGTACACGCACCATCCTGCGAAGGCGTATCGCAGCGAGATCCATATTTTCGAACGCATGAATCAGGTGCTGGCGAGCGCCGGCATCCCGCCGGGGGAGCCACAACCGGTATTACCTTCGCGCGAGCAGGATATGCGCCATGTGGTCGAGTGGCTCGCGCAGCACGATCTCGCCGGCAAGCGTTTCGCCGTGCTGCATGCCGGTGCCAGTCCGCGCTGGCCAAGCAAGCGCTGGCCCTGGTACCGCGAACTAGCGCTGGAACTAGTGCGGCAGGGGGTGCAGGTAGTCTGGGTCGGTGCGGAAGATGATCGCGAACTGAACCGTATACTTGCGCAGGATGTCGGCATCGATGCGACCGGCAGCTTCAGTATCATCCAGCTGGCGGAATTGGGACGGCACGCGGCCTTCGCGGTCACCAACGATTCCGGCCCCATGCACATCCTGTCGGCGTCCGGCATCCCGGTGTTCGCGTTCTTCGGGCCGACGCGCTGGCACAAGAACCATGCACTGAACCAGGGTGGGCGGGTGCTGCGGCATACGGTGCCGTGCAGTCCGTGTTCGCTGGGCGTATGTCCGCCCGACAAGGGGCATGCGTGTCTGCGGAATATTTCCGTCAATGAGGTTCTGGAGCGTCTGCGTGTGGAGCGGCTGCTCTCCGGGGATTAGCCGCGCCCGTTTCCGATAGCGTTTGCAAGCTGTGCGTAGAGATTTAGGTAGCGCCGGATGATCACCTCGGGTGCATGCTGTGTGCGGACTTCATTCAGCCCGTTCTCGCCCAGGGCAGTACGCGCAGGTTCCGGCAGCACCAGCGCACTTTCGATCGTCGCTGCCAATGCCTGCGGCTGTTCGACCGGTGTGAGCAGGCCGTTGCGTTCGGCTGTGATCAACTCGCACGCCCCCGCGCTGGCGGTGGCGACCACCGGCCTGCGGTGTGCCCAGGCCTCCAGAATCACATTGCCCAGTGGTTCGTGACGGGATGGGCAGATGAATAGGTCGGCCGCCTGGTAATATGCTGCTGGTCGGTCGATCCAGCCGGCCCAATGAATGCGCGTATAACTGCTGCTGCTGTTTGCCTGGCGGTGCAGCGCATTGCGCAATGGACCGTCGCCGGCGATCAGCAGATGTACCGTCTTGCCGCCGATGCGTTCCGGCAGAGTGTCCATCGCTGCGAGCAGGTCATCGAAACCCTTGTTGGGATGTAGCCGGCCAACGGCGAGCAGCAGCCAGGCGTCCGTCGGTATACCGTGCCGCCTACGTACTGCGGCCAGCTCTGCCGCATCGGCTTCATCCTGTTCCTCGACGAAGTTGCCGATGTGGAAGACCCGCTCCGCCGGCAGTCCCGCTCCGATCAGATACTCGCAGATACCACGCGTGTTGCCGATCCAGGCGTGCGCATGGCGATAGCCCTTGAGGTCATAGTAGCCACCCAGTCGTGCGATGTGTACCGGTCTCGCTCCACGCGGCAGGTGGGTGAGACGGGTGGCACGTCCCATGTAGGTCTGCACGATGTCCGGCCGGTGTACTTTGATCAGGCGATTGATGTGCCAGCGTGACGGCAGATCCCAGACGCCGCGCATCGCGACGGTGTGGTTGTCTATGTGTTCACCGAGCTGCGTACGGCTCCACGCCTGCGGTGGCAAGATGCACAACGCCTGATGCCCGGCAGCGCGCAGGCCCTGCACCAGCCGCACGACGAAACGTTCGGCCCCACCACCCTGACGGCTGCCGAGGATGTGCAGGCTACGCAGCATGCGCGAGCTGTGCCCGTGCGAGGGCGGTGACGTCTGCGGCGGCGACATTGGCGAGATCGCGCTGCGCACCCACCAGCCAGCGTGCATTGGTACCCCACGGGTGGTAGCGTGCAGGCTGGCCCGAACCGAACACCGTCAACGTTGGCGTGCCCACGCCGCTGGCCAGATGTCCCAGCCCGGAATCGTTGCCAATGAACAATGCACAACGTTCCAGCACGGCTGCGGCAGTGAGTAGATCGCAGCGACTGGTTAGATCACGATGCGGCAGTTCCAGCCGCTGCACGACACGACGCGCACGTTCCACATCGCCGGGCCCGCCCAGCAGCACCACGCCGTCGACCTCGGTGCCGAGCAGATTGGCGGTCTCCGCGAAGGCCTCGGCCGCCCAGATCTTCGGCTCCCAGTTGGCGCCGGGACCGAGCGCCAGTAGCCGGTATGCGGCGAATCCCTCCAGCAGCGTGTCAGCTGCCGTGTGTTCCGCCGCGCTCAGCCACACCTTCGGTGCCGGGATCGTGCGTTCCGGATTGATGCGGTCGATGATCGACATCAGATCCTCCACGGCATGCGGACCATAGGCTTTACGACCCCATTTCACCAACCGTCGGCGTCCCCTGAGCAGATAGGCCAGGCCGTCGGTGCGCAGGTCAGCGATCAGATCGTAGTGCGTGCGCCGCAGCTGACGAATGAGCTTCAGCAGGCCATGCCAGCCCTCCTCCTTTCTCTTGTGGAAGATCTCACCTCGGTAAGGACAGTGCGTGAACAAGATGGACGAGCGCCGGTCGCCTATGATGTCGACAACGGCGTCGGGATAAAGCGCATGCAGCCGCTCCAGCACCGGTGTGGTCATGACCGCATCACCGATGTTGCTGAGCGAGATCGCCAGGATTCTCATATGGTGATCTGCAACGCGCATTCCAGCGCCGCCGTGACGGCCGCAACCGGAATGGCATCCATACCGCTGCCTCCGTGATCGCGGGCGCAGACGGGGAAGTGATGCGGCGTGTTGGGCCGAAACTTGTCCGGATCGGTACGTCCGTACAGGGTGACGAGGGGCCGGGCGGCACTCGCGAGCATGTGGCCGGTGCCGGAGTCGTTGCACACGGAAGCAGCCAAGCGCTGGCCGAGTGCCATCGTGAGGTAGGGACCGGGCGTCACAAGTTCCGGGAAGCGTGCGTTCGGCAACGCCTGTACGAGTGAATGCTGCCACGCCCGTTCCTGTGGACCAAGGAAGAACACCGGCACGAGTCCCTGGGCCACGCAGGCAGTGGCGACGTCGACGAAGCGATTCAGCGGCCAGCATTTCCAGGGCTGGCCCGCACCCGGAGCGAAGCCGACATAGCGTGCGCCGTCTGGAAGCAGGCGTGCAGCCTCTGCAATGTGTTCGGCGGGTACGCGGATGCCGTAGATCGGTGCGACCGTATGGCCGGCGGCGAGCGAGATGAGCTGCAGGATGCGTTCGAGCATGCCGCGCGGGCGCCCGCCGCCGGCAGGCCGGCGGTCCGAAAGCCGGAAACTGAATGCCCCGGAAACGAAGTGTACATGGCGGATGCGTCGGACGATGAGTGTGGTCTTGATGAACTGCTGCGTGTCGATGATCAGATCAAAGCGCCGGTCCGGCAGCGGACGGCGCAGCAGTTCCGTCCAGTGTTCGCCGATACCGGCATCGTCCAGGATTTCATCGATACAGTGCGTAACAGAATAGGCGAAGGTGTCGGTGTACAGTGAATGGCCGCGGCCCGCCAGCCAGGTAATGTGGCTGTCCGGCCAGGTAGCGCGCAAGGCCTGCAGCGCCGGTATCTTGATCAAGGCATCGCCGAAGGTGTCCCCGTTGGAATAGACGAGGATCGTGCGGGGTCGGAATTCAGACACTGTCGTGACGGTAGTCGGCGTAGGACTTTTCTTCGACCAGATCCGAGCCGAGCTTCAGGTTCAACACCTTCTTCAGAGCGGCGCGCCGGTCGTTAGTGACGTAGACGGTGCGCGCCAGCTTGATGAAGCCGGTGTCGAACTCGCGTGCGTGCTCCTTGTTGCGGATATCGTCCTCGATATCCCACAAGGCTTCGTTGACCTGCTTGAGCTGCGAGTATTCCGGCTCGATATCGGCCTGTGCATAGGGCGATGCCGCCCATGCCGCGCGCAGCTGCGCCAGCTCATGGCGAATATTGTGCAGCTTGGTGGCGTCATCGATGCGCTCGGACTTGATCTCCAGGATGCTGATCTTGTCGAGGAATTCGCCGACGGAAATGGGAGTGAGCAGGGACATGATGGCGGAATGCGGAACCATGGGGACAGTGGCGGCATTCTACATGATCGGTCTCGGGCCGGTAAACTCAGGCCGGCCTTGGTAGGTGATCAGCGAGGTGCCGACGAGATGGGCCAGCGGCAGCCGCCTTGCTGGCTCATTGAGTGCACGGTACACGCCTGGGTGCTGCGGGGACCGCGGTAGTCGTACCAGAGCACGCTGTCACCGGTGCACTTGGGCGAGCAGATAAGTGGTCTTGCCGGTGCAGGCGCCGAATTCGAAGATCCAGCGGGAATTTTTGGCCAGCACGGCCAGAATCCACGTCTCGATGTTGCTGATCGGCTGCCGACACAAGTTGTCTGCGGTCAGGATGTTCCGCTGATTGCGCCGGGCAGGTGCAGTAGCCGGCCTTTTAGTTTTCCGTACATGTCCCGCACCAGGGTAGCGGAACTGGACATGCGCAGGGCGCGGCGCGACAGAATGGCTGCACCGGTTTCGGGTTTCAGCCCATCGCGATGCAGACGGGCAATTTCACGTGCGGCCACGGCGAACAGATTATATTCCAGCATGACACGCCGCTTGGCTTCGATGATAGCCGGCAGACGTTTGTCAAATTCACGGTTCGCGATCGCTTCGCGTATCATCTCGGCCGCACCGGCCACGTCATGGAGGTCGATTCGAATGAAGCTTTCTTCCGGGAAATATTCTGCAATATTTGGGCAGCCGCAATAAAAAGGCAGGGTCAGCCCCAAGAAAGGGTCACTAATTTTCTCCGTCCAGTGGTGTTCACCAATATGGTTCTCGACTGCGACATGGTAGCGATAGGCACGAAGGCAGTCGGCCTTATCATCAAGCGACCGTGCGCTGTGGCGGCCGAAGGTCTCGAGCTCTGGCATGCTTGCCATCAGCCTGTGCATGAAGCGCGCACGATGATAGTGCAGGGTATGTCGCATGGCCTTTGATGAATACACCATCGATACATCATGTGATTTTCTTTGCGGCGACTCGCCCAGGATGTCATCGAACGAGACGGTCCGATGTCGCCCTACGCCGTAAAACCAGTGCAGCGCAGGCTGTGAGTAAATCCGGTTGGGGTGCCGCAATGCCCACTCGGGCTGACTGGTGAGTACCGCGCCGAACTGGTGTGCGTAATCGTTGCCATAAATCTTGACGGACGACGGCTCCGAGGTCACCAGCAGCGTATGTTCGCGTGCGCATGCCAGCGGCTCGTGGCTGACTCTTTTCGTTTCTCCCGGTCTTGCGGACACATCATCGTAGACCAGCAGCCAGTCGTAATCCCGTACTTCACGCTCGAATAGGAACTCGCACTCTCCCCATACGGGCTCGTTGTGAGGAAATTGGTGGAGCCAACTCGAGGTGGGTAAGGAGCTGATCACTTTGACCCGCAGCCGTGACTTGTTCATCGCCGCCCCTGATAGACTGGCACGGCACCTGGCGGGCGGGTCTTGAAGCGCCGGTGCGCCCACAGGTACTGCGCCGGCATCTTGCGGATCTCGGCCTCGATGAGGTCGTTGATGCGCTGGGTGTCTGCCACCTCGTCGTCGGTCGGGAAGTCCTCCAGTGCCGGATAGAGCCGCAGGCGATAGCCCGCCGTCCCCGGCAAGCGTTCCTGGAAGAACGGCACCACCCTGGCGCCGCTGATGCGGGCCAGGCGCGCGGTGGCGGTGATGGTCGCGGCGGGGATGCCGAAGAAGGACACGAAGACGCTGTGCTCGGCGCC
>Ga0172382_10011435_pt1 | contig 11736 bp, 9 predicted proteins | sample Leawel138RmetaG_FD_122245 | JGI IMG/M metagenome (GOLD analysis project Ga0172382, IMG submission 122245) | Leachate microbial communities from a municipal landfill in Southern Ontario, Canada - Leachate well 138R metaG | ecosystem: Engineered > Solid waste > Landfill > Unclassified | place...
AACGGCCCTTTACACCGTCACGGAGCTCGACAGCCTCGTGCTTCCCGGTCGATGCGCCTGACGGGGTCGCGGCGCGCCCGAACGCCCCGCAGGCGAGCGTGACGTCCGCCTCGATGGTCGGGTTACCCCGTGAGTCCAGTATCTCGCGGGCGTGGATCGAACGTATCCTCGTGTCGGTCATGCTCGATGCAGGAGGGGAGCGGGCGCAAAAAAGGTATCGGCGGTGGCGCCAACATGCAGCGTCTTCGTATTACCCGCCGGCGATGAACCTGATTACCCGATATTTCGAGATGTCGGGATGGATTGGGGATTCATGCAAGAGAGACCCGGCACCGAGGTGCCAGGTATATTAATATTTCCGATAGATGTTACCCCGATTACCGACATCGATCACGGTGATAATCATCACATTGTCCTCGAACACAAGAATGAGCCGGTACTGCCCCACACGAAAAGAGTACAACGGACTGTTTGGGTGTCCTTTCAGTTTTTTGGCGTGCAGGCGAGGGAACGGCTCGTCTGCCAGAGCATCGAGTTCGTCCTTGATCCATTGGGCATCGGAGTCTGGAATATTATTGAGTTTCCGCTCGGCCCTTGGCATGAGGAGGAGCCGCCAGGTCATCGAAGGCCCCGTTCCCGAGCATACTCCTCCAGGGGGCGACCCCGAATACCAGCCCGCATGTCTGCGATGCTTTCTTCGATCTCCTGTAGCGTTTCTTCGGAGAGCGGCTCCGGATCGAAGAAAGCGTCCATGATGCGGTTGAGCGTCTCGTCGTAACTCTCCCGCGGGTGTGTTTTCAGGGTATCCAGGCGGGACTTGGTCTCCGGTTGAAGCTGGATCGTCGTTGCCATAACTAGCCATAGGTTGCAATATGGCATAAAGATTTTGCCGGGATTCGCCTGAACAGGCAATTCCGCCGCGACAAATCACCCAGCTCCACGATTCGGCATGTCCCCATTCTGTTCCATGCCGTGGATAGTGAACATGAAGTTTTCATACCCCCGGGCGGATTCGAACCGCCGTCGCCGGATCCAAAGTCCTGCATGATTGACCGCTACACTACGGGGGTTGCGAGAAGTGGTATCAGCCTATATTTTGTGTGCCCGGGGATTATATCGGTTTGGGAGCAGGTGGGGGGGCGAGACCTCCGCCGCTCACGCTCGCTCGAAGTCGTCCTCGAACCTGACGATATCGTCCTCGCCGGTGTACTCCCCGATCTGCACCTCGATCAGTTCGAGCGGCAGGAGACCGGGGTTTGCGAGGCGGTGGACGGTCCCTGCCGGAACGAACGTGGACTCGCCGTTGCGCAGAAGCGACGTCACATCCCCGATCGTCACCTCGGCGCACCCGGTGACGACCACCCAGTGCTCGGAACGGTGATGGTGCATCTGTAGCGAGAGTCGGCGGTTCGGTGGAACGGTGACGCGCTTGATCTTGTACGATTGCCCCTCCTCAAGGTTCGTGTAGGAACCCCAGGGGCGGTGGACCTGCGTGTGGAAGAGGGCACGTGAATCCCCCTTCTCGCGAAGCGCCTTTGCAATCTCCCCAACCCGCTGGGCATTATCCCTGGCGGCGACCAGGATCGCATCCTTCGTCTCGACGATGGCGAGATCACGGACTCCGACGGTGGCGACCAGGCGGTCGGCGATGATCAGGTTCTCAGAGGAGTCGATCCCGATATGCTCGCCTCTGACGGCATTTGCATCCCCGTTCTTCGGGAGGGCGGCGTAGAGGGCATCGAAGTTCCCCACATCGCTCCAGTCGCATTCAAGCGGCACGACCGCTGCCCGCCGGGTCTTTTCCATGATCCCGTAGTCGATGGAGAGAGACGGAGTCGCACCGTATGCCTCCCCCACAGGGAGATCGAACGCCCGCACCACCTCCGGTGCGCATGCCTCACACTCGGCGAGGAAGAGGTCGGCGTCAAAACAGAACATGCCGGAGTTCCAGAGATAGCCGTCGGCGACATACCGCCCGGCGGTCTCGATGTCGGGTTTCTCGACAAAGGCATCCACGAGCGAACCTCCCTCAAGAGGATCGCCCGGCCGGATATAGCCGTATCCGGTGTGTGGCGATCTCGGCCGCACCCCGAAGACGACGAGGTAGTCACCGGTAAGCCGCTCCGCCCGGAGGAACGCATCGTGGAACTGTCCGGACGCCGCGATCAGGTGATCCGAGGGGAGAACCGCAACGGTGTCCGACCCGCCCTCATGGGTGATCTCGCGGACGCCGTAGTAGATCGCCGGCAGGGTGTTCCTGCCCGCCGGCTCCACGATGACACGGCAGTCGCACCCTATGGCTGCAAGTTGATCCCGGACCAGGAACCGGTGATCGGTGTTCGTGACGATGGCAATCTCCTGCGGCGAGGAGAAGAGGAGCGCCCTCTTCACAGTCTTCTGGAAGAGGGATTCAGCGCCGAAGAGCGGGATGAACTGTTTCGGGTAGTGTTCCCTCGAGAGCGGGAAGAGGCGGGTGCCGCTCCCGCCTGCAAGTATGAGCGTCTTCATGGGATGGCTCCGTGCCGGAGGCACTCGATTGTATACTCTATCAGGCGGCGAGGATAAAAGCGTAAGGTTCTCCGGGATGAACCGGGCGATCACCGATACAACCGCCTGCAAGCGGCGAACCGTATCGCACCGGACGGTGTATCAACCCGGGAACCCCCTGAAAAATGAGCAAATCTGCCCGGTCATGCCCGGATCATCGTCAGGTTCCCCGGGTACAGCGCCCGTGCCTGGGGATCGAGATCCTCGGCCACCGCAAGAACATGTTCGGCCTCCCGGTAGTTCCCGAGCCTGCCGAGCACCATACCGTATGTCACCATGACAAAGATGCACGACCGGTCGATCGCGAGCGCCTGCCTGCATGCAAGTGCCGCCTCCCGGAGGCGGTCGAACCGACTGAGGATCACTGCCCGGTTGTTCCACGCATACACGTCGTCGTCATCGCAGAGTATCGCCGCACTGAATGCTGCGAGCGCTTCCTCGTAGCGTCCCTGCCGTTCAAGCGCCACACCCCTGTTGTTCAGGGAAGCCGGGTCGCGCCGGCCATCCGTGGTGACGTCACTGTACGCCCGGGACGTATCTCTGCTAGTACCCCTGTAGGGCATCTCCGGTGTAACCAATCGGGGCATACGTCTGCACCTCGCCCCCTTACTGTGGAGTAACGATATATAGGTTCCTGCATCAGCCGGAAGATACGGAGGATGGACCCGGATCAGCCGGAAGAAAAGGGTTACCGGCCGCCGTCGCGAAACCACGCCACCGTCTCGCGGAGCCCCTCTTCGAGTGTGCGACGGGGGGAGAACCCGAAGGCCTCCTCAGCCCGGGTGATCTCGGCGAGCGAGTCCCGCACATCCCCGGGCCGCGGCGGTTCATATACCGGCCGGTGGTTTACACCGGTGATCTCCGCAAGGATGGCGGCAAGCTGATTCAGGTTGATCTTGCGACCGCCGGCGACATTGAAGATACCGGAAGCGGCGCTCTCCATCGCCAGGATGTTCGCCCGCACCACATCGGCAACAGATATGAAGTCCCGGGTCTGCTCTCCATCCCCGTAGATGATCGGCGGATTATCCCCGAGCAGGCGGGTGATGAACTTCGGGATCACCGCCGCGTACTCTGAGTTCGGGTCCTGGCGGGGACCGTAGACGTTGAAGTAGCGGAGGAATACCGTCCGGACACCATAGAGATCGGTGAAGACCTTCCCGTAGTATTCGCCCGCGAGTTTCGAGACGGCATAGGGGGAAAGCGGCATCGGCGCCATTGTCTCACGTTTCGGAAAGACCGGATCGTCGCCGTAGATCGCCGAGGTAGAAGCCGTCACGACCGCCGGGACGCCGCACTTCTTTGCCGCCCAGAGGACGTTCAGGGTTCCGCCCACGTTCACTTCGTTCGTCCTTGTGGGATCCGCCACGGACCGGGGAACCGAGGCGATGGCTCCCTGGTGAAAGATGCCGTCCACCCCGGCGCAGGCGTCGATGAGCAGAGGTAGATCGGTGACGCTCCCCTCGACAAACATCACCCGGGGATGATCCAGGATATGATCGATGTTCTCCCGCCGCCCGGAAGAGAGGTCGTCGATGATAACAATGTCATGGCCGTCGCGTGCCAGTTGCCCGGCGAGATTGGAACCGATGAATCCCGCCCCGCCCGTGACGATGTAACGCATATGGATCGATAGGTGCTCCAGTGATTTGAGCGTTATTGGGGGTGAGGGAAGTGGGTGAAATCACCGAAACCACTTCCCCGAGGAGAGGGCAAGACGAGAACACCGCAAAGGTCCGGCGCGATCTCACCCGGCATCACATACCCATATAGCATCATGCGGTTTATCGGGATCGCCCGTCCAACCGGATCACTCCTCCATCTTCCCGTTTGAGAGCGGGAAATACTGCTGGTAGACGCGTCTGCGCTCGTCGATGTCCGTATGCAGGTAGATCTCGGTCGTCTTGATGGAGGAGTGCCCGAGGTTCTCCTGCACGACGCGGAGGTTCTTTGATCGGCGGTAGAGCTCGCTCGCATAGGAATGGCGAATTTTATGCGGCGTAATCCCGGAAGGAGCGTATTGTTTGAAGAGATGCTGGACAGTCCGCGGAGAGATATGATTGCCCTGCTGGCCTACAAAGAGCGGGCCTTCGATCGTGTTGCCGATGAACCCGTTGATCTCCTCAAGCGTCTCTTCGTCGATGAAGACCGTCCGGATCTTGTCGCCTTTTCCCTTTACCCGTATCGTCTGTTCCTCAAAATCGATATCCTCGACGCGTATAGCGCAAAGTTCTGAAACTCGGACGCACGTCGCGTATATGAGGCGGACGATCAACCGGTCGCGTTCGCTCTCGATGGTGTTGATCAGGCGGATCACCTGACTGTGTTTGAGGTATTTCAACTCTTGATTCTTGATCCGAGGGCGTTCCACCCCGATCATAGGATCGGCGGTCACAACCCCCTGCGCGTAGAGATACCGGTAGAACGAGGAGAGTGTTGAGATCATGCGGTGGAGGGTTCTGGGCTTGTAATCCTGTTTTTCCGCAAGATCGGAGAAGAAATCGGTGACGAGCGCCGTAGAGACGTTGACATCCACATCAAACGGAGAATCCTCAAGTATGGTCTCATCAAACGGGATCCCGTTCGAGTTCTGCCGGAACCAGGTATACCGGGCGAAGCGTCGGATGGTCTGTGCATACTTCTCAACGGTCCGGGGCGAATAATTCCGCATCCGGAGGTAGGCACTGAAGCGATCCAGCCATTCCGGGAAACAGGCGTTTTCCATCGTATATCAGGTTAAACAACGAAACATATCAAGATTGCGGTAAATGCCTATTCCCCGCAACTCCATGAGAACACTACCCGGCGACGGGTATACTTCCTGTCGAAGACCGCTGCCACCCATCACCACCCATCACCACCAGAGGCCACTTCTTGCCCTCCTGGAGGGTGATCACCAGGTCGATCATGTCGCCCTACCCTGATACGGCCACATCGCACCGAGAGGAGGCGAGGGGGCGAAGCCCGGGGGGAACCCATCCGGGGTTCCTCCCCATCTCGGGCGGCCACCCGGGCGCTTGTCGCCCGGGTGCTCTATGCTTGATAGAATATACATAATTGAACAGTGAACAAGAACGCTTAGATTCGGAATCGGACGATAGAGACCGCACCGTTCAACCATCAGAGCATGCTAAAACGAAATAGAGACCAGTTTGGAAGATTACGGGGAACGACCTAATTCCCCGCAATAAATTGTATCACCCGAAAATACTTCGCCGGCCGCCGGGAGGCCCATCGGCCCGGTCGCACGCACCCGTGCCGGGAAAAGCGATAAAGGGGTAACATACACGACCGAGAGCCCGGCGGCGGGCAACCCCGCAAGAGCGCATCGCCCCACCGAAAAAATCCATGAAATACGCCGGAGCGGGAAGATATCACAGTTTGACCGGATTTCTGGAAAAAGTATCGGGGTAGTGTGATTGATCTCGGAGTTAGGAGGTATGCAGGGCTGCCTTCCCTGGTGGGAGGGGAGCAAACCCTACTGAATACGTCCCCTTTCAGGTATATGAACCCCATACCGCGCGGGGAGAAAGTGAACGAACCCCGGGACAGGACAGGCGCCATGCGGCCGGCACATCCCACCCACATATAAATGACACGCACAGATTGCCACAGATGCCCGATCGCCCCCCACAGTAACCCCACCTATGGGCACAGATGAGATCGTGGCTTAAAACCACGATACGAGGACACCGGATCCGGAGTGCCACAGGGCAACAGCACCCCGGGGAGAGTCGGAAAGGTAGATGGATCAACACCGGCGATCAGTCCATTTCACGACAGTAACGCTCTTTGCGTGAGATTACATCCCCACCATCGAAGATTATGTGAGGCATCGAGGCATGGCGCCCTCTTGATCGCCGTTGCCGCCCCCACATCAGGAGTACTTTGCGGCGTTCTGGTTCTGTTCCGGGGTGATTATCGAATGATTCGTGGTTCCGGGCAACCGGGGCGAAACAGAAAGTCCTTGGGCCGTCATCCTGCCCGGACGGCCGAATCACCACCTGGAACCCGAGAACAAAGGGGCAGGAATAAACCATATGATGCTATACGTTGAAGTGAGTGATTGCGGCAGCGGCGGCAACCCGATCCCGACGGAGTATCCGGCTTTCCGGGCGATCAATCGTTCAACCAACCGTATTGAAATAGCAAAACCAACAAGAAGGTAGGTAAAATGGAAGAACCTGACAGCACGAAAGACCCGAACAAGTACCAGAAGTTCAAGAAGGTGGATGGCGCCACCTACCAGCGGGTCAACCAGTTCCTGCGCAAACATACCCACATCACCGCCCGAGAATGGGCGATAGCACGCCTCTGCGCAGATTTCAAAACCACCAGCGGCTCAGAGATGACGTTCATCGGCGAGAACCTTCCCGAACTCTGCCCGTTCATGGTCGACTCCTACACACCGCAGGCGGTCAACCAGGCGCGGAGCTCGTTCAAGAAGAAGGTGAAGAAAGCCGGGGCGACATTCTTTTACGGGGCGATGTGCGGTTTCTTCACCGCAGAGGAACTCGACGAGATCCTCTTTGAGGCAAGCGAGGTCGCTCGGTTCCTGCTGGAGGTGGAAGGAACCAGTCTGAACATCGACGACGAGATCGACGTCGAGGACCGGATCACCGAGGTGATGCGAGGCGTGGCCGAGGCGGCCTCAGTCATCCTGAAGGCCAGACCCGGTCAGGGGAGCGAGGATGTGCAGGGAGAAGAAGAACACGATCACGAAGAGGGAGAAATATGAAGATCATACAGATCGTCGGCCGCTCGAACGCCGGCAAGACCACGTTCATAAAGAGCCTGATCGGGGCGCTTTCCGCACACGGAAGCGTCGGAGCAGTCAAACATCTCGGGCATCACGGTTTTTCGCTCGAGCACGGAAAGGATACCACCATCTACTATGAATCGTATGCTGCTATATCCGGCGGCGTCGATGAAGAGAAGTCGGTCGTCGTCAGGCGCGAGAACGATCTCAACTCCACCCTGGATCTCCTCTGCAACGCCGGGACCGAATACGCTATACTCGAGGGGTTCAAGTCGAGGCCGTTCCCGAGAGTGGTGATAGGCGATCTCGAGAGCGAGAACGTCGTGCTCCGCAACCCCTCCGTCGAGGAGGTGATCGCCGCGCTCGACCGGTTCGAGGAATACTATACCGTCGAGGGGTTGGTCAGGGAACTGAAACGCGAGTGCGATATATCACACGCCGGGGCGATCCTCACGTTCAACGGGATCGTCAGGGAGTGGTCGGGTGATGATCGGACGGAGTACATGGACTTCGACGAGACCGTCGATGCTACGGCAAAGAATATCCGGGAGGAGATGGAGACCGTCCCGGGCATCATCGGCGCCCGGTTTCACCACCGAAAAGGGCGGCTCTATGCCGGAGAGGATATAACGTATCTTGCTATACTTGCCGAGCACCGGCAGGAGGCGTTCGCCGCCGCCGCAAACGCTATCGATAGGCTGAAGCGGGAACTGCACGACGTGAGGAAGTGATCAGAATGCAAGGCAAAAAACAGATGTTTGGGACGAACGGTGTACGGGGCGTGATCGGAGAGATGATGACGCCGACCCTCGTTCTCAAGATCGGCGCAGCGCTCGGATCGATGAGAAGGGGTACCATCGCGGTCGGTCGGGATACGCGGACGTCCGGCGAGGCCCTGACCCACGCCCTCAAGGCCGGGCTCCTGATGACCGGATGCGACGTAGTGGACATGGGTATCCTCCCCACCCCCGCCCTGCAGTATATCATAAAGACCAACCGGTTCGACGGCGGTGCGATGATCACCGCGTCCCACAACCCGCCTGAATACAACGGCGTGAAGATCATCGAGGCCGACGGCACCGAGATGTCCGATGAGGAGATCATCCTGCTCGAAGGCCGGTTCTTCTCAGAGGAGTTCGATGTGACCGGCTGGGACGGCGTCGGCAGCGAGAGCGCCGCACCCGAACGGCTGGAAGAGTACATCAACGCCATCGTGAACCACTTCCCGGAGGGTATCGGCGAGGGTATGACCGTCGTCGTCGACCCCGGCTCCGGGCCAGCGGCGCTCACGACACCGATCATCCTCTCGAGGATGGGATGCCGGATCCATACCATCAACGCCCGGCTCGACGGCACCTTCCCGGGCCGGCTACCTTAACCCACACCCGAAGGATTGCAGCCCCTTTCGGAGCTGGTTCTCGCTACGGGCGCCGACTTCGGCGTGGCACACGACGGCGACGCCGACCGGGCGGTCTTCGTCGATAGCAAAGGACGCTATATAGAAGAGAACTACGAGTTCGGTCTCATCGAAGACTACGTCTGTGCAAGGAACGGCGGCGGGCTCGTCGTCACCCCGGTCGCCACCTCCCGGCTGATACGGGATATCGCGGAGAAGCACGGCTGCACCATCGATTACACCCCCGTCGGAAGCATCTACGTCGCGAGGAGGATGATCGAGCTGATCAGCGGGGGCAGGAAGGTTTCGTTCGGCGGCGAAGGAAATGGCGGCCTGATCTATCCCGACCACCAGTTCTGCCGGGACGGAGGGATGACCGCCGCCATGATGGTAGCGGTGCTCGCGAGCCACAACGGCAGAAAGCTCGCGGATATCGTCGACGAACTCCCCACCTACCACCTGATCAAGGAGAAGCACCACACCGCCGACCCGACATCGCTGGTCCGCGCTATCGAGGAGGCGTTCGCAAAAGAGACCATCGAGAAGATCGACGGCGTCAAGATCATCCGGGAGAACGCCTGGGCGCTGGTGCGGGCATCGGGTACAGAGCCGATGATCAGGATCATGATCGAGGCAAAGGATCCGGCCGTCGCGGACGCCATGTGTCGGGAGATCATGGAGGTTGCAACGGACGGGACGCCCGGGGCATGAGAAGGCGCGATACGCCTCGAGTACGTTTCATGCGGAGCAGGGCCTTCTCGCTCCACCCTTCACCCCCATAAGATAAAGCAATCTCTCGCGAGATGCCCCGGGAGATCACTGCTGGTTATCATATTGCCCCAATAATTTTAGGCGAACAATCGGATTCCATTGAAAAACATTCATGTGAGAGGGGGGCAACCTATATATCTGATCATGGATATGCATGATGCAGAATCCGCAGGAGAGCGCTGATCAAAATGGATGGAAAACTACAGATAAAACAGAAGATCAACTCCGCTATCTCTTCTGGCGATCTGCGTGAGCTTGAAAAGGTGGCTTCGGACATATCGGAGACACAGACACGAAAAGAGAAGAGACTGCTCTACGAGCAGATGAACGCCGCCCTGATCAACGCAGCGTTCGATGAAGGCCAGCCGGAACTTTTAAGCCAGCTCGTTGAGCCAACAAAAGATGATATATTCGAACTTGCTACTCGCGCTGCTGCTATCTATAGCGAGAAGAAGGATGAAGCATGGTTCTCCGCAATATTTACCCTGGTCGATAAACTCGACCGCAAAAGCCACCAATCGGACATCCTCGCCAGAATCTCCTGTGATCTCGTCGAGGTCGGGGTCAACACCGGTGATATCCACTATATTGAGAAGGGAGGAGAGGCCTTCGACAGGATCAGCATCCGTAAATACCGCTCAGCAATCCTCTCCGAGATCATCCCGCTCTTCATCCGCTATGGACAGATACACCAGAACATCGACATCATGCAGTATGCCCTCCAGGTGCTCCCCGAGATCGGCGATATATCGCGGCAGTCACAACTCCACGTCGATGTGGCCAGGGCAATCGCCGGGGCGGGCATCGAGTCCGGCAACATCGATCTCGTGATCAGCGGACTTGCAAGCGCCACCGAGATCACCCAGAAGATCCGGCGCACCGGGTCGATAGCCGATATCGTGGATGCCGCCTGGAGATCCTCGCTGAAGAAGGATATATCCGATATCGAACATATCCTTGACTCCCTCCCGGATATCCCCGAGGAGCGTCTCACGGAGGTCCTTGCGATCCTGATCGAGCAACTCCTCGACCGCCAGCGGGACAGAAAACAGATATACACAAGGCTTCTCAGGATCGACGATGAAAAACCCTGGGCCGGCCAGACCCTTGTGTTAGAACTCCTGAAGAAAGCCGAACGAAGCGGGGAGCGCTGGTTCCTCGAGAAGGCTTTTGAGTTCAACGCCCGGGGCGCAGGAGAATCCCAGCTTCCCATCGAGGAGATCGTCCTCTCCGGTATCGCGGTCGTCGAGAAGAGCGGCAACCCCACCGTCCTCCTCGACATCACACCGCTGATCGATGAGTCCTGCGATGCGGCAAAAGCTGCTCAGCTCTACCGGCAGATCACCGATGCCCTCTCCCGCATGGGCGATTTCTACCACGCGATCGAGGTCATGAAAAAGGCCAGCAGCAGCGCACAGAGGATCAACGCCCAGTTCTTCGACACCAGTGCCCGTCTGATCAAAGAAGGGCTCCGGCGCGACGAGATCAGGCTCATCCATGAGAATATCCTTGGTGCACTGGATATCGAGATCGTCGATTCACTGGTTCATCAGGCGGTGACCGATTTCTGCAAAGAGTATGACTTTGACGAGATCGTCAGGCATATACCGGCCATAAAGGAGCTTGCGAGCTCACACCGCGCACAGGATGCCCTGCTCATCGAGTGCAACACCATCCTGATCGAGCGGGGGTTCGTCCTCCAGAAAGATGCGTCGGCCCTCGTAGACCTGGTGAGCCCGATCAGGGATCAGGAACTGCGCGAACAGGCAATATCGACCATCGCCGTCGAGATGGCACGGATCGGCGTCACCCGGAAAGACCGGGATCTCCTCCGGCATGCAACCGGACTCACCTGCGAGATCGTGGATCAGCGGACACGGGCAGAGGCGATGGGGGGTATCGTGGACCAGGCCGCCATACTCGCCGTTGAGGACGGCGACCTTGACCTGCTCTACGGTATGCGGATCCTCTCCACATCCCTTTTAGAGCGGGACTACTGTCTCTTTGCGATGGGGAAGGTCATCCACGGCCTGATCATGTACGGGATCGAGCAGCTCTCGCTCCAGGCACTGGATGAAGCAGGCCAGATCCTCTCCCAGATCGCCGACCCATCCCTGCAACGACAGCTGGCCGACCCACTCATCGAGGGCTACGTCCGGGTCGGAAGCCTGCAGGTGGCGGATCAGCTCACCCAGGGAAAGGTGCAGATCTTCGAAGATATGGTGAAACCATTCGAGATTGCGCTCAATCTCCTCGATACCGG
>Ga0172382_10011437_pt1 | contig 11735 bp, 10 predicted proteins | sample Leawel138RmetaG_FD_122245 | JGI IMG/M metagenome (GOLD analysis project Ga0172382, IMG submission 122245) | Leachate microbial communities from a municipal landfill in Southern Ontario, Canada - Leachate well 138R metaG | ecosystem: Engineered > Solid waste > Landfill > Unclassified | place...
AAAACGCCATCCACTGGTTAGCGGTTTAAGGGTTTCCCTTTTGGTTATTAATTCGTATCCCATTGTTTTTGCCAACTGATTGGCGAACGACCAACTCAGTAGGCAGTACTACCAACTCTTTATACTCTTCTTGGCGAATTATATTTAAAAGTGTACGAGCGCTTTGAAGGCCTAAATCGTAGGCAGGTACTTTAATGGAAGAGAGGGGGGGGGAGTAGTAACTAGCCACCTCAATATCGTCAAAACCAATAATTGAGAGGTCCTGTGGGACGTTTATCCTCAACTCATGGGATGCTTTCAGCGCCCCAATGGCCATCAAGTCGTTAGCACAAATAATAGCGGTGGGAGGCTCTGTTCTAGTTAAGAAGTAATATAAAGCATCAAAACCTGACCCTATGGAGTAATCTCCATGGTAGATTAGGGGTTGGATTGATTCTAGCTCTACATAGTCTTTATAGATTTCTGTAAACGCTTTCATTCGCATTTGAGAGTGGATATGCTTCTCAAGTCCTGTAATGAATCCTATACGGCGGTGTCCCAGTGAGTGTAGAAAGAGGAAAGAATCTTTAATAATTTGGTAATTGTCAAAGAGAACAGTTGCCCCAATATTTTCTTTTTTTAATGAGTAGGGTCCATTACCAACAAAGACAACTGGAAGTCTACTCTCTCTCAAAGATTCAATGAACGATTTTTCAAGTTTTAGGGAAGTTAAGATAATTAAACCATCTATCGATTTGTTTCGGATGATTTCTCTGAAAAGGGTATCATCTAAATCTTTCTCTGTTGTATGCATAGAGAGCTGGATAGAGTAGTTATTGGGGTAGAAAAAGTCGTTAATTGCTTGTAATATAGGTAGTTCGTATTGCCAGGTTGAGGGTAATATCTGACTTTCATCGATAAAAGCAATTAAAATATTGCACGATTTGCCTTGAGCTAATAGTTGGGCAGCTCTATTTGGAATATATCCTAACTGCTCAATAGCAGCTGTAACTGCGTCTCTTGCTTTCTCGCTTACTAGGGGATGGTTGTTCAATACCCTAGAAACTGTTCCTGTTGAGACCTTGGCCAGTTTGGCAACATCCTCTTGTGTAATATTGTTTGACAAAAGATCTTCCTCCTAACAGGGATGTAAAAATATTGCTTAAAAAAAAGGATACCATAAAAAAATGATAACCGATAGGATAAATTTTTATTGACAAATCGAAACAACGGGCCATATACTGTAAGCGCATACAGTAAATAATACTGTTAGGAGGTTACAATGAAAAAAGGCATGTTGATTGGATTGGTTGTAGTTCTTCTAGTTACAGCCATCTCATGTGGTGGTGGGGCATCTAAGGGCTCTGCTACTGGTGAAAGTGTCAATAGGTTGCAAACAATCATTGATAGAGGCGTGTTACGAGCTGGTGTAGCTCTTAATGGTCCTCCCATTGGTGGTAGAGATGATAAAGGGCAGCCTTATGGTTACGATGTAGATTTTGCTCAGAAGTTTGCTGACACACTTGGCGTTAAACTCGAAATTACCGACGTTGATGGTGAGACTAGAATCCCAGCACTAACCAGTGGTAGGGTAGACATTGTATTTGCTAATATCACCGGAAACCTTGAGAGGGCAAAATCGGTTGACTTCTCTATTCCTTATCTCCACTGTGGAATCAAGATGATGGTAAACAAAGGAAGTTCATTCAAAACTGTTGAAGATTTAGACAAGCCTGGCGTTAAGGTTGCTGTTGCTAGAGGAACTACTGGTGAAGACTTAGTTCTTAAATATGCACCGAATGCGGAGATCGTCTATGTTACTAACTTTACCGACCAAACTTTGCTCATGAAGCAGGGCAAAGCCGATGCAACATTTGAAGATAGTACCCTTATCGACTTCACGGCTGGGCAGAGCAATGGTGAGTTAATCGCTCTTCCCCATCTCTACACCTCGGATCCAATTTGTATTGGACTTCCAAAAGGTGACTTAGAGTATGTCAGATATGTCGATATGTTTGTCTCTTGGATGATCAGTTCTGGCTGGCAGAGCGAAACCTATTACAAATGGTGGGGCACTGAGCCTTCAGCTGAATACACCTCTCTTTGGTAAACTATTGCTGTCCCCTACCTCTGGTGGTGGGGGACAACTATAAAAAATAAAGGAAATTTGTGTGCAATTAAATTTCAGATTTCTACTTAAATATTATCCCATGCTTTTAAAAGGGGCCTATAAGACGATTTATATCTCTTTTGGGGCCCTTATTCTGGGATTTGTCTTGGGCGTTATTGTAGCTTTAATGCGCCAATCGAATAATAAAGTTCTAAAAACTATTGGAGCTATCTGGGTTGAATTCTTAAGAAATACCCCCTTTTTGGTCCAATTGTTTTTCCTCTATTTTGGGCTACCAGAGTTGGGGATAAAAACAGATCCAATAGTTACTTCAATTCTAGCTTTGGGCATTAATGCTAGTGCCCCAAATTGTGAAGTTATTAGGTCTGGTTTAATGGCCATTAAAAAAGGGTTGTACGAGAGTAGTTATGCTCTAGGGCACTCTTCATTCCAGATTTTTAGGTATGTGATTCTCCCCGTCTCCCTAAGAATTGCTTTTAAACCGCTCACTAGTAACTTCATAAACTTAATCTTAACATCTTCGGTTGTCTTCTCGATTACTGTTAATGACCTAATGGGAACCTCTAAGACAGTTGCTGCACAAACAGCACGCCCCTTTGAGGTCTTTATTTTTATCCTATTTGCATATGCGATATTTACCTTTATCCTCTCGTTTGTTGCAAAGATTGTCGATAAAAAGATTTCCATTACTTTATAAAGGAGATATAGGAAAGGATGTTTGAACAATATTTAAAATTAACTTACTACGATATCTTCTTTTTCTTGAAAGCAATTTGGGTCACCTTATGGATTACTTTAGTCTCGATTGCGATTGGGACCATAATTGGGCTCGTCATGGGGTTTATTAGAAATTCTAAGAATAAGATAATTTCTGCAATTCCCTTAATTTATATAGAGCCTTTGCGAAATTCACCTTTAATTACCCAACTATTTTTAATCTATTACGGCTTACCTGTGGTGGCTAATATTGTACTTACGGCTGAAGCATCTGCCATTATTGCCCTCTCTTTAAATACTGGGGCGTTTTTCTCTGTCCTAGTCCATAACTCACTTAAAGCAATTCCCAAAATGCAGTGGGAAGCAGGTTTTGCATTAGGACATGATGGTGTATCAAACTTTAGACATATTATTGCCCCCCAGTTTATTAGGCTAATTATCCCATCGGCGATAACGCTCTATATTAACCAGCTCCAAGTCTCCTCTTTTGTCTCCCTAATCAGTCTCATAGATTTGACTAAAGCTGGCCATATTTTAACGTTGAGGACCATGAATCCATTCTTAATCTATGGGATTGTTTTTGTCCTCTATTTTGTAATTTCATATCCATTGTCGAAGATGGCGAAATCTTTAGAGAAGAAAATAGCATTTACATATTAACTAGGTAGCAAAGATGAGGTGGCTTATATGGCGTTGATAGAAGTTAAAAATATAACAAAGGCTTTTGGGGATTTAGTCGTTCTTAGGGACTTTAGCGTCACTTTTAATCAAGGTGGTGTTACCGTAATTTTAGGTCCTAGCGGTACTGGTAAAAGTACCCTTTTACGGTGTATTAACGGATTGGAAGCGATAAATAGTGGCGATATCTTAGTTGATGGACTCTCGGTAAAAGAGAAGAAAAACTTAAAACATATTAGGATAAAATGTGGGATGGTGTTTCAGCAAACTGTCTTATTCCCCCATTTAGATGTTTTGGAAAATCTTGTTATGAGCCCTATAAAAATTTTAGGAAAACCGAGGGCTCAAGCTGTTGAACAGGCTGAAGAGCTTTTAAATAAGGTTGGATTAATCAGTAAATTACACTCTAAACACAACGAACTATCGGGGGGAGAGCAACAACGAATTGCCATTGCTAGAGCAATGATGATGGACCCGGAAGCACTCCTTTTAGACGAGATTACATCGGCTTTAGACCCCGAGATGAGCGTAGAGGTGTTGAAGATTATAGAGAAATTGGCGAGCGATGGGGTTGTGATGCTTATAGTTACCCACGAGATTCCGTTTGCCCAAAGAATAGCTGATAGAATCTTATTTTTAGAGAATGGCTCTATTGTTGCAGATTCACCAAAAGATAAATTTTTCTCAGAGATTAAAGATGAGAATCCTCGGATAGCTAGGTTTATTAAAAATATTCACCACTAATTTTACAGAACTTGGGAGAGAACAGATGGTTGGAATAATAGTGCACGGTGGGTGTCACGATTTAGTCCCTTCACAGCAAGAGCGTGAATTGACACAAAATGGGATTAGTAAATATGGGCAGATGGGGTTTGAGATGCTTTTAGCAGGAATCCCCTCCATCGATGTTGTTGCTAAAATAATTAGCATGATGGAAGATGACCCTCTTTTTGATGCAGGGACAGGCTCATTCAAAAACCTGAATGGTGACGTTGAGATGGATGCCATCATCATGAACTCAGAAGGGGATTGTGGCGCCGTCCATTGCATTCAAAATGTTAGAAACCCTATTCAAGTGGCGCGAGCTGTTATGGAAAAAACTCCCCACTCAATCCTCTCTGGGTTGGGGGCTGTGCAGTTTGCTCGAGCGATGGGGTTTGAAGAATACGACCCCTCTAGTCAACCATCAAAATACAATTTTGAAGCAACCAATGGGCGCTTAAGAACAATGCACGATGTCACCTACTACAAAGAAGAGGTGCGCAAGGATGATAAGTTTTTCTCTACCGTTGGGGTAGTTGCTCTCGATATAAATCAAGAATTGGCAGCCGGAACTTCCACCGGTGGCATTAGGAATAAGATGCCTGGCCGGGTTGGAGATTCTGCAATTCCGGGCGCTGGGACCTACTGTAATAAGGCGATAGGATTATCAGCAACCGGAGAGGGAGAGAAGATCTTGAAGATGCATCTAACTCTGAAGGCAGCTTCTGACTACCAATCTACACAAGACCTCACAAGCGCTCTCAAAGAGAGTATTGAGTACGCATCTGAGATCGATTGTATTTGTGGCGTTATAGCTTTAACAAAAGAGGGAGAGTTGTCGTTTGCCCATAATGGAGCGTTCATGCCGCTCTATTTTAACAGACAGGCACTATAAAATTTTAAAGGGGTGTTTTATGAAGGTTGTATTAAAGAAAATTAAACCGCTCGAATTTGAGACATTACATTCGAGTATTACAGAGGTATACGATGGGAGTCTCTATGAGGCTAGAATCGAGAGGGCTTTAAATTTAGCAAAACAAGAGGGGTTAAGCCACCTTGCCGTCTATGCCGATCGGGAGCACTTTGCAAACCTCCACTATTTTACAGGGTTTGATCCCCGTTTCGAAGAGGCTCTTCTCTTGCTGACAGAGGGGAAGAAACCCCTGTTATTGGTTGGAAATGAGGGATTCTCCTACTGCAAAGTAATCTCTTTTGATATCGATATAATGCTCTATTACAACTTCAACTTAGCTGGTATGCCCCGCTTTGAAGAGACAATTGACTCAATTCAAGAAGCTTTCGATAAGGTTGAAATTGATGAAGAGAGCCGGGTAGGATTGGTTGGTTGGAAATTTTATGAAGATTGTGAAGGGTTGGATGGGCGCTATATTTACGATGTTCCCCACTATATCGTGGAGAGTTTGAAGAAAAGAGTTAAAGAGGGAAGGATTGAGAATGCTACCTCTTTACTCAGCTGCGCCTCCAAAGGGTTACGTTCAAATCTGGAAGCCCAAGAGTTAGCAGTTTTAGAAGTTGCTGGCACTATGACCAGTCGCGGTATTTATAACCTAATGAAGAACTTGAAGCCGGGGATGCGTGAGATTGAAGCTGCAGCCAATCTTAACCTTAATGGTAACCCTTTAGTGGCCCACCCGAACGTCAACTTCACCCTCCCCGGGATACGCCAGGGGTTAGCCAGTCCCAAAGAGAACAAATTAGAGTATGGTTCTGTTTGGAATGCAGGTTTGGGCTACAGGGGGGCAATGGTTGCCCGAACAGGGGTCTTTTGCGCCTCCTCAGATGAAGTCAAAGAAGAGTTTAAGGATGTTTGGGAAAAGGCCTATATCCCCTACTTTAAAATAATGGCGGTGTGGTACGAAACAGTAGCTATAGGGGTGACTGGAAAGCACGTCGTTGAGACTATCCAAAAGAAGGTGCCTGAATATGAAAACTTGGGAATAGCCCTCAACTTTGGCCACCTAACCCATAGTGAAGAGTGGACCGATGGACTTTTCACTCTTACCAAAGGAATTCCATTACGCTCAGGTATGGCAATCCAATGTGACATAATTTCAAACCCTCCCGGTCTGCCTGGAGTCCACATTGAAGATGGCTTAGCTCTGGCTGACGCGAAATTGAGAGGAGAGCTTAAAGCAAATTTCCCAGAGTCGTGGCAAAGGATTGAGCAACGCCGTAAAATGATGAAAGAGGTCTTAGGTATTAATATTAGTGATGACATCTTACCATTTTCAGACATCCAAGGTGTTTTCCACCCTTGGGCTGCCAATCTAGAGACCATCATGGCGATTGAGTGAGAATCAAAAGGGAGGAGACAAATGAAGAAAACAAAAGTATTGCTTGTTGGAGAATCGTGGACCACATCGACAACCCACTACAAAGGGTTTGACCATTTTGTAACGACCAATTTTGGAGGTGGCTACTCTTTTTTCAAGAACGTACTTGAGCAAGATCCATCAATCCAATTTTCCCACATGGCTGCCCACAACGTCCCCAATAATTTCCCTTATACCATCGAAGAGCTGAACCAATGGGATGTAATTGTAATCAGTGATATCGGTGCCAACTCTTTTCTCTTAAGTGATAGAGTCTTCATCGAAGGGAAAGTTGAGACCAACCGTCTCTATCTACTCAAAGAGTGGGTCGAGCAGGGGGGTGGGTTAGTAATGGCTGGAGGCTACCTCACGTTTAGTGGTTTAGAGGCCAAAGCCGGGTATTACCGCACCCCTATCGAGAAGATTCTCCCTGTCGACATCTACCCCTTTGATGATAGAGTCGAGACCCCTGAAGGAACCGATGCTCAAGTGCTTCTCCCAGACCACCCCATTTTAAAGGGGGTCCCACAAGCGTGGCCCCACCTCTTGGGGTACCAGGAGGTGGTCCCTAAAGAGGGGGCACAAGTATTAGTTAAGAGCCAATACGACCACCCCCTCTTAGCGGTGATGGAGAGGGGTAAGGGGCGCACCCTGGCTTGGGCCAGTGATATAGGACCCCACTGGTGCCCCAAAGAGTTTGTTGAGTGGGAGGGGTATGCCAAGCTATGGCAAAACGCCATCCACTGGTTAGCGGTTTAAGGTATCGGTGGCCCTCTTTTCAACTAGCTCTGCAGCTATTGCCAACGTCTCACTCAAGGTGGGGTGGGCGTGAATAGAGAGGGCAATATCTTCACTGACAGCCCCCATCTCTAAGGCTAGGAGAGCTTCACTAATAAGCTCTCCAGCATTTTTGCCGGTTATCCCCGCCCCTATAAGGCGCTTACTATTTTTTTCAAAGAGGGCTTTCGTCACTCCGCTCTCACTTAAGGCACTCATCGCTCTAGAGGAGGCTTGCCAGGGGAAAGAGCCTTTAACGTACTCAATCCCCCTCTCCTTAGCTTCATTTTCAGTGAGCCCCACCCAAGCTATCTCGGGGTGGGTGTAGGCTACAGAGGGGATCCCTAGGGGGGTGAAGGCCGACTTCTCGCCACTTGCTACCTCAGCTGCCACCTTTCCTTGGTGGGCGGCGCGGTGGGCGAGCATCGGGTCACCCGTTACATCCCCAATGGCATAGATGTGTTCAACGTTGGTTTTAAGCTCTTCATCGACCATGATAAAACCCCTTTGATTAACTTTTACAGCAGTGTTCTCTAGGGTGATGGTGTCGCTATTAGGACGCCTCCCCACAGCAACGAGGAGGGCGTCAGCTTCAACTTGAGAGGTGTTGTCTAAGTGGAGTATTAACTTCTCTTTAGTAGCTTCCAACTTTTCTACCTTGGTCCTGGTGTAGATTGCATTATATTTATCTTTAATCGCCTTGATTAAAGGTGCTTTAAGGTCTTTATCGGCAGAGGGAATGATTGAATCGGCCATCTCAATAATCGTTATTTTAGAACCCAAAGCGTGGTAGATCGCTGCCATCTCAAGGCCAATTATTCCACCCCCGATGATGGCGAGGTGGGAGGGGACCTCTTTGAGGAGGAGGGCATCATTTGAATCCCACACCCGCTCATCGTCGTAAGGAATCCCTGAAATTTGGGCAGGCCTACTCCCCGTTGATATTATGAGGTCATTAAACTTTATAAGGGTCTCTCCAACTATTAGTTCATTACTACTCTTTAGGGTCCCAAATCCCTCGATGACCTCAACGTTGCGCGCTTTGGCAAGGGCAGATAGTCCATTGTTTAGTCTCTTTATGACGTCCTCTTTGTGCTCTCGAATCTTATCTAAGTTGAAGGTTGGAGCACTGTAGAGGAGCCCTAAGGGGGCCACTTTAACCACCTCTTCAACCACTTCAGCGTAGTGGAGGAGGGTCTTAGAGGGGATACACCCCCGGTTGAGACAGACACCACCTAAGACGCTATCTTTTTCTATCAAGGTGACCGAGCGTCCCAAATCAGCGGCTCTAAAGGCGGCAGTGTAGCCACCTGGCCCTCCTCCCAATACTACAAGGTCTCTCTCAATTGTTTTCATAAAATTGCCCTCCTTAAGTCGTTAAGGAGTGCCGCGAGGTAGACGGTGAAGCGCACCCCAACAGCCCCATCAACTACGCGGTGGTCGTAGGAGAGGGAGAGGGGAAGGATATCGCGGGGCTCAAAAGTCTCTCCGTTCCAAATTGGTTGTTTGGCTATCTTCGAGAGTCCCAAAATTGCCACCTCGGGGCGGTTTATAATGGGGGTAAAGTAGGTTCCACCAATTCCCCCTAAAGAGGAGACACTAAAGGAGGCACCACTCAAATCTTCATTTCTCAGTTTTCGACTACGCGCCTTTTCACTTAAATCAATCAACTCTTGTCCAATCTCGGTAACCGACTTTTTGTCCACATCTTTGACAACTGGCACGACCAACCCCTCTTCAGTGTCGACAGCAACACCAATGTGGTAGTAGTGTTTGAAGATCACCTCGCCACTCTCCTCATCGAGGCTAGCGTTTAGCGATGGGTAGCGTTTAAGGGCGTAGGGTAAAATCTTAATCACAAAGGGTAAGATAGAGAGTTTTACTGTGCTTGTGTTAGCCTTTCTAAAGGCCTCTAGGGCGGTAACATCGGCTTGGTCAAATTGGGTCACATGGGGGATAGCTTGCCAAGCTCCACTCAAGTGGGGTCCTGAAATCTTTTGAATTCTTGTTAAGGGGACCCTCTCAATTTTTCCGTAAACACTAAAGTCTTCCAATTTGAAAGGGGCGGTGGAGGTTATAAAGTTGCCACTTAGGGCACTTTTCACCAGTTGCTGGATATCATCATGGAGAATTCTTCCATGGGGGCCTGTGCCAACGACTTGGGCTAAGTCGACCCCCAACTCGCGGGCATACTTACGTAGCGATGGAGTTGCGTGATAGGGGCCACCAGGGGTTGGTTTTACCGCCTCTACCTTTTCAGGCGGGGGTGTCGGTTTAACCTCTTCTTCTGTTTTCTTCTCTTCAACTGGTTTCTCTTCAACTTTCTCTACCTTCTCCTCTTCAACAGCCGCCACCTCAATTTCAGCTATCGGTGAGCCCTCAGAGACGAGGTCCCCCGCCTTGACTAACACCTTGGTGATTGTCCCGCTATAGGGGCTGGGGATATCGGTAACAGCTTTGGCGCTCTCGAGGGCGATGAGGGAGTCGTCAACGCTGACACTCTCCCCCTCCTTGATATAGATTTCGATGATTGAGACATCGCTGAAGTCCCCTATGTGGGGTACTAATATTTGCTTAATAGCCATATCTCTACACTCCCATTAGCTAAATAGAGGGTTGCTCTTTTCCCTCTCGATCTTGTACTTCTCAATAAGTTGCTCCGCCTTCTCATCCTCTTTGAGACCTCTAAGGGCCGCAAGGGCGATATAGTGGCGGTCAATTTCAAAGAAGCGCCTTAGTGCTTCGCGGGTATCGCTGCGGCCAAAGCCGTCGGTCCCGAGGATGGTGACACTCTCGTTGGGAATCAGGCGTCTGATTTGCTCCCCATAGGCGCGGATGTAGTCGGTGGAGATTACCACTGGTCCATCGTGCCCCTCCATAATTTGTGTTAGATAGGGGACCCTCTTCTCGCTGTGGGTGAGGTTGTACCTCTCTGTGTCGATGCCATCTTTATGAAGTTCGTTGATTCCCAAAACACTCCAGATATCACTTTCAATGCCAAAGTCACTTCTCAAAATCTCTCCAGCAGCAATTACTTCTCGTAAAATTGTGCCACTCCCCATCAGTTGAACTTTACTCTTCCCCTCCCCTTTACTGAAGAGATAGGCCCCTTTGCGAATCCCCTCTTCAGCCCCTTTGGGCATTTGAGGGTGGCTGTAGTTCTCATTCATAAGGGTGATGTAGTAGAAGACCTCTTCGTTCTCTTGGTACATCCGTCTTAGCCCATCTTGGACAATGACAGCCAGTTCATAAGAGAAGGTGGGGTCGTAAGCTTGAATAGTGGGGATGGTGGAGGCCATTAAGAGGCCATGCCCATCTTCGTGCTGGAGCCCTTCACCTAAGAGGGTCGTGCGCCCCGCTGTAGCTCCCATGAGGAACCCCTTAGCGCGACTATCAGCAGCGGCCCAAATTAAATCACCCACCCGTTGGAAACCAAACATAGAGTAGAAGGTGTAGAAGGGGACCATGGTGAGGTGGTGGTTGGCGTAGCTGGTGGAGGCAGCTATCCACGAGGCGGTAGCTCCTGCCTCGGTTATCCCCTCTTCGAGGATTTGCCCCTTTGCATCTTCGCGGTACCACATCAACTCTTCGCTATCGGCCGGTTCATAGAGTTGCCCTTGGGGGGCGTAGATTCCGATTTGTCTAAATAACCCCTCCATCCCAAAGGTGCGTGCTTCATCGGGGATTATGGGGACAACCCGGTTACCAATGTTTTTATCTTTAACCAGTTTAGTTAACATCCTCACAAAGGCCATGGTGGTGGAGATCTCCCGCTTCTCGGTTGAGATTAACATCTCAGTGAAGTCGTTTAATGTGGGCACTTCAAGCTTCTCATTGGCCACAGTCCTTGCTGGTAAACTATTTCCAAGCACCTCCCGGCGCCTCTTTAAGAAGGCTGCTTCGGGACTCTTGGGGTTGGGTTTGATGAAGGGGAGGGCTTCAACCTCATCATCGGCCAAGGGGACATGGTAGAGGTCGCGGAAAGCCAAGAGCGACTCTTTGCTCATGCTCTTGAGGTTGTGGGCCCCCATAGAAGCTTCACCACTTCCTAGCCCATACCCTTTGATGGTCTTAAAAAGGATTACGGTGGGTTGTCCCTTATGTTTAACAGCTTCAGCGAAGGCGGAGTAGATTTTACGGGGGTCGTGTCCTCCCCTAGTCATCTGCCACAGGTCTTTATCTGATTTGTCTTGGATGAGTGACTCTAGATACTCATCCCCTCCAAAGATCCTCTCTCTGAGGTAGGCGGGTCCTTTAACCTGAATAGCTTGGAACTCACCATCGACCATCGTAGAGAGTTTTCTTAAAAGGACCCCTTTGGTATCACGTTCGAGGATTGAGTCCCACTCACTTCCCCA
>Ga0172382_10011440_pt1 | contig 11733 bp, 13 predicted proteins | sample Leawel138RmetaG_FD_122245 | JGI IMG/M metagenome (GOLD analysis project Ga0172382, IMG submission 122245) | Leachate microbial communities from a municipal landfill in Southern Ontario, Canada - Leachate well 138R metaG | ecosystem: Engineered > Solid waste > Landfill > Unclassified | place...
GACGGCTTCGATCTCGGCACCGCCGCGCTTCTGCCCTTCGTCGCCAGGACCGATGCCGAACGCCGCCTGGTCATCAATTCGATCGGCGCCACGTGGGAGGGAAACCAGGTCTGGTTCATCCTCGGCGGCGGCGCGATCTTCGCGGCCTGGCCGTTCGTCTATGCGGTCAGCTTTTCCGGCTTCTACCTCGCGATGTTCCTGGTCCTCGCCGCGCTCATCCTGCGGCCCGTGGGGTTCAAGTATCGCTCCAAGAAACCCGATGCGGCATGGCGCTCGCGCTGGGATTGGGCGCTGTTCATCGGCGGCGTCGTGCCGGCGCTGGTGTTCGGCGTCGCGGTCGGCAATGTGCTGACAGGCATCCCTTTCCGGCTCGATAGCGATCTGCGCTCCTTCTATGAGGGAGGCCTGCTCGGCCTGTTCCATCCCTTCTCGCTGGTCGCCGGCCTGCTCTCGGTCGCGATGATCGTCCTGCACGGCGCGAGCTGGCTGGCGATCAAGATCGAGCGCGGCGCGGTCCATGATCGTGCCCGCATGTTCGGCCAGGTCGCGGCAGGGGCGTCGATTCTGCTGTTCGCGGTGGGCGGCGTGATGGTGGCGACCATGGGCTATGGCTTTCGCCTGACGCACAGCGCCGATCCGCTCGGTCCCTCCAACCCGCTGCTGTCGGGAACGGTCGCGGCGCCGGGGGCCTGGCTCGACAATTACGGAACCTATCCGTGGATGCTGATCGCGCCGATCCTCGGCTTCGCGGGGCCGTTGCTGGCGTGGATCGGCATCCGCAAGGGGCGAGAGGCGCTGGCGTTCGGCGGCTCGTCGATCGGGGCTGTGGGCATCATCGCCACCGTGGGTCTGTCGATGTTCCCGTTCATCCTGCCCAGCTCGATCGACCCGGCCTCCAGCCTGACGGTCTGGAACGCCTCGTCCAGCCATGTGACACTGTTCATCATGCTGGCGGTGACGGCGGTGCTCCTGCCGATCGTGCTCATCTACACCGCCTGGGTCTATAAGGTGCTGTTCGGCCGCATCACGCTGCGGGACGTCGACACCAACCCCGACTATTACTGAAAGGGACGACTGCGATGTGGTATTTCAGTTGGGTATTGGGGGTCGGCCTCGCCGTCGGCTTCGGCATCCTCAACGGCATGTGGCATGAGTTCCACTCCGACCCCGATGATGACGCGGCTGCCTGAAGGTCGATCTGGTGATTAGCGTCGGCCCCCTCGCGCTGGCGTTGGAGCGGCTGTTCGCGATCCTGGGGGTCGTCGCCTTCATGGCGGCGGCGAACTGGATCGGCCATCGCCGCGACCCGGACAGCGACAAGGCCGCATGGCGCGCGCTGCTCGTCGGCTTCATCGCGGCGCGCCTGGGTTTCGTGGCGCAGAACTGGCCCGCTTTCGCGCTCGAACCTCCGAGCATCTTCTACGTCTGGCAGGGAGGCTTTTCGCCGCTGATCGGCCTGGTCGCCGCCGCGATCGTGCTGGTCGTGTCGTTGCGGCGATCGCGCGCGTTGTTGCCGTTGGGGCTCGCCTTCGCCGGCTGTGCCGGGGCCACCCTTGCCGCCACGGCCATGTTCCTTGCCTCGGCGCAGCGGCCCTTACCGCCAAGGATCGTTCTCCAGTCGCTGGACGGCGGAACGAGCACGCTCGACGATCGCCGGGGCAAGCCGTTCGTCGTCAATCTGTGGGCGACGTGGTGCCCGCCGTGCCAGCGCGAAATGCCGATGATGGTCGCGGAAGCGGCGCGCTCGACCGTGCCGATCCTGCTCGTCAATCAGGGCGAGGACGCGGCCAGGGTGCGCGCATGGCTGCACGGCAAGCGCCTTGGATCGGCGCACGTCCACCTGGACCCAAGCCAGAGCGCGGCGGTCGCGATCGGGTCCGCCGGCCTGCCCGCGACACTGTTCGTCGACAGCAAGGGCATCATCCGTGAGCTGCATGTCGGCGAGATCTCACATGCCGCCCTGCTCGCGGGATTGCGGGATCTGGAATAGAATTTTGCTCAAGGAGAATGCCACGGCCAGACAAGTGAATATCGAAATCGGCGAGGAAGATCGGATTGCGATCTGCGAAGGCCGCAGCCGCCTGCTGGCGGACACCTACACCCTCTATCTGACCTCGCATAACTTCCACTGGAACGTGACCGGGCCGATGTTCAACAGCCTGCACGCAATGGTCATGACGCAGTATACCGAGTTGTCGAACGCAATCGATCCGATCGCCGAGCGCATCGGCTCGCTGGGTCAGTCCCCGTGCGGCCAGGTCTTGGTGAGGTCGAACGGATTGATCCGTTAGGCCTTCGCTTCCGCATAGGGCATGACCTGAACGGACAGCGTCCAGCTCGGATGGTCGCGGCGGTGCTAGATCTGGGCCGCTTGCGGGATGGTGAATTTTGAAAGGAAAAGCGACGAAAGCTGCCATTCGCGTATACGCCACCTCACCTTGTCGTTATGGCCGATGCCAAAGTCGACAAATCGGACCGGGACACACTTCTCCATGTTTACACGACTACGATTGGTAAACTTCAAGGCCTGGTCGGACACGGGGGACATAAACCTCCGTCCGCTGACCATGCTTCTCGGAACCAATTCGTCTGGGAAGTCATCCCTCATTCAGAGCCTGCTGTTACTCAAGCAGACCGCGCGTTCGCCCGACCGCACCATCCATCTGAACCTTGGCGGGGACGAGATCAACGACCTGTTCAATTTCGGCGCCTTCGAAGATGTGCTGAACCAAGACGCCGAGACGCCCCGCCAATTTTCGATCGCTTTCGACTTCGACAATCAGGGCACCAGTCGCATCTCCAAGGGCAGCTTCGAATGCTCTTACGGCCAGACATCTTCCGGCAGTGTCGTGATTCAGGCACTCACGCTCAAGGCTGATGGCCGTCAGTTCAAGGCCATCCGTCGGGAAAAGGGCGCTTTTTCGATCCTAGTCGATGACGAGCAATTGCCTCGCGCCAAAGGGCGCGGTTACGCGCCTGAACGTTCGATTGCATTTTCAGCGGACGCAATCGCCGCTCTCGACAAGGACGGTCAGCTGGTCGAAGATCTAAGCTTGGCCATCCGACGTGAACTCGAGCGTATCATTTATCTTGGCCCGCTGCGCCGTAAGCCGGAACGGGACTATCCTTGGAATAAGACCAAGCCCGGTGACGTGGGCAGCGACGGACGCGGCGCGGTTGACGCTCTATTGGCAAGCGCGCTTTTGCGAGGAGAGGAGCAAAATTACGTAGTCGATGGCGTCTCCCATTGGCTTAAGAAAATGGGCGTCGCGGATAAGCTCGAAGTCCGGCAGCAAGGGCGGTCCAATCGCTATGAGCTGATTGTGCATCGGGACGGGATTGCATGCAATCTTCGTGACGTGGGTATTGGCGTATCGCAGGTCCTGCCGGTGCTGGTAGTGTCCTATTTTGCTCCGAAGGGCTGCACGATCATTCTAGAGGAGCCCGAAATCCACCTGCATCCGCTTGCTCAGTCCACTTTGGCCGAACTCTTCGTCGAAGTCAGTCGCGAGCGCGGTGTCCAGTTTCTGGTCGAAACCCATTCCGAGCATCTGTTCCGACGTATGCAAACGTTGATAGCCAAACGAGCCACGTCATCGAATGATACAGCGATGTATTTCGTGTGGCGAAACGCCGATTCTGCCGAACTCCGTACCCTCGATATCGATGAATTTGGCCGCGTGAAAAACTGGCCCGATGGTTTCTTCGGTGACGCGCTCGGCGAGACACGCGAACAGGCACGGCTTATGTTCGAGCGGCAGAAGGCCGGCGGACAATGAGGGACCGCTATGTAGTCGATACCAATGTGTTGATTGCCGCTAGCGCTGCCGATCCGGTCCACCCAGCTGACATCGCAGCGACACCAACCGATCCGGCATTGCGACTGACGGTTTGGCAATGGCTCGACACCTTTGAGAAGAGCGACGCGCGTCTCGTGCTCGACTCCGAGAGTCGGATTTGGGACGAATATAACAACAAACTCGGATATACAGACTTCGGGATCCAGGTTGTGGTGTCCAAATGGAGTAAATGCGCCGTCGATAACGTTACTGTGGACTATGACGAGCATGGACACGGCACATTGCCTGCCACGCTGTCGCCAGTAATCCATGATCTCGCCGATCGAAAGATGGTCGCAGCATCGTTGGCGTCGTTCGCAGAGTTTGGTGAAGGCTGCATTGCTTTTGCGGGTGACACCGACTGGCACGACTGGGAGGACGCGCTTCTCGTCCATGAAATCCTAGTTGAACCGATCATCGAAGCGTGGTCTCGCGCCAAACACGCTGAGAAGGAGGCGAGATAATAGCGGGACGGCCAATGACGAGCTTCTTTCGCTTCCCTTCGACGCCGCATCTTGCTTGGCTGAGTCAAACTACCGTTCCGCGCGAGGACAAACTGTTATCCCCGTCAGATGAGCGCACTCTTCTCGCGGGCGAGGTGCTAGTCGAGGAAAAGATAGACGGCGCTAACATCGGGCTTTCGCTGGCCGAAGATGGAACGCTGCTGGCTCAAAATCGAGGTCAATACCTAACGGCGCCCTACGCTGGCCAGTTCGCACGGTTGCCCGAATGGCTTACTCAGCACGAAGCCGAGATTCGCGATCAGTTGGACGCTCCACTCATCCTTTTCGGCGAGTGGAGCGCTGCCCGACATTCCATCAGGTATGATCGCCTGCCTGACTGGTTCCTCTTGTTCGATGTTTACGACCGCGCCGCAGGTCGTTTCTGGAGCAGCAGACGGCGGAATGCCTTAGCCTCAGCGGCAGGCTTGGCGATAGTGCCAACTCTACTGCGTGGTCGGACGAATCTAACCGAACTCCAGCAATTATTGGAAACAGGCTCTAGCCACTATCGAGCAGGACCAATGGAGGGTCTCGTCGTTCGCCGCGAGAGCACAGATTGGTGCGAGAGCCGCGCCAAGCTCGTGCGTTCCGACTTTACCCAGGCGATCGAAGAGCATTGGAGTCGCCGACGCATTGAGTGGAACCGGGTAGATTGGTCAGGGCATTAGCTGAAGGTCGCTCCGAACCTCGCCAGGGGCCGCATCGACGGCTGGGCGCGTTGCCTGGGTAAGCTTATGCCAGTAGTTGCCATCGACTACTGGGATCGGATAGACTGGAACTGACCGGCAGGTGACCGGGCACTCTGATCATCAGGCTCTGATGCGTTCTTCAGACGGCCAAATCTGGCCATCGGAGAATGATCACGGAGAAGCCTGAAACCGGATTCACCACCACCAGCAAGCGCCCGGTCTGGAATGCGGGAAGAACCGTCGGCGCGAAGCGAGCTCTGAAACCGAAGCAAATATGGGAAATCCGATTCTACCTCCGTCAGCGTCGCCGCCTGAGAGATCGGGCGCTGTTCGTAAGCGTGTTCTGCAGGCCACCTTGTCGCTGACGGGATAGCTGCGATGCTTGTCGCCGGCAGCGGAGCGGCGGATTGGATCAGGAAGTCATAGCGGATGAGATGTAACCGGTGTTCTCAGCCCACGGCGGTCCAAGGCATGAGTTCTCCGACGGCATTGGCGGGATGACCTTCCGCTAGTTTCCCGAGCGTTTCGGTCAGCCACGTGTGCGGGTTGATGCCGGAGATCTTGCAGTTCTCGATGAGCGTGGCGATCACCGCCCAGTTGTCGCCGCCGCGATCTACTCGGTCATCGAGACCGCAAAGATGAACGGCCTTGAGCCGCAAGCCTACATCACCGATATCATTGGGAAGATCGCTGCCGATGGGTCTGTCACCTGCTGGGACGAACTGCTCCCTTGGAACTGGCAGCCGCCAATAGACCAACCCATCGCCCAAGCCGCCTGAACCGCGGCCTTCAGGCCACGCTTACCGCTGTTCGACCTCGCAATCGACAGCAAGCTCCGTGGCTGCGACCTCGTGTGGATGAAAATTGGCGATCTTGTCAGCGGCGGACAGATCCGAATGCCGAACGCGGGCAATCGTGATGCAGCAGAAAACCGGTCGGCCTGTTCAGTTCGAACTGCTGCCTGACACCCGGGCCAGCCTATTTGCATGGCTTGAAAAACGAGGTGGCAGCGTAGACGACTATGTTTTTCCCAGCCGGGTTGATCAAAATGGGCATCTCAGCACCCTAAGCGCCCTAGTTGGGACTTAGTCGCCTCAGCCGTTTGTCCTTCGGAGGCACACGGCTGCTAACGGTGAGAGATGACGTTTGGGCGCATTACCCACTCATTTGTCCATCAGGCCAGCGACATTCTGTCGCTGGTGCGCACATTCATCGGCCAGAAAGTCGAGCAAGGATCGCACGGAGGGCAACAGGCCGCGTCGCGACGGGAAGACAGCGTGGATAATCCCGGCCCGTGGCCGCCAGTCCGGCAGAACGCGAACCAGCCGACCTGCCGTCACATCCCTGGCGATCAGCATCGTCGGCAACTGCACCACCCCAACACTGCTCAGCGCCCCATCGCGCAGAGCGGCCATATCATCTGTCACCAGGCGCGGCCGATGCGGTACCGCTGCGGTCTGCCCATCGGAATGTTCAAGCACCCATTGATGGTCGCGGCGCGGCGGCCCTAAGTCGAGGCTGGGCAGGCCGTTCAAATCGGCAGGCGATTGCAGCGCGCCGGGAACCAGCTCAGGGGAAGCGACAAGGCATTGGCTGCTTTCATCCAACCGCCGCATAACCAGATCCGTCGGTTCCAGCGGGGGGAAGCGCACACGGATCGCAATATCGAACCCCTCCGCGATCACATCAACCCGGCGGTTGGTCCCTTCCAGATGCACCTCGACCGCAGGGTTCGCGGCCATGAACCGCGCGATCAGCGCACCGAAACGAAACGACAAAAGCCCGGTGGGACAACTCATGCGCACGACGCCGCGCGGCTCCGCACGCACTTCGGCAATCACTTGGTCGGCCGCTTCGGCCTGCACCAGCATCGCGACGCAGCGATCATAATATTCTCGCCCGATTTCGGTGACGGAGAAACGCCGTGACGAACGGTTGAGCAGGCGCACGCCCAGTCGCTCCTCCAGCAGCGCAACCCGGCGGCTGAGCTTTGATTTCTGAATGTCGAGCGCCCGACCGGCCGCGGCAAAGCCGCCATGTTCGACCACCTGGACGAAATAATAGAGGTCGTTGAGGTCCTGCATCATCCTGAATATAGAACGATGCGTCCGCTAATCCAATCTTTTGCAAACATCGTTGCTGCCTTATCTCCACATCAACAGCGACCGGCTCTTCCCATGCGGGTTGCCCTGGAGATGAATCGTGACCAAGACCATTCTCGGCCGCTATGGCAATGATCGCAGCCACTGGGTCGGCGACGGCTTCCCCGTTCGCTCGCTTTTTTCCTACAACCAACTGGGCGCCCATATCAGCCCGTTCCTGCTGCTGGATTATGCCGGCCCGCATTATTTCGAACCGACGACGGATCGGCGCGGGGTGGGCGAGCATCCGCATCGCGGTTTCGAGACCGTCACCATCGTCTATGATGGCGAGGTCGAGCATCGGGATTCCGCAGGCAATGGCGGCATTATCGGCCCCGGCGACGTGCAGTGGATGACTGCCGCAGGCGGCATCATTCATGAGGAATATCACTCACCCGCCTTTGCAAAGACGGGTGGTCCGTTCCGCATGGTGCAGTTGTGGGTCAACCTGCCGGCCAGGGACAAGATGGTGCCGGGCGGTTATCAGGGCATCCTGTCGGCCGAGATCCCGGTCGTCAACCTACCGGACGGGAGTGGCACCGCGCGCATCATCGCGGGCAATCTCTTCGACACGCAGGGCCCGGCCAAGACCTTCACCCCTATCAACATGTGGGACGTGAAGCTGACTCGTGATGCCGATCTCACGCTGCCTCTGCCTGAAGGCCATACCGCGATGCTGGTCGTGCTATCCGGTCATGTCACGGTCAACGGCACGCAGGACGCGGCCGCTGCCGAGATGGTCCTGCTCAGCCGGGACGGCGGCGACATAGCCCTTCATGCCGATGGCGATGCCACATTGCTGGTGCTGACCGGCGAGCCGATCGACGAGCCAATTTTCGGCCATGGCCCGTTCGTGATGAACACCGAGAAGGAAATCCGTCAGGCCTTCGACGACTATAACAGCGGCCGCTTCACCCAGGCGGCAGCCTGATCAAATGGGCCCGGCGTCTCTCAGGAACGCCGGGCCCACCTTTTTCCCGAAATCGGACGGCGATGCGCTCGCGCCATCCTGACCAGCGCGTCGGCAAATGTTGCCGCGCGCGATGATCCCGAGCGCCTGGTTTTACAGGAGAAGCACATGCCCAAGCCCTATGTCCGCCTCGACAAGAATGATGTTGCAGTCTTGCTGGTCGATCACCAGACCGGCCTTCTCTCGCTGGTGCGCGACCTCGACCCCGACAAGTTCAAGAACAACGTCCTCGCGCTCGGCGACATCGCGGAATACTTCAAGTTGCCGACGATCCTAACCACCAGCTTCGAAGATGGCCCCAATGGCCCGCTGGTTCCCGAACTGAAGGCGCAATTTCCCAACGCGCCCTACATTGCCCGCCCCGGCCAGATCAACGCGTGGGACAATGAGGATTTCGTGGCGGCCGTGAAGGCGACGGGCAAGAAGCAACTGCTGATCGCCGGCGTCGTTACCGAAGTGTGCGTGTCATTCCCAACACTCTCTGCCCTCGCCGAGGGCTATGATGTGTTCGTCGTCACCGACGCATCGGGGACGTTCAACGAGATCACGCGCAACGCCGCCTGGAACCGCATGGCCGAAGCCGGTGCGCAGTTGATGAGCTGGTTCGGTGTCGCGGCTGAACTGCATCGCGACTGGCGCAACGATGTCGAAGGCCTTGGCGCGCTGTTTTCCGCCCATATCCCCGACTATCGCAATCTCATCACCAGCCACACCCTGCTGACGCAAGGCAAGTAAGCGGCAGCAACCGCCATCGACACCGCCAGCGCCCCGGAGACGGGGACGCTGGCCCCGCTGGGCAGGGTCTTTCGGGCTTCCGTCGCCGGACTGACCCGTGCATTCTCGGAAATGACCAATCAGGCCATCGGAGAATAGCGATGACAGCGACGTTTCGTCGCCGCATAGTTTGTTTCAGAACAAAGGAAACGCCAAGACCATGACTATCGAACGCATCATCGACAAGCGTGAGCGCGATCTGGGCGGCGGTTTCATCGTCGGACGGGTTCTGCCCTTCCACGCGCGCCGGATGGTCGGGCCATTCATCTTCTTCGACCATCTGGGACCACTGGAACTGGCGCCGGGCGTCCCGCGCGAATTGGACGTGCGCCCCCATCCGCATATCGGCCTTTCGACCGTGACCTACCTCTATTCCGGCCAGATCACCCATCGCGACAGCCTCGGTTTCGAACAGGAAGTTCGCCCTGGGGAGGTCAACTGGATGGTCGCGGGCAGCGGCATCACGCATAGCGAGCGGCTCGAATATGCGCGCGCTCATGGTGCGAGCATGCACGGCATACAGGCCTGGGTGGCTTTGCCCGCCGAGGCGGAAGAAACCAACCCCAGCTTTCACCATCATGCCGGAGCCGATCTGCCCGAATGGGAAGAGCATGGCGTCAAGGGTCGGCTGATCGCGGGCGAGGCCGATGGCCTGTCATCCAACGTGCAGGTGCATTCGCCGCTCTTCTATCAGCACTGGGATATGCAGGCCGGCGCACGGCGCAGCGTCACTACCGCCTATCCCGAACGCGCAGTCTATTGCGCGGCCGGACAAATCGAAGTTGGCGGAACGGCGCTGGGCGCAGGGCAGATGGCGGTCCTGAACGGGCGCGATAGCGCAGATGTCGTCGCGAAGCAGCCCTCCACGGTGATGGTGCTGGGTGGCGAGCCGATCGGTGAGCGCTTCCTGCTCTGGAACTTCGTTTCTTCCAGCAAAGAACGGCTCGAACAGGCCAGGGAGGACTGGAAAGCCGGACGCATGAAATTGCCTGACGCGGACCATGCCGAATTCATCCCGTTTCCCGAGGAAGACAAATAAAAGCTGCTGTCGTCGAAACACTCGAGACATCGATATTTTACGCGGAGTTGCCGACGCTGTCGTTGATATCGCAGGTCTTTGCGTCGGGAATAGTGGGACTATTTTACCCACTATGCCCTTCCACACGCGGAAACAGCCCTTGCACGGCTAACTTCATCGATCATCCATGGCAATCATGACCATTGGATGCCGCAAAAGCGGCTGACGCATCGTCGGCAAGCGGGGTGCCGCGCGGACCTCCGGCCATGATCCGGGCCGTGTCGCCAGTCAATCCCGTCGTGCGGCCGCGGGCCAGCACTTCGCCGCTGCGCACATCCCGCACGATGATCTCGGCCCCGCCCATCGACGTGGCGACGAACTTGCCGCCTTCGCTGATGACGCGAATGACGAGATCGGTCGGTTCGGCTGCGACCACCACCGGAAGCCCGGCAAGAGCGATCGCCGTCAGACAAGCGAGCGTGCGAAGTTTCATGGCTGCCCTTCTCCGTTTCTGATCGCGCGAGCCAAGGCCGCATCATCCCACCGGATTGAGAAGGCTCCGCGAAGCTGGCCCGGGGCAAAGCCCGTTGCCTGATCTTTCGGATAGTGCGCTCGGATCGCGGCTGTCACCTCGGGAGCGATGTTCTGACCGTGGCAGGCCAGGCACATGGGCATGGTCGGTATCGCGCGCATATAGCGATGGTCGCCGCCTTCATCCGCCGTCCAGCGCCTTGGCTTGCCATCCTCTCCAAGCGGCGCGTCGACCCAACTTTCCATAATGCGCTGCTCCATCGGGTCGGCCGTGGCGGTGGGGTTGCGGGTCTTGAGCGCGGTGCGCCGGACAATCGCACCGCTTTCCTCCGAAAGCTGAGCGGCGAGCGCGGGGGCAATGCTCGAACAGATGCCGATCGCGCCTTGCGGTCCTTCGGCCGCCATCGCGGCCGTCAGCGCGCTCAGCAATTCCTTCTGGAAGCGGTCGGCCAGGATCTCGGAACGAACCTTAGCCTCCCGACTCATCATCGCCGGATCGGATGCCAGCTTATTGGAGGCGCAAGCTCCAAGAACGAGAGCTGACAGGAGCGGAAGGACGGTGCGCCGCATCGGATGCCTCAGAACTGTCCGCCAGGGCCAAAACGATCGCACAGCATGTCGATCAGCTTGCGAACGCCGTCATCGGCGAGGCTGTAATAGATCGTCGTTCCCTCGCGCCGGGTCTTGACGAGCCCCCCTTCGCGCAACCGCCCCAGATGCTGGGAGACGCTGGACTGCGATTGACCGCAAAGCTCCACCATCTGCCCGACGGAAAACTCCCCCTGCGACAGCCGGCACAGGATCAGCAGCCGCTGTTCGTTCGCGAGCAGCTTCAGCACGCTCGCCGCATGGGCGGCGTGCTCGGCGAGTTGCGCAAGAGGCGTATCAGGGGGCATCATCTGGTTGCAGGCTTCCCATCATCTCGAAGCACAATGTAAATGGCCGGAATAACCAGCACGGTCAGCAGCGTCGAGGACGCAAGCCCGAACAGCAGCGAAATCGCCAGACCCTGAAAAATCGGATCGGTCAGGATGACGGCCGCGCCGATCATCGCCGCGGCGGCCGTTAGAACGATCGGCTTGAACCGGATCATGCCTGCCTCGAGCAGGACATCGCGCAGCGATTTGTCGGGCGTCGCCGAATGGCGGATGAAATCGACCAGCAGGATCGAATTGCGCACGATGATGCCTGCGAGCGCGATGAAGCCGATCATCGACGTCGCCGTGAACGGCGCGCGGAACAGCATATGGCCAATGACGATGCCGACC
>Ga0172382_10011441_pt1 | contig 11732 bp, 8 predicted proteins | sample Leawel138RmetaG_FD_122245 | JGI IMG/M metagenome (GOLD analysis project Ga0172382, IMG submission 122245) | Leachate microbial communities from a municipal landfill in Southern Ontario, Canada - Leachate well 138R metaG | ecosystem: Engineered > Solid waste > Landfill > Unclassified | place...
CAATTGTGAACCGTTTAGCATTCCATCAAAGCCCATATAAAAGGAATTGATATTGGTATTTGTATTCCAGAATTTGGCAATTTTGAACGGCACATTGAGGTTGGCATAGTAAATATTTTGCCGAGCCAGATTATCCCGACTCACATAACCCGCCTTAGTCTCATCATCCTGTACCATAGTCTCTACAATGGCATCATCGGTAAAGCTAAAACCTGCACTTAAATGATACTTGCTTTTGAATGAATAGGAAGCGTCAATGACATGTGCATATTCGGGCTGCAAATACGGGTTTCCGGTTTCATAGGTGTATTGATCCAGAAAATAACTAAAAGGATTGAGTAACTGATAATTGGGTCTGTTGATCCTTTTGCTGTATGAAATTCCGGTCTGATGGTTGTCGGTTAACGCATAGCTCAGGAATAAAGTAGGGAATATATCCAGATAATCCCGTTTTACCCTATTGCTGATCGTCAACGAATTGCCATCTGTCACCGAGTATTCGGCTCGCAAACCTGCCTGAACCCCCAATTTCCCGAATTGGTTCTTATAGCTGGCGTAAGCAGCAGAAATCTGCTCGGTATATATAAAGTGATTGCTGCGGCCCAGATCACGCTGCCAATTGCCATCCATATACTGATCATATCGCATATCATTGTCAGATTGCACCCAACTGTATTTCAATCCTGTTTCCAGGCTGGATTTTTCGGTGATCGGATGGGTATAATCCAATTTTGCAATACGGATGCCTATACTTGTGGGCGTGCTGCTCCTGGACAAATATGGATCATCCTTTTGATCGCCCGAAGGCAAGAAAAAGGTATTGTTATAATCCGTCAAGCGATTGTTGGCAAATTGTGAAATATCCAGGTCGGCAACCAGCTTTCGCCCCTTCTCATCAATCAAAAACTGGTTATTGATATTGCCACCTACACTATTAAAATCCCCTTCTGCAAATGAAACCGAATGCAGGTTGGAGTCCAACGAAGCAGAAAACGAACTGATGCCTGTCCAGCTGTTATTACTGATACTATTGTCCGTCATATATCCATTGACCAGAACGGAGAAAGTATTTCTATCGGAAGTGTGCAGATCTACCCCGGTACGGTAATTAAAGGAATTGCTCTTTCGTCCCAGATTTGATTGTTGACTCAGGAAAGTTGAAGATCCGGCATTTTCTACATTCCGATCGATATTGATCTCCTGTCCTCCCCTGTGATCCATGTAGCTGAGCAGGCCATAAATATTGACCTTTTCAGATTTGTGGCTGAGGTTGAGAGAAGCATTGGATTTATGTTTCATGCCATACCCGCCCGACAGGGTCGCACTACCTGTGGTGCCCGCGAGCCTGTTTTTCTTGAGTACGATATTGATCATGCCCGCACTACCCGATGCGTCGTATTTTGATGAAGGGTTGGTAATCAATTCTATCGATCGTATGCTGTTTCCATCCGTATTGCGCAGCAAATCGGCCAATTGCGAGCTGGACAAATGCGTTTGCTTGCCATCAATCATTACGGTCACTCCCTGTTTGCCCATCAAGCTCAGGTTATCGTCCTTATCCAGGGTCACTCCAGGGGAACGTTGCAGGATATCCAGGGCCGAATTGCCTGCGGCGAGCGCCGAATTTTCTACATTTACCACCAACATATCCGGTCTGCGTTCGATCAGGGGACGCTCTGCGGTGATGGACACCGTTTCCAATTGGTTTGAGCTAAAGCTCAGGCTAAAATTGACTTTTGAGATACTATTTGATCCTACTCCTATAATAATAGGATCACTGACCTCGGTCGCGTGGCCAAGCAAGCTCACCGAAACACAGTAAGTTCCAGGCGTAATGGATTGAAATGCGTAGCTTCCATCCACATCCGAATACGTGCTGGATACCGTCACTTCTTCCTGTGAGACAGCTGTTTGGTCTCCGGAAATTTCGGGCAAGCGGATCAGGCGAACAGTTGCCAGGTCCACTGGTTTTTGCGCATTGTCCACCACCATTCCCGCAATGCTTCCTTCTGCTGGAGTGGACGCATTTCCAAGGGTTGTTTGAGGAGAAGCTGAGTTAGACGATTGCGCTGATTGCGCGAAAATTTCTCCTGCGGTAAGGCAGATGGTCAGCAGGCCCGCTACACCAAGCCGTACTTTTTGCCGGATTCCGCCGGCGCGGTAGTTCTTGTGTATGTAATCGTAAGTTTTCATAAAATTTTGGCAAAATAATGACCAGTTTAAAAAAGTTTTAATTTTTTAATTAATTGATAATCAGAAATAAAAATTATTTTATGCTAATATTTTCTGTTTCGTGCCTTCTACTTATTAAGACGTCAACAATGGTCGGAAAGTTGCATGCCTTTTGAAAAATTTATTCCACAGGATCTTCCACAGGGGCTTCAATCGGGTCTTCCACAAAACATTTTAGACCTGCCTGGGTCATCATCCAACTGGTTCTGTCCGGTCTGTAACCATCCCGTGCCAGATAATTGCTGGTACATTGGTTCATCGGCAGATCGGTGATATACCTATTGAAATCTCTATTGATATGCAAGATAGTCCCTACCGGCAAATTCAGACGGATTCTCAAATTCTGGTCACGCATCAACTCCTCCCGGTCTATCTGAAAATGGCTGTCGAACACCAGGTTTGCGCCCGTTTGCTCCAGGTGGTACTGAATGTTACCGGCTCTTTCCGCAGCCTGGTCGTAGGTCTTACCCCGTGCACTATATTCATAGGTGACGGTAGGCTGTTGCAGGCTATCCAGTCTATTCACTATCAAATACACCTTCCGTTGACTATTGAATATTGGAGAATTGCGTCTCACAGCGGTCCTTCTGATTTTACCCATTCGATCATCCGCATAAGTGCTGTCTTCCAATTTGATAATGGTCATATCATTGATGCTGATCGTGTATTCCGGCAAGGCTTCCAGCTGTCTTTCTTCCACCACCTTGCTTTCTTCCCTGAATTCATTCGCTGTTTCCACCCCATAAATGATGCTCATGCCCGCTGCTAGGATCCAAATGGCCGACAATGTAAACCCTGTATATCTGCCGATCAACACCCGGTTGAAAAGGATGCGTACGATCACGCCGATCAAAGCGATCAGCGGTATAGCAGCAAGCAGCAATCCGCTGATCAGAAGTGTATTGCGAATTTCTGGTTGCACCACATTCATAGGGAACATGGCCATATCATTATCCCAGCCCAGTATTCCGAATGTGGCAAAAATGCTAACCAACAATACCACCAGTGCAGCGCAGATCCCGATAATAAAGAATACTCCTATCACTTTGGCCAAAATCACGAATGCTTTCGCGATAAAACTTCCCGCCGAATGAAGTGCTGTCCTAGCGCTTCCTTCGGCGTTTGTAAAATTTGTGCGGAGGCCCTCCATCTCCTCCTGAAAGCTGCGCTGAAAATTGCGGATATTGGGTGCTTCACCACGCATAGCCATACGGTCTGCACGGGTTTTGGCTACCGGCACCACCATCCACAGAATGATGTAAAGCAACAGGCCAGTTCCACCGAAGATAACCAGCAATACCAGCAACAGCCTGATCCAGCGGGCTTCGATGCCAAAATAATGCCCCAGACCGCTACACACCCCTCCAAATACGCGATCGTCCGGATCACGCATCAATTTGCGCTGCACACTTTCATAAGCACCTGAGTAAGGTTGACCGAAGTCTCCTTGGTCATTACCCTCTCCGCTTGCAAAATCGCTCACCTGACCCATTTGTTCGATGACTTCCTGAACATCTGCTATGGTGATTACTTCCTTCTTGCCGGCAACAATGCGCTCATTAAACATTTCAGCGATACGGTTTTCGATGTCGCCCACGATTTCGTGGCTATCTGCCGAATGCCCAAAGTACTTTTTTACATCGATCATATATGACCGCAGCACATCATAAGCTTCTTCTTCAATGTGAAAAACGATGCCTGTTATATTGATGATTATTGTCTTGTTCATGATTTCTATGTGTTTATTTTTTTAAGTTTTCTTTTTTCTTTTTTGTTGTTAATGTGTTATTTCCGACCTTCCATCGAAGTTTGTACCGCATAAACCAACTCTTCCCAGGTTGCATCCAGTTTGGTCAGGACTTCCATCCCTTCTTTGGTGATTTCAAAATATTTTCGGGGCGGGCCGGAGGTAGATTCTTTCCATACATAACTGAGCAACCCATTGTTTTTTAAGCGGGTCAGCAGTGGATATAGGGTGCCTTCTACAACCAGTAGTTTTGCCCTCTTCAATTCGGCAATGATGTCCGAAGCGTAAATTTCACCTCGTGAAATTATAGAAAGGATACAATATTCGAGTATTCCTTTTCGCATTTGGGTTTGTGTATTATCTACTATCATAATGCAAAGATATAGGTAAAAGTATATACTATGCAATACATAGTAGCGTGCAATGTTATAATCTGCTGAAAATCAGGGAGAAAAATTTCAAATATTTTTTTTGGTTTGGCAAATCGGGAGATTATCAGCATATTTGTATGCTAATTTTGGCAGAATAATATGATTTAAACCTGATATCCAATGATCACGACCGACCAAACCTCCGCATCTTTGTGCCTGCATGACGACCTGGCGAATAAGTTTCAACATTTGTGGCATCTGGTAGGAAACACCCCTATGCTGCAATTGCATTATACCTATAAAGGTAAGCCCGGATCTATTTATGTAAAATGCGAGCATTATAATCTGACAGGTAGTATCAAGGATAGGATGGCTTTGTATATCATGTATCAGGCCTATAACCATTGTCAGATCCGGCCGTCCGATGTGATTATCGAAGCGACAAGTGGCAATACCGGTATCGCTTTTTCGGCTATAGGGAAAGCACTGGGCCATACCGTCAAGATCATTATGCCCAACTGGCTGAGCAAGGAAAGGACAGATATTATCCGGAGTATGGGAGCAGAGGTGTTGCTGATTTCGAAAGAAGAAGGAGGATTCCTGGGCAGTATCAAAATGAGTGAAGAAATGGCCGCCGAGGGCAATGTGTTTTTGCCCCGTCAGTTTGAAAATGAATACAATGCCGAAGCGCACGAACGCACCACTATGCGCGAAATCTGGCTGCAATTGCAGGAGGAAGGCAAAAAGCCAGATGCTTTTGTGGCCGGTGTGGGTACCGGAGGCACCATTATGGGAGCCAGGGATTATTTCCGGAGACAGGATCCGGCTATCCGGGTGCATCCACTTGAGCCAGCTGAGAGTCCAACATTGACCACCGGTTATAAAGTAGGAACCCATCGAATCCAGGGTATTTCTGATGAATTTATTCCCGCCATAGTCAAACTCGATCAGCTGGATCCCGTGATCCAGGCCAATGATGGAGACTCCATTATCATGGCCCAGAAGCTCTCCCGTCAATTGGGGCTTGCCGTGGGTATTTCTTCCGGAGCCAATGTGATCGGGGCCATAAAACTAAAAGAGGAAATGGGAGAAGATGCCGTAGTGGTCACCCTGCTTTGCGACAGCAACAAGAAATACCTGAGTACCGATCTCATGCGGGAGGAGCCGATACAGGATGGTTATTACAGTACAGAAACCGATTTTCAGAGCTATGATCCGATCTCCAGGCTGGATTGTCCGGTGATCAGTTGGTAATAGTTTTGTTATGTGATCAGGGATTGAAGTAGTTTTCGTCTATTTGCGACAGGAAACCGGCATCCGGTCCGCATAACCAAATGGAAAAGAAAAGTTTACTTCACCTTATACTGGGTATAATACTGATCGGGTTGGGTACTCAGGCTATGTATGCACAGACCCTGATCAGAGGCCGGATCACCAGTACCGAAGCAGGGGCGCCTGTCCAGGGAGCCACTGTAAAAGTAACCAATGCTGCCGATTCGGTGATTGCTTCGACCTCCTCAGATCCGGACGGAAAATATGTCTTTACTTCCTTTCCGTCTGTTTCCGGCACATTTATTATCAGGATTCAGATGCTGGGCTATCAATCCAGCGACCTCCCGCTTTCTCTGAAACAGGGGCAACGGGAATATGTACTGGATGCGGGCCTGTCGCCTGCTGCTGTCCAATTGGAGGAGGTGGCCATCCAGGGAGGGCCGGAGGTGAAATTGATGAATGATACCACCGAATTTGATGTGGGCGCCTATAAGACCGAACCCTATGCTGATTCAGATGCATTGATCGGCCAGTTGCCAGGTGTTGAAATCGACGGGGAAGGCAATATCATTGCACAGGGAGAGCAGGTCACCCGCATTCTGGTGGACGGCAAGGAATTTTTCAGTACGGATCCGAGGATTGCCATGAAGAACTTGCCGGCAGATATCATTGACAAGATCCAGATCATCGATGAGCGCAGTGAACGATCCCGGTTTTCGGGTTTTGATGATGGCGTCCGCAACAAAGTGATCAATATTGTCACCCGGCCCGACCGGAGAAGCGGATATTTTGGCAGGGCAGGCTCGGCATTGGGCAATCTGACCCGGTATAATGTGGGTGGTCACGTCAATTTTTTCGAGAATGAAAGAAGGATTTCCATCACCGCATTATCCAATAATATCAACCAGCAAAATTTCGGAATGGCCGATATCGGAGTGGAGGAAGAGCAGGGTCAGGGCCGCAATGGCGGAGGAGGAAACAATGGAGGGGGCAATAACGGAGGGGGCAACAACGGCCAGCGCGGATCGCAGGGCAATTCGAAGATCTCTAATCTGGCATTGAATTACAGCAATTCCTGGTGGGACAAGATCTGGAAATTCAGTGGGGATTATTCACTGAACAATACCAATAGTCTGGTCCGATCGGTGACCAACCGGGAGACCCTCATCGGTGCCAATGCCAATCAACTTCGTTTTGAAAATGCAGACCGGGACCGACTCAATCGCAACCACCGGTTGAATATGCGCCTGGATTGGGAGAAGGACTCCGTCCATTTGCTGACTTTCAGGCCGAGGATCACCCTGCAAAATACGAATGGCCTGCAGATGAGCAGCTCACTGACCAATTCAGGAGACCTGGAACCCATCAACCGCTCCACCAGGGAGCAGGTCAATGAACAGCATAATTTTTCGGTTTCGGGCAATCTTGATTACCGGATCCGTCTGGGACGGGGAGGACGGAATCTCTCGCTCAATACCTCCGCGAACCTGAACCGGGACAAGGGACTGGCTCAAAATATTTCCCTCAATGAATATTATCAGCGGCAACTGGAAAACAGTCTGGATACGGTGAATAATCAGAACAACACCGAAACCCTGGGTAACGGATTTACCGGCAGGCTGACTTATTCCGAGCCCCTGAATACCAATAACAGGCTGGCGGCCAATTATAGTCTGCGTAATAATTCAAATTTCTCAAACCGGGAGACACTGGACTTTCTCGCCGAAACCGGACAATATGCTGAACTGAACCGGCAATTGTCCAACACCTTCAACAATGATTATCTGCACCACAGTGCCGGAGTGAATTATCAATATTCCAAAAATTCCTTCCAATGGACATTGGGTCTGGATTATCAACAATCCCATGTACAGAATGAGCGTACTTTTCCGACCGTATCCGAACTGGAACGTCGGTTTGTCAGCTTTCTGCCCAATATGAGTATTTCATACCGGCCGTCGCGTTCGTTCAATCTCAGGATGGGTTACACCACCAGCACAAACTCACCGACGGTCAATCAGTTGCAGGAGGTGATCAACAACCAGTCGCCCACCAATATCCGCACCGGTAACGCCGACCTGGACCAGGAATATCAGCATCAGTTGAACCTGTCCATCAACAAGGTGCAGCGGGAAACCGGCCGGAACCTGAATATTTCCCTGAATGGCAGCTATTCCAATGATCGGGTGGTGAATGCGACCTGGATCGCGGCCAGGGATACAATGGTGGCGGCAGATATCATTTTGCGTCAGGGAGGACAGTTTGCCAAGCCGATCAATGTGGACGGGTATTATAATGTGCGGGGGAATGTGAGCTTCGGCAGTCCGATCAAGGCATTGAAAATCAACCTGAATCTCAATACCGGCCTTCATCACGGGCACAGTATCGGTATGATGAACAGTCAGGAAACTTTTTCGGATACCTACGGTGTCAATCAGCGGATCAGTATCAATAGCCGGATCAGTGAAAAACTGCTTTACAACCTCTCTTATTCGGGAAATTATACGTTTGTGAAAAACAGTGCCAATGAGCAGACCAGTTACAATTATTTCAATCAGACATTCCGCAGTGACCTGACCTGGATTTTCTGGAAAGGGGTCAAGGCGGGGTCTTCCCTGATCTACAATAAGAATGCAGGCCTGTCCCAGGGTTATGACCAGAGTTTTATTCTCTGGAATGCTTCCCTGGGCAAAAAATTCCTGAAAAAGCAGCAGGCAGAACTGACCTTATCGGCTTATGATCTGCTGAAAAAGAACAAGTCCATCACCCGCATGGTATCCGAGAACTTTATCACTGATGTCAACACGAATATCCTCCAGCAGTACTTTATGCTGGGATTCACCTACAATCTCCGCCACTTTGGCGGTCGCGGATCAATTCAGTGATCCGGTCTCCGGTGCCTTGTCGATCAACTCCATAAACTGATCCAGTTTTGGAGTGATGATGATCTGCGTACGCCTGTTGCGGGCTTTGCCGGCTTCGGTCGTATTTTCAGCGACAGGATTGTATTCCCCACGGCCACCAGCAGTCAGGCGTTTGGGGTCAACCCCATAATTCTTTTGCAAGGCCTGCACTACTGAAGAGGCACGAAGCACACTCAAATCCCAGTTGTTGCGGATATTGGTCTGGGAAATCGGCACTGTGTCGGTATTACCCTCTATCAACACATCATAATCCTTATAATCGAGAATGATCTTGGCAATTTTGGACAGGGTTTCACCGGCTTTGTCCGAAATCTCATAACTGCCCGAACGGTACAGCATATTATCTGAAAGCGAAATATAAACCACGCCTTTGAGGACCTGTACATCCACATCACGCAATTCTTCCCGGCTCAGGGAACGGGTCAGATTGTTGGTCAGCACCATATTGAGCGAGTCACTCTTGTTTTTGGTATTGACCAGATGCTGTATATATTTATTGGAAGCGTTGATCTCATCCACCAACTTGGAAACATTGATATTCCCCTGCATTCCCTGACTGATACTTTTGTCCAGAGTATGCTGCAGCGTAGTGAGGTCTTCGCGCAATGCTGCATTATTGGCCCTTTCTGCTGCCAGCTGCTCCTCCAGACTTTTGATCCGGACCTGGGCCGCAGACAATTCCGTACGGCGTTCACCATTCTCCCTACGCAGTTCTCTATGCTGGTCATTGAGCTGCTGATGCTCCTGCTGCAGGGTGCTGTAATCCGTCTGCAGATTTGTAAATTGCTTTTTACTTACACAACCGGAGAGGGAAATTACTGCCGCCACGGTCAAAATTGACAATATTCTCATAATTTTTCATTTTAATAATGAACAGTCTATCCTATAAATATAAGGATTTCTGTTAATTTATGCAAATATATTGCCAGTAATTTATCGCATCGTCACGCTGCCGTAAGAGGAAGTGATATTTATCTGTGCTTGACCACCACCATTCCAAGTGCCTGAATAGGAGGAAGCAGTCCTATTTCTTTCGGAATGATTGACGATTCTGACTGCGCTATTGGTATATTTAAAACTACCATAATTGACGGCCACATCGAAATTTGCTTTCGCATCATTATGGGGTAAAATTTGCATGCCCGAATAACTCCCCTTGATATTTGCTTTTTGGATATTCCTGCCGAGTCCTACTTCAAAGTTACCGCTATATCTCAGGGAAGCAGAGATGGATTCCCGAACCTCGCCTACGCTGCTGCCTGAGCAATAACTCATATCCAATTCTATGCTATTCGCTGCACCCAGTGATAGTTTGCCATATTTAATGTCTATGCTGCCCTCATCCAGCGTTTGGATTGTGGCGTTGGAGTAGGAAATGCGGAGACGGTTGGCATTGGCTCTCAGATTTTTGGCTTTTAAAGAGCCGTACTGTACGGTCAGATCCACCTTGCCATCCCTGTCTGGGATGATCGTTTCACCATAACGGTTAATAATGTTGATGCTGGTGAATTTAGGAAGATGGACTTCATAATCAATACTTAGTGAACTGCTGCCCGTATTGGTCAGGTTCGACCACCATGATTCTGACTTTTGTCCGATTTTCGTCTCAAAACTGATGACCTGACCCTGGGTGGAATGTACGATTTCCACCCGGTCGAGGGATTCCCTGGACCTTTGGCGGGAGGACTCTTCGGTACGGATGGTCACCACCACTTTGATCTGGTTGCGATCCCAGTTGTTGAGTTGCACTTTGCCATAGCGATTGTCGATTTTGAGTTGATGGCTGGCATCCACAACAAAGGTTTTTTCTATGGTTTTTTGTTCCTCAAAGGAATTGGCTGGATCTTCAGCGGCTGTTGCCGAAGCGTTTTTGCCCATAATCAATACGGCGAATAGAATTAATATTCTGCTAAATCTTTTCATTCTATTATGATGCATCATTTTATTATAATTTTTCATTTGGCGGGTTGTTTAATTTTGAAAGAATAATAAGTTGTTGGTTCAAAACCTCTGCCTGTGCCTGCAGATTCATAATCATGGCTACGAGTGTCCGTTCCTGATTGGGGCTGGATTCCAACTCTTTCTTCAAAGTGAGGTAGTTGGACTCCATATAGGCCAAAGCCTCTTCAAATTCGGACTCCAGACCCAGATTTAGGTTGGCAAACACCATGACTGAATCCTTTCGCAGCTGTACCAATTGTTGGTAATCGGCTCTGGCCGCTGCCAATTCGGGATTGATCCGTGCATAATCCTCGTAGCCCTGCTGTTTTCCATAAAAATAAATTGTGATCCCCAGCACTCCTGCCACCAATAAAGTAGCTGCAATTTTGAACCACTGGCTTCCATCCAATCGTTTTTGCACTAAGGGATCTTTCTGGTTTTTCTGCCCGTTCCTTTCCACTTCTTGCGTTTCGGACTCCTGCTTTTCGGGCTCCTGCTTTTTGGACTCCTGCTTTTCGGACTCCTGCTTTTCCAACCCGTCCAGCACCCCGTTCCACAGCGATTCAGGCACCTGCTGATCGTCAAACTCTTCCCTATGGGCGGCAATAAAATTTTCCAAATCCTTTTTCATTTTTCACTCCGATTTTGCTTTCACTCCGATTTTTTTCACGCTGTTATTGCTTTCTGCTATTACTAATTTGCGCTGAGCAATTCCAATAATCGTTTTTTGCCTCTGATATATTGTGTTCGCGAAGTTGCCTTGCTGATGGACAGGATCTGTGCGATTTCTTCATGATCATATCCTTCCAGCAGATACAAAACCAAAACCATTCGGTAGCCGTCCGGTAATTGATTCATAGCCGTTTTTATACGCTTTACCTCCCACTCAATGTTTTGCAAGTCCTCCATGCTTTTTTCCTCCGCTTCCAGATGCATTGCAGTTTCTGGAATCTCCTCTGTCGTGATAATTAGTTCCCCCTTGATTTTCCGCAGGGCAGAAATGGACTTGTTGACCACAATCTGTTTGACCCAATACCCGAAACTGCTGTCCTCTCTAAACCTCTCTAAACGGGTAAAAACTTCTATAAACGCTTCCTGCACGACATCTTCGGCTTGCATCTGATCCCTCACTATACGCAGGGATGTATTGTACATGGCCTTTGCATAAGCCTTATATAGCTTGTACTGCGAGATACGGTCACCCTGTTTGCAGGCGCGGACCAGTTCCATGTGTTTATTTTGCTG
>Ga0172382_10011442_pt1 | contig 11731 bp, 7 predicted proteins | sample Leawel138RmetaG_FD_122245 | JGI IMG/M metagenome (GOLD analysis project Ga0172382, IMG submission 122245) | Leachate microbial communities from a municipal landfill in Southern Ontario, Canada - Leachate well 138R metaG | ecosystem: Engineered > Solid waste > Landfill > Unclassified | place...
CGGCAAACCGGCGCGCCGGACGTTCCGGGAAGATAAGGACGATCTCATCGCCATGATGAACAAACCGGAGACGCCGTTCTAAAGAAGCCCGCTATTCAAAAAATATCCTGAGAAAGGGAAGGAGATGGCCATGAAGATCGCCGGAAGAGGAGAAGTCTGGTACAGCCATGCAGCAGTCAGTAACCCTGCACTTTCCGTTGACTTTGGCGAAGTCTTTGCCGTCGATACGGAGTTATGCTCGGGTTCCTGGCTGCAGAAGCCCACAGACCTCTGGTCTGCGGAAAAAAGCAAAGGCCCCAATCCGACGGTTTGCATCGGGATCCATGGCGCACAGCCCGGCCACACGATTGCCGTTCACATTCTTGGTGTCGAACCGGAAGGAATCGGTTATACCTGCATTCTCGACAAAAACCTCAACCAGCAGATCATGGGCCGCGATATCGGGCCTTGCCCGCGCACCGTTCTGATCCAGGACGGTTTCATCCATTGGAGCGGGCCATTGAAATTACCTGTGCGGCCGATGATCGGCACCATCGGAACCGCCGCCCCGGAAGGCAGGAACAACAGTTATGGCGGTTACTATGGCGGCAACATGGATGTCAGCGAAATAACGACCGGCACAACCCTCTATCTGCCCGTCAGCTATCCGGGCGCCTTGCTTCATGTGGGCGATGTGCACGCCATCCAGGGCGATGGCGAGATCTGCAACGCCGGCGGCATTGAATGCCGGGCCCGGGTTACACTGAAGGTTGAACCAGCCGGTCAAATAGCAGAGCAGAAATGTGTCCGCGCCGAAAACAGCGCCGACCTGATGGCCATCGCCTGTCATGAATCAACAGATGAATCTTTTTATACCGCCTGCGGCGAACTGATTCGTTTTGTTTGCTCAAGATACATGATCGAAGAAGAAGAGTGCTTCGCGTTAGCCAGCCAGATCATGGAGGCGCGCTGCACCCAGTTTGTCAATCCGACGCGGTCCTATCTCTGCAAAATGTCAAAGGTGATCCTGCGCCAGGGATATGGCGAACGATAAAACTGGCGGTATAGCCGGGTTTCCCCGCGAAGTCTTTTCTGAGATGTAAATCTTGTCGCTGCGTAAAAATGTCTGTACTGCGTGCTCAGGCCGCCAGGCGCGGGTACCAGATTTTGAAAGAACGATCGCAGCGTGATACGAGCTTCGCCGTTTGCACAAAGAACGGCAGACAGTTGCCGACCAGGCATTCCATGAAAGCTTGGACTGGCGTGAAATCGTGGATATGGCAGGTGCTTTATTACTGGAACATAATACGCCTCGCCCATGAGTGTAACAGGTAGACGGTTTGCTGTGCTTATCGCCCGGTTCATGTTGCAATGTTCATTTCATATCCCGGTGTGCATTCAAGCCCAAAATCCCGGTTTGATGTATCCCTGCACAGGCGGTTGCACACCAAATGCATCAAAGATTACTTTCTGCTCCTTCGTAACTGGAAATAAGATACAATGGCCGTTGATGTCCTGTCGCTTCAGCTTGTCCAGCGTCTGGATGAGATGTTTCATGGTCTTACTGCGATACAGATCCTGATCTTTCATCACAACATGAATGGATGACAACAGGTTAAGCGCGATAACCCGACGAACGATTTGTTTTGCATGCTGTTCTCGTGATGTATCCTTAAAGGGCAGATTCCATCTTCATTGGATCGCAAGCTAAAGCCGTGAAGCGATAACACAGGTTGCCATGAACGCCTTAGAAGCGATTCATGCTGCTCAATAAGAGCTGACCAGCTCTGAGGCCATGTCGCACCAGGCCCACAGGCGCTCTGGTTCACCGTTTAGCGAGATCAGGGTCTTCATGTCGATTTCGACATTGCAGCGATATTTTCGGGCCAGCCGAAGTGCTTCCAGCAGTTCTGCGCGCAGGCGTTCCCATGCACAGTTGGGGCCGGCCAGGTAATTTGAGTTGGGCTTGAAACAGACGACATAGTCGCTGCCGATCTGTTCCATGCCGGCCTCCAGCCGGGCAAAAGGCGATAGGGAAATTTTGCGCAGATTCTTGAAATTGCGGCGAAGGCCAGCGATCTTGTGGTCGAGCCGTTCGCAGCAGCCATACGAATACAAGCCGAAGAGCGCCGCCCACTTCTGTTCATGCGCAAAGGCGAATTCTTCAGACATTTCAGGTGAGACAGCTGTCAGGATCTGGTCGGCATTCTCGCCCCAGATGTCGCAAAGCCGCGCGCCGATGCCTCCTTGTGGTGGTGGCGGCAGCTGGGTCGTATAGCCGATGCCGTTGTTGCCGACATTGATGAAGCCGTTGTTGGATGACAGGATGCCCAGCCGCTCATACTGACGGGCGCGGTCGATCAGCTGTGCCAGGTATTTTTCGGCAGCCCGGTGCATGAAGTCCGGCTCCAGCGCGAACTGCAGCAGGCCTTCGCTGATGCCCATCCATTTAAGCAGATCATCCCAGAGACAGGCCTGGAAGTGATGCCGGCCCTGCAGCCTGACCTCCAGGATGCCGGCAAAGATCTCCTGCATCAGGTGATACCGCTGCAAGGTTTCCTCTTCGTGATACACGACAACAGGCGCTTTGATTTTCTCAAGGTCCTGATCATTCCGGATCTGCGGTTCATAATGCACGGCCCTGTTATAGCCTTTGCCTTGCAGGAAGGTATCGAAGGGGATCTCATCTTCAGCATGCAGGCCGTATTCCGAATCATCAACAATACAGTGGCAATGGATCACCGGCTCGATAACGCGGTCGAGCCGCAGGTGTTCCCACTCATATAGCCGCAGCTTCAGATCCAGTTCCAGGGATCGTAAAAACGGATCCTCGATGGTCAGCACCAGTTCGCCGCCTGTTTGCAGCAGGTAGAGCGGACAGTCCCGCAGATGCAGCACCGGGCGGATCATCTGCAGATCATTGACGGACTGCCACAGCCTGATGTTCTCTTGCTGGACAGGCAAGCCGGCGATATCCCGGACTTTCCCGGCCAATTCCCTCAGTGTTGCAATATCCTGCCGATCCATTCGCATTCGCCTCCTGCTGTTCAATGACATGGCGCTTTTGCGCGATGATACTGAGCTCAGATCTCTTGCGCATTTCCCCCGGCTTTTGTGTCAAAAATATAGTCACACAGAAAGCTGCTGCTTGTCCAGCGACTTCGTCCTGATTCAGCCTGTGATGGCGACGACTATTTTTTCAGCAGCATTATATAGTTGTTCTGGACTTCGCGGGCGATCGTCTGCCTGTCGCGGTGCAGATACCAAGCAATGGCGTTCAGGGTTTGGCGCCCGGATAGTTGGACTGGATCTCAACGCGTTCAGATAGAGACAGATGTGAGAATGGGGCCATGGGATCCTCCTTCCTGCGGCTGGCCCAGAGAAGCTTAGATCCAGTGTAACAGGTCGACCGTTTGTTGTTCTTATCGCCCGGTCGATGTTTGCAACGTTTATTTCATAGGCAAGTGTGAATTAAAGATTTCAATTAGCCCAGCGCTGAATTGATGAAAAACGCAGTTGACAGAAGCGTGTTTTTCGACTAAGATAATCCATGCACCTGCGCCCGTAGCTCAACTGGATAGAGCGTCTGACTACGGATCAGAAGGTTGTGGATTCGATCTCTGCCGGGCGCGCCATAAAAGATCGCTGGGAACTCATATTTCCGGCGATTTTTTCATATTTGTGGTTTGTGGCAGCCATGTTACTCGATAAGAGGCAGTTTCAACCTTGAACAGAACGATCTGGAATCTGAAATTAAGACGTCATGAAAATTTGCCGCGGCTATAAATGGATGCCAACAAGATTGGTCACCGGTACATCGATTTCCTGGCGACCCGATCGTAATGACCTCTATGTATCTTCTGCAAAGAGCAGCTACCTGATTTCTGGACCCGGTTGATCGATGGGCACATCTGCGACACTGTGCATGTCGAGCTGGGCCAGGACAAGGTTATAGTAGATGCCTTTTTGTGCCATGAGTTCTTCATGTGAACCCATTTCTGCGATCCGATGCTTGTCGATCACCATGATGCGGTCAACCGATTTTAATGTGGAAAGGCGATGGGCGATCATAAAGGTCGTTTTTCCTTTGGTCAGACGGCCAAGCGCCTCCTGTATCAGGTACTCCGTTTCAAGATCAAGGCTTGAGGTTGGCTCGTCAAGAATCAGCATGGCCGGATTATTCAGGATCGCCCTGGCGATCGCCACGCGCTGCTTTTCGCCACCAGACAAACGGTTGCCATGCTCGCCGACATAGGTATCGTAGCCATCAGGGAAATTTACGATGAAATCATGCGCGTTCGCTGTCCGGGCTGCTTCGATGATCTCTTCCGGTGTTGCATTCATTTTTGCATACCGGATGTTCTCGGCGATCGTGCCTGAGAAGAGGAATGATTCCTGAAGCACGACACCCAGCTGCTGGTGATAGGACAGTGATGAGATATCCTGGAGATTTTTCCCGTCAAGATGAATGGATCCTTCGTCCACATGGTACAGCTTCATGAGAATATTGATAAAGGTCGATTTGCCGGCTCCGGATGACCCTACCAGGCCGATCTTCTCACCGGCCTTGATCTGGGCCGTGATATTCTCCAACACAGGCTCATAACTTAAATACCCGAAGCTCATATCGTCTAGCGTGACTTCTCCTTGCACCCGTTCGTCCAACGGCATCTGTGTTGGATCTTCGGTCAGCGGTTCGTCAAGGATGTCATAGATACGCTCGAGTGACGTGTTGACCATGATCAGCTGCCGGGGCAAGCGGGTGAGGAAATTCATCGGGCCATAGAGCATACCCGCATAGGCGATGTACTGGTTGAGCTGTCCTGGTGTCAATGAGCCGTTCAGCACCTCAAAACCGCCGGCGATACTGATCAGGATCGTGCCACTCGTTATCATGAAGGTTACGAGCGGATAAAGTGTTGCCCAAAATAATTCATTGCGGCGTGTCAGGTCGCGCAGGCGATGTGTCGCGGCACGGAACCGTGTCGATTCGCGCGCCTCCTGGCCAAAGCTTTTCACCACCCGAATGCCAGATATAACATCCTGAAGCCTTGAATTGACATCATCCCGGTAGCGCCATTGCTGCCGCCACAAACGCATTTCCTTGTTATGGAACAGCCGGACGATCACAGCGGCCAGCGGGATGAAGACGATGGCCATGAGGCCTATCTTCCAGTTGATAACCAACATCGTGACCAGTGTGCCGATAATCGTCACGACCAGGGTGAACATCTCGGCAAAGACCATCTCGATAAACCGGCGGATCTGATTCGTATCCTGGACAACACGATTCATCAGCTCCCCGGCTTCGAACTTCTCGATATAACCCAAAGCCAGGCTATTCGATTTGTTGTAAACACGGGTTCGCAGGTCCCGGCTGATCCGTGTGCCCAAGCGGTTGGACCACAGGAAACGTGCCACATAGGATACAATCAGAATCACGGTCAGGATCAGCGTCAGGACAAAATAAATCGCGATTCCCTGCCAGCCAGCCTTACCGCCAAGCAGGACAGAGTCGATGAAATAACGTTCGATAAAACGCTGTCCAATCGATATCAGCGTGATCAGCAGGATCGGAACAAGGATCATCAGGAGCTGTTTGCGGTATGATTTGCTCAACTCGAGCAGGCGTTGCCAGGTCTGGTGGCTGCCGCTGCAATGCGGACAAACGCTGGTGCCCGGAAGTGCACGGCCACAGCTTGAGCAATATATCTCTTTTTCTTCACTCGTTACAAGCTTGGTCTCATTTTTGGTTAACAGGTTCAAGCCACGCGCGATGTAGGAGAGGCGAACGAGGTGTCGTTTTGAATAGCGAGCGAGATAGATTTCTTCCCGGGCAACGTTTGCCGGCATCTTTGGCACAGCGTACAGATAACCACCATTCACAGTACTCTCATTTGCCACCCTGTCGAGATCCGCAAAAGCGAGATCTTGGACAATTTTCCCGGACTCGATGATCCACAGCCGTTTTGCCGTTGCGGCAACCCAGCAAAGATCGCACAGATAACCCGCCCGATTCAAGTCTACCGGGACCGCATACAAAAGTTCCTCTTGCTTGCAGTGATCCGCTAGGAGCGCCATGATATCAACCGGCATGTCCAGTTTCAGTTTCATATGAACATATCCAACTTTTTCATTTCCTGAGGAGATAAGGTGTGTATGTTTGGGATTTTAAAGCGGTTTCCGTCAACATCGGTCACCATATAGCGCCCGCTGCCAATGTGAATCACCGTACCGCTGCCCATCCGCACCACGAAACGACAATCTCCCCGATCTGTGCCAACATCCCAGTAAGCATAGCCATACTCCTCTCTGACATGTTTGATGCGGGTAATCTTCGGATTGAAATAGCGAAGTTCCAGTTGCTCGCGTAACATGGCCTGTGTATCATGGTCCCAGTCGTCAAGTTTTTGAATCAAACCGATCTCCTGGCTGCTTTCATCAGATTCGCGAATCGAGATATATTCGTCCGGAGCAGAAAAAGGGAAACAACGGTGGACTGCGACGCGAGGATATACGGTGCCGCGAAAATCCAACCGGACAAAACCACCGCTGGTCCGGGTAAACACACACTCCTCCGGCTTCAGCCAGCGCATCTTTATTTTTTCTTCAAGCGATTGCATGGCGTCAGGACGGTCAATTGCCTTTATCGGAGCGCTTGCTGTTTGCTTGTTTTCCATATCGGTCATTCCTCTTTACACTTCCTTATCTTGTCAATCAACCCCGCGCATTGCCAGGGCTTTGGTTTGCAATTCCATCAGGTTGAAATACGCGCCGCGCCTGGCAATCAGTTCCTGATGGGTTCCCGCCTCAGTCAGCCGGCCGTTTTCCAGAACAATGATTCGGTCAGCACCTTTGAGTGTCGACAGGCGGTGGGCAATCGACAAGGTTGTCCGTCCCTTGACCAGTTCATTGAGCGATGTCTGGATGGCGCGTTCTGTTTCGGTATCGACGGATGCGGTTGCCTCGTCAAGCACCAGGATTTTAGGGTTGGCCAGAATGGCCCGGGCTATTGAAAGCCGTTGCCGTTCACCGCCGGACAGCTGCCGTCCGCCTGTTCCGACCAGCGTATCGTAACCGTCAGGGAGTTTGCAGATAAACTGGTGGGCATGTGCTGCAATGGCTGCGTCCACGATATCCTGGCGCGCAGCCTCCGGCCTGGCATAGGCAATGTTCTCAGCGATTGTACCCATGAAAATATAGGTCTCCTGGCTGACCATGGCAACTGCACCGTGCAGTGATTTGAACGAAAGGTCGCGCACATCATGATCATCCAACAGGACCTGGCCTTCGCTGATGTCATACAAGCGGGCGATCAGATTGACCAGTGTTGATTTTCCTGCACCCGATTTTCCGACAATGCCAAGCATTTCTCCGGCTTTTATCTTGAAATTGATATCCTTCAGGATCGGTTTGTTGATCTCATAGCCAAAGCTGACATGGCGCAGTTCAATAGCGCCGCTCAGGTCTGCGTCGAGCGGATGTTCTTTTTCGACAATATCCGGCCTGGCGTCGATGATTTCAAACATCCGCTGGGCTGCGTTCATGCTTTCACTCCAGATGACAAATATCATCGAGAAGAATTGCATGGGACCCTGCATCATGGCTAAATAGCTGATAAAAGTCAACAACTGGCCATATTCAAGTGTCCCTTCCCTGAAGATGATCAAGATGGCGCCTGTGACCCAGACAAGCAGGTTTGGTATGACGCGGCCGAGATTATAGGGGACCTCATAGCGGATATGAGCCTTCATCACATTGATTTCGGCATCGCGCAGATTTTGATTGACCTTATCAAACTGCTGGTTCTGTTGTTCTTCCTGGCCAAATGCACGAACGACACGCGCGCCGGTATAGGTATCGTTAAGGATGGAGTAGACACGACGCCTTGCCCTGGATCGGCGGCCATGTGCCTGCCAGGTCGTCGGGATCAATCTGAAGCTGATGATAAACAAAGGTGGCAGCAGGAACAGCGCCATGATAGCCAGCAGCGGATTCATGCGGAACATGATGACCGCTGTCACTGAAATCGTCAGGACATTGAAAAGCAGATAGGGGAGGCCATCGATGAAAAAGGACGTTACTTCCTCCGCGTCCCCGTTGATCCGCTGCATCAGGCTGCCGGTCTGCCTTCTGCTGAAAAAACTGAGCGAAAGTTTTTGCAAAGCGTCAAAGGCATCCGATTTGATCGCAGCGATGACGCCCGGCACGATATAGGCGGTCTGGCGTCCGTGCAGGATACCGGTGAGCTGCTGCAGGAGCTTTGTCAGCGCTAGGACAACAGCCAGCAGCAAGAGCAGAACCGTTGCCCGCTGCGGCAGGCCCATTTGCCCGAGTGCCGCCAGCCATTCAGGATCCTGGCCCAGCACCCTGTCATAGAGGATTGTTCCCGTCAGGTAGGGTATAAAGGCGTTAAAGGCGCCTGCAAGACCGATCATCGCCAGGAGAACGAACAATCTCAGGCGATAGGGCTTGAATTTCTGGACCAGACGGATGAAGACTGATTTTCGCTTCAGGCAATGCGGGCAAAAAGCGCGGTTTTCATCAGGATAACGCCGTCCGCATGTCGGGCAAAACCGTTCGACCGCCTTACCATCATCCGCTTCAGCCTCAGAATCCGTCAGCAGGGCTTGAACGTCCTTCGTAAAGGCAGCCATCGCCTTGAAACGGCTTCCAGAGAAGCGCAGCAACCATCGCTCCTCGTCGTTTATCCTGGCAACCATCAGGCCGCCGACCACTTCGTTGAGCAACTCAATCGACTTTAGATCAGCCAGGGCGACGAACGCCAGGTCCTTGATGACCATCGGAGTCCGTTCGCGCATGGATGCTTCTTTAGCCCTGCGTTTGCCGCGACGGATAAACGATCCGCCTGCCTTGGCAACAGCATTCGAACCGCCAAAATCTGTCACATCGGCCCGTTCACCACTGATAATCCAGATACCTTCCAGGGTCAGAATAGCGAAAACCTGACCCAGGTAGCCTTCCCGGTCCATATCTGAGCGCACCCAGGCTTTTACATTTAGCTTTAGACCACGTTGCTCGAGTGCTTTATGCACCGGGTCCGGTAATTGATGATCCTTCATGCGTATCTGATCCCGATCCTATCTTGAGATATGAGGCATTTATATGGTTGCACATCCGATGAATCACCGGATTTCATCACCTGTGTCGAAGAATTGCATGGCCTTCTCGATATATGCATCCCAAAAGCGCCATTCATGTTTGCCCGGACCTTCCTCGAAGGTTGCCTTAAGCTTGATGGATTTGGCATACTGCTTGAACTTTATATATTGCGGATAACCAGGGTCTTCCGTGCCCATGGCAAAGTACAACCTGGGCAGGATGTTCCTGCCGGCTGATTCAGCCAGTTTGTCCCAGACATTTTCATAAGAGTTCAGATAGGCTTCCAAAGATCCTGCCTGGTTCATGATGCGTTGCCACTGCTTTTCGTTTTGGACCGGGTCTATTTCGTGCAAGTTTCTGGGTGATGCGGAGAGAATGGCCGCACCGGCGAACTTTTCCGGATAATTGACGGCCAGTTTGATGGCTCCGCCGCCACCCATCGAGAGTCCGGCTACATAATTGTCCGCGCGCTGGTCAGACACCGGATACCAGCCATAGATCAGCGGCATCAGCTCTTCCGTGAGATAGTCCCACATGGAAAAACCCATGGCAAAATGATCCCAGTTGGCGTAACCGCTGTTGCATGCACTGGGCATGACAACGCATAGATCTCTTTCGCGGGCATAAAGTTCGATTTTCGACTTGCGCAGCCAATCGGTATGATCACCGTACGCGCCATGCAGCAGCCACATCACTTTATATTTTCGTTCACCGCCATAAAATTCTTTCGGTAACAGATGGCGCGGACAATCTGGCAGGATGATGCTGATCGCATGGTTGCCTTGCAGGTAATAACTGCTAAAATTCATGGAAACAATGGACATTTCAATCCCTCCGCAAAGGCATGATGGCAAACAGCTTCATATGCTGTACCTTGTGACGCTTCTAGCTGCTTTCCTGCCAATTATCGCGACTGCCGGTGCCGCTTTCACGTCGCTATATGGTCTAATCATAACACTTGCCGGGCATTCCGAGAACACAAAGGGGGTATTGACACACGGTTATCTCCATCATGACGTCTAATGTGTTAGACCTTCCATGGGAGTTCGACGATGAAAACACCCAGGATATTTGTCAATGAATACCGCTTCTGCTTGATCCTGTAGGCGCACGAGCCGGTCAGGCTGTGAAAAAAAGTTAGGTTGCTCCATATGAGGCGTTCAGTGAGCTGGCCCGTGCCAACAAGCAAGCCCATACCTCTACAATGTTGCCGCCGCGCCTCTTTTGGCAAGCGTCTGATTCAGTTTGGTTCTTGAATGGGATTCGAAGGCAGCGGCAGCAGTTCGCAACTGGTAATCAATCTCTTCACGCAGCTTGCCGATTCTAACAAAAGCAGCATTGACGATACGCCAATGGAGGAAGGAAGATAGCCTACACACGAAGAATCAAAGAAGCAGCGATCCGGATGATGCTGCCGTGTATCACCCGCTGTAATTCAGCACTGCTTTTTTTTCAACTACCGAATATGGGCTAAAAACATTCAGTAAATGCTTCCCGGGCATGCAGATCACAGCCACGAAGAAAATCGACTTTGATCTATGGGCTGTAGGTAACAAGTAACGCAATGATGCATACTCGGTGTATTCATGGTTCGTTCTTGGTGCTGTTGTTATACTTGCGACGATCAGTTGTCTTCTCGAGTTGGATCTCCCACAAGCGCATTTGAAGTTCAACCTCCTCAGCGGTCCATACATGCCTGACATTATCAGCATGACGTCTGACATCGATCCATGTTCGGTTGATGACATTGGGCCATTCTTCCGGATTTGATGACTTTGGATCACCCATGTGCCAGTACTTGCGTTCTTCGAAGTGAAAGTACTTCCGGTGTATCTTACCGAAACGCTCAATAACACCAAATCGTTCGATGCAGTCGATTAACTTTGCATGATCTTCCGGGCTGCATAAATCCTTTGTGGTGTACTCATGGGGATATGTTCGAGCGTAGGTCCAGGCAAATTTCCACTTCGTTCGCTTGATAAGATTTATAAGCTCTTCTGTCTCCACATCCGAAATGAGCTCAGAATTGTTGTCTGAGACGCCAAACATAGAAATTATTCGGGTCTCTGCATCTGGTACCAACTCGTTTGAATAGTCGTCCCAGTGCATGGGGCTTGATATCCGAGGGATATAGAGATGATCCAATTGAGGGAATGACCGATTCCCGCGAGCCTCAATAACGACTTTTTTTTCACCTATCTTGATCACCCATGCTCCGTACCGATAACCTTTGCGCTCGAAAAACATCGAACCACCGAGACGATTAACAAGCGATCGTATCAAATCATATGCACGGTTTGACATACAAACCTCCATATTGCCGCTACTTGCGGCGCCACATATTGAGCTCGACGTTTAGCTGGTGTCACAACTGTTTTTGTCATAAACATTACCTGCGTAATGCATCATGGCTTTTTATAGCAGGCGATTGTGCTTTATCGGAACTGGCTAGTCACAATCGCGGTGCTATCTTGTTTTGCGTCATGATCGCATCTGAATCAACCGCTTAGTTTCTTAAGAGTTATATTCGTGCAAAATTGGGAAGAAAAATCATCCCATAGCAGCGGAAAGGCCTGACAGATCGCGGGTTAGAAGCATGTTCCTGATCTTCAAACCTGCAACGATGACG
>Ga0172382_10011443_pt1 | contig 11731 bp, 11 predicted proteins | sample Leawel138RmetaG_FD_122245 | JGI IMG/M metagenome (GOLD analysis project Ga0172382, IMG submission 122245) | Leachate microbial communities from a municipal landfill in Southern Ontario, Canada - Leachate well 138R metaG | ecosystem: Engineered > Solid waste > Landfill > Unclassified | place...
CGTCCCCGAATTCCACCCTGGCCTGTAACCGCTCCCCCGTGTGTTCACCCCGGAGGAGAAAACTTCTCAGGTCCGGCCCCTTTTCCACCGAACCGGCTCCCAGAGGTTTATCCTGTTCCACATAGGCCGGGGAGGCTTCGAAAGAAAATGCGTTGGCCCCTTCAAAGTTTTTCGTATGCCGGGCTCTGAAAGGCAAAACCGCCTGCAGGAGATTTCCCGCCGAATCCTCCCCTGATATGGTTAATTCATGAGGTCCCGGGGCAACCTGAAAGACCGGTTTATATCGGAGGTTTCAGCCGGAATCCCGCTCCGCGCCTTTTCCCCGCCGGTCCCCGGCGAGGCGGGATGACATCCTGCGACAATCCGATATGAGAAACAGGGGAGCGTGGCTGGATGTAAAGCAAACCGGATCGCGCCGGAGAATGGGGGCGATGACGGGATGACACCTGAAGGATCTGTCCAAGAACCGGCGGATCCGGCGTCGGGTCCATCCCCGGGGGTGGCAGAAGTTTGTATAAAGAGAAAGGTCGCCCTCATAAAAAGGCTGTGTTTCCAGATCGGCCGCTTCGGGACTGAATACGGGGAGGTTGAAGATCGCCAGGTTGAGATAATGAATTTGTTCCGCATGCCGGCAGACAAACATCAGGGTTCGTTCCGCCGCCTCCATCGTTTCCGCCGGCGTACCGAACAGGAGATAGACGTACGTTCCGATACCGGCCCTCCGGAGCTGTTGAAGGCTGAGGGCGGCCTGTCCCAGATCGACCCCCTTGCCCAGGCTGTCCAGCACCCCCTGGTCCCCCGACTCGAGCCCCATTTTGAGCATGACACAACCTGAAGCCCTGAGGGCCCGGCAGAAATCGGGGTCGCTCAGCTCCGGCGTGATGCGGGCAAATCCGTACCAGGGAATGCCGGGGGGACGGCGGATCAGCGCGCGCAGGAGCGCCGGACTCAGGGCGTTATCCAGGAAATGGATCAGAACGGGGCGGGTCGTCTCGATCAGTATCCGTAAATCCGCTTGGACTTGCTCCGGAGATATGGGGTGGTAAGCGTTTTTTTCCGCTTTTTCCGGACAAAAGACGCAATTCCGCCACCAGCAGCCACGGGAGGCGCTGTAGGGGAGAATACGGCCCGGGGCCAGATAATCGCTGAGGGCAAATCCTCCGTAATCGGGTGGGCTGATCCGCCGGCGGTCCTCCAGCCCGAAAAGGTCTGCGAGATAGGCTTCCCCCGGCCCGGCCACCAGTTTATCCACCCATCCGGAGAAGGGGTCGCGCCAGTCCGGACGGCTGAGCCATGACGAAACCAGCCCGCCCCCCAGAACGATCTTCAGTTCCGGATAATGTTTGCGGAGAAAACCGATGACGGCAAAGCTGCACAGAGCCTGACTCAGATAGTTCAGAGAGATGCCGACGGCCCGGGGATTTCGCCCCTCGATCAGGGCGGACAGGCGCTCCGAAAAATAGGGGTAGAAGGGATTGCTCGCCGGGTCCGTCGCCGCGGAAATGAGATCGGCACTCCGCGTCGGGGAAAGCAATGAATCGCTGTAGTCGGTGAGGGTGATGCGGATCCCCCCCTGCCGTTGTGAGGCCACCAGCACCCGGTTCAGAGACCGGACCGCGCTGCCGTGCCGGTCGATCTGGACATACGTTTCCCAAGAGGAAAGTTTTTTGAGCTGAGCGGACCGATTTTTCAGGGCCCGCCGGGTCCAGGTATCTTCCGCGCCCTCGGGACATCCCGGGTTTCCAATCAGATGACGAATCCCCTCCAGATTGAGATCGACGACCTGACAGGGGCCGCCGTGGTTGTTCAGAAATCCGGCCAGTCCGGCAATGCCCGCCGGGGCCTCGCAGGACCGCGCTACGGGTGGATGAATCAGAAGCATCCCCATCGGCTCCGGGCAGAGGGAATCAGCCTTGATCCTCGTACGGGGCGATGATGCCTTTATCCATCATCAGGGCCACTTCGTCCCGTGCGCGGCGGATTTTCGACTCCGCCATGGCGAACAGCTCCCGTTCCGTGAATGTCAAACGGGCCACCCCCTGCTGAATGGCCGTTTTTGCCACGGCCACCGCTTCCCGGGGAAAGATTTCCCATTCATCCATGGCAGGCAGCAGATATTCCTCGTGGATACCCTTGTCTTCGGCACAACGGGCCAGTTCGATGGCGGCGGCGATGCACATTTCATCGGTAATGACCCGGGCCATGACATCGAGGGTGCCCCGAAAGATGGCTGGGAAACCGATGGAATTGTTGACCTGGTTGGGGAAGTCGCTGCGGCCCGTCGCCACGATTCGAGCGCCCGCTTCCTTCGCCTCCCAGGGCCAGATTTCCGGCACGGGGTTGGAGCAGGCAAAAACGATGGCGTTGTCCGCCATAGCGCTGATCCAGCTTTTTTCGATCACACCGGGCCCGGACCTGGAAAGGGCGATCACCACGTCCTGTCCCCGCATGGCTTCTTCCATGCCGCCGTCGCGGTTTTGGGCATTGGTCATTGCGCATAACGCACGCTTCTCTTGGTGGTTCGGGCCGATATCGTCCCGTTTTTTGTTCAGGATCCCCTTGCTATCGACAACCACCATTTTCCCGGGGTCCGCTCCGGCCTTGAAGAGCATTTTCGCGATGCAGACGTTTGCGGCGCCGATCCCGATCAGGGTGATCGCGACCTCCTCCATTTTCTTCCCAACGATCTTCAGCGCGTTGATCAGCCCGGCCACGGTGACGGCGGCGGTCCCCTGCTGGTCATCATGCCATACGGGAATGGATGCTTCCGCCCGCAACCGGTCCAGGATGTAAAAACACTTCGGGTTCTCGATGTCCTCAAGGTTGATGCCGCCGAAGGACGGGGAAATGATTTTTACCGTCCCGATGAACGCATCGGGATCCTTCGTATCCAGGCAGATCGGGAAGGCATCGACACCGCCCAGGTACTTGAAGAGCAGGGCCTTCCCCTCCATGACGGGAAGACCCGCCAGGGGACCGATGTCGCCGAGGCCCAGCACCCGTGTACCGTCGGTGACAATGGCCACGGTGTTGCCCTTGTTCGTGTAATCGAACACCTTTTCAGGATCGGCATGGATTTCCCTGCATGGTTCCGCCACCCCGGGGGTGTACCAGATGGCGAAATCCCGCAGGTCCCGGATGATACATTTGGGTACGATCTCGATCTTGCCCTTATAATAAGGATGCATCTTCAAGGCGTCTTCGGCGGGTTTGTTCGCCCTGGCGATCCGTTCCTCGTTGCTGATTGCCTGGTCCGTCATCGTTTTCTCCTTGCCTCCACACTTTCACTACGACATTTCGCCTGTGTATCACAGTCCTTTTGAGAAATAAAGCGCTGACGGGGATCGAGAACCCGGCTTTTTCAGCCCCTTATCCCTTGACCGGTATGGTCATGAATCCCCCGGCACGCACCCGCCGATCGACCAGGGGATTGAAGGCGTGATGAAATTGAAGTTGACGGATTCATGATAACCTTGTAGAAGCGGTGGTGTCGTTCAAGGGGCGCCGGTGATGAAAAGCCTCATGCGGCGTCAGCCCCTTCACCTGCGTCCGGCGTGATGGTTCCGGGCAGGGCGGGTTCCTTACAAACAGGGATCAACACGTACCATGGCCATACATTACTACAGCACAAACCGGAATCTGGAGCAGGTTCCGGGGATCACCCCTTTCAAACAGAAGGTTTCCTTCCGGGAGGCCCTTCTGCGCGGGCAAGCGCCGGATGAGGGCCTCTTCATGCCCGATCCGATTCCCCCCCTTGACCTTGCCCGGGTGATGGCCCTCAGGGGGGCCCCTTACCCTGAAATCGCCAAACTGGTGGTCCGGACATATCTGAAAGACGAAGTCGGAGCGGATCTGCTCGATGGCCTCGTTGAGGACGCGTACAATTTCAGCATACCCCTTGAAAACGTGTCGGGCCGCAGGTACATCATGCGCCTGGACCAGGGGCCGACGGCCTCTTTCAAGGATTTCGCCGCCAGGTTGATGGCCCGTCTGATGAGCGCCCTGAGGAACAGGGAAAGGACCCGGCATGTACTGGTGGCGACGTCCGGTGATACGGGAAGCGCCGTCGGTGACGCCTTTCACGGTGTCGAGGGTATCCGCGTGACCATTCTCTATCCGCGGGATGAAGTGAGCGCCCGCCAGAAGAAGCAGCTTGACGCCATCGGGGACAATGTGCAGGCCGTATCGGTGGCGGGCAAGTTTGACGACTGCCAGAATCTTGTCAAGGCGGCCTTCGCCGACCCGGCCCTCGCCTTCCTGAACCTGACCTCGGCCAATTCGATCAATTTCGGCCGGATCCTGCCCCAGATGATTTACTACGTTTACGCTTACGCCCAGTTGGCCGACCCGGGCGAGGACATCGTGTTTTCCGTGCCGTCGGGCAACTTCGGTAACGCCCTGGGCTGCGAGTACGCCCGCCGCATGGGCCTGCCGGTCCTGAAACTTGTCATGCCCGTCAACGAGAACGAGGAATTCCCCCGGTACCTCGAAACGGGCGTGTACCAGAAAATTTCACCGTCCATGGCCTGCCTGTCCAACGCCATGAACGTGGGGCATCCGAGCAACCTGGCCCGCTTCTTCGACCTGTACGGCGGCACGGTGGACCGGACCGGCGCTGTTCATGTCTATCCCGACCGGGAGGAAATGCGGAAACGGATCTATTCCATTTCGGTTTCCGACCAGGAAACGGAAGAAACCATCCGCCGCGTCCATGAAACGTATGGCGTGCTCCTGGAACCCCACGGCGCCGTCGGCTGGCGCGGGTTGGAAGCCTACCTGGCCCATCATCCGGTGACCTGCCCCTGTGTCAGCCTGGAAACGGCCCACCCGGCCAAGTTCCCCGAAGAGATCGAGAAACTTCTGCATATCCTGCCGGAACTTCCTCGAAGCATGCGGGATATCGACAGCCGCAGGGGAGAATCCCTCACCCTGCCGGCGAATTATACGGATCTCAGGGACTATCTTTTATCTCGGTGTTAAAACGGAGGAAGCGTTTTTATCGAACAGATGCAATGGAGATACGACAATGGAAATAGACAATCTGACCTTCGGCATCACCCTGCTGGTTGTGGGGATGGGCGGCACCCTGGTGACGCTCGGTATCATGGCCCTGGTCATGGCGGGTCTGGGAACGCTTTTCCCCGACAAGCGCGGGAAAGGAGATAACCCATGATCGAGGCCATGATAGGCGGTTTAAGCGGACTGATCGTCGGCTTTCAGCACCTGGCGGTCGACTGGCGTAACCTGATCATGCTTTTCGTCGGGTTTCTTCTCCTTTATCTGGGAATCAAGAAGGACTGTGAACCTCTCCTGCTTCTGCCCATCGGCTTCGGCTGTATCATCACCAATATTCCCTTTGCCGACGTCATGGGGGCGGAAGGGTTCATCAGGATCATTTATGATGCCGGTATTTCGACAGAGTTATTTCCGCTGCTGATCTTCATCGGTATCGGCGCCATGACCGATTTCGGCCCTGTTCTGTCCAGACCCTCGACGTTTCTCCTGGGAGCGGCCGGTCAGTGCGGCATCTTTCTGACCCTGCTGCTGGCCCTCTGGATGGGCTTTCCCAAACTGCACGCTGTCTCCATCGGCATCATCGGAGCCTGTGACGGACCGACGGCCATTTACGTTACGTCGAAATACGCCCCGGAACTCCTGGGAGCGGTGGCTGTGGCGGCCTACTCCTACATGTCCCTGGTGCCGATTATCCAGCCTCCGATCATGCGGGCCTTGACCACGAAAAAGGAACGGATGGTCGTCATGCAATCACAGGCCAAACCCGTTTCCAAAACGACGAAGCTGCTTTTTCCCCTGGTCATCACCGTCCTGGGCGGCCTTATCGCCCCCAAGGGCCTCCCCCTTCTGGCCACGATCATGCTGGGGAACCTGATGCGGGAATCGGGTGTCGTGGCGCGCCTGACCAAGGCATCGGAGAATGAAATCGCCAATGTGGTCACCCTGTTCCTGGGGCTCTGCATCGGGGCGACCATGTCGGGAGAGGCATTTATCAAGCCTCAGACCCTGATCATTCTCGGCCTCGGATTTGTGGCCATCTGTCTCGACACCGTGTGCGGCATCCTGTTCGGGAAAGCCCTCTATGTGATTTCCCGCGGCAAGGTCAACCCCCTGATCGGCGCAGCCGGTATTTCGGCTTTTCCCATGGCGGCCCGGGTGGTCCAGAAGGAAGGCCAGCACTGGAACAAGCGGAATTTTCTCCTCATGCATGCCATGGGCGCCAACGCAGGCGGCCAGATCGGTTCCGTCATCGCCGCGGCGGTGATGCTGTCCGTACTGGCCGGTATGGGGATCATCCCGCAATAAATCACCGGCCTCCGGGAACCGTCTTCACAGGCCCGTTTGCAAAACTCGCCAGACCCTGTCTGAAAACAACCATCGATAATGGGCGGTTCCCATGTATTCAACTCGTCGGAACGACCGGCTGAATACACGGGGCTGAAAAACCTGTGGTCATCCGCGGCGTAATCGTGTATGCCTGAGGCGACAGGAGGATGTACCCGATGGACTTTCACGATATCTCCCCCTGGCGGGTTATCGCATGGGTCTTGATCGTTCTGGTCGCCGCGTTCATCGGCCAATTCGGCAAGAGCTTTGCGCAGCACCTCATGAGCCGTTTCCGCAGAAAAAAGACGGGCGGGCGGACGGCGGCTTCGCTGAGTACGGACGAACGGACGGATGTTTCGCCGAGCACGGAAGGGCGGGCAATGGCTTCGTCGAGTACGGAAGAACAGGTCCAGGCCCTGGCCGCCACGGAGGCGGCCCTCAAGGCCAAAAAGAAAGAAGAAAAAAACCGGCTGAAAATCAAGAAGAAGGAAGATAAAGCCCGATTGAAAGCGATGAAAGCCGCGGAGAAAAGCGGTTCCTAGCATCCGGCCCGAAAACCCTTCGGGGCCAGGTCGACTTCCGCAGCCGAGGTGAAAAGAAGAGGGGGTATCTTTAAAACATGTCAGCAATCAACATACCGGAACAGGTTTATGATGTTCTGATCGTCGGCGGGGGGCCGGCGGGTTACACGGCGGGACTCTACGCCGCCCGGGCCGGCCTGAAAACCCTTTTGGTCGAGGGGGCGTCCACGGTAAGCCAGATCACGGTCACCGACTGGATTGAAAATTATCCCGGTATGCCGGAAGGGACCGGCGGCTTCGATATGGTCGAGACATTCAAAAAACAGGCCCTGCAGTTCGGCCTCCAGGTGATGCAGGAGGACTGCAGCGCCGTCGAACCCAGAAGCTGGAACGGGACCAGGGGCTGGGCGGTGCTCACTTCGGGGAAACCCCTTGAAACGCTGGCCCTTATTGTGGCGACAGGCGCCCACTGGCGGAAACTCGATGTGCCGGGAGAGGAACTCTACACCGGTCGGGGCGTTTCCTACTGCGCCACCTGTGACGGGCCCTTTTACCGAAACCGGGAAGTGGTCGTAATCGGCGGCGGCGACACGGCGGTGCAGGAAGCCCTTTTCCTGACCCGCTTCTGCTCCAGGGTGACGATCGTTCATCGCCGGGATCGCCTGCGGGCGACGGCGATCCTGCAGCAACGCGCCTTCGCCAACGAGCGGATCGCCTTTGCCTGGCACGCCGTGGTGGACGAGGTGTTGGGGGAGGAGACTGTCACGGGCGTCCGCCTGCGGGATGTCCGGGACACGGGGAAGAGCTGGACTCTCCCCGCGTCGGGGGTGTTCGTTTTCATCGGCCTGATCCCCAACAGTGACCTGGTGGCGGGTCGGGTTGACCTGGCCGGTGACGGGGCCATCGCCGTCGATCGGGACATGCGGACGTCGGCGCCGGGCATCTTCGCCTGCGGTGACTGCACCGACAAGCTGCTCCGACAGGTGGTCACCGCCTGCGGCGACGGGGCGACGGCGGCTTTCGCGGCCCAGCTTTACGTCGAAGACCTGAAAGGCAACGCGTACTGACGGCATCCTGCCGTTTCAGGGGTGTCAAGGGCTCCTTAACCATGTGTCACAACGCCCCCCGTATCCGTCGTGACCGTTCCGGGGAGGAAGGGCGGGTCACAACACGGCGTCACGGTACCCGCCTCGCGTTGGCACCCGTTTTCCCAGGCGGCGCGGCACATTGAGCCGGGACAGGAAACATCCCTCTTCCGAAGGGGCCGATGGGTTCAATCATGGCCGAATACAACAACAGATCGTGCGGCGGCCGGGAATGATCCGGCGGCCCAGCTTCCGGTCCCCCATGACCGGGTAATTCAATTTTTTCCCGGCCCGGACAGCCGGAGCCGGCAGGAGTGAAAGCGTTGATCGGCTGGCAATCTCTCCCCTTTCATATCAACCCGAACCTGCTGGAAGTGGGCTCGTTTCAACTCCGATATTACAGCCTCATGTATCTGGCCGCTTTCGGCCTGGTCTATCTTCTGGTCAAATACCGAATCAGGAAAGAAAATTATGAATTCGGGGATGACACCCTTCAGGACTACGTCGTTTGGGCGATTCTCGGGGTGATCCTCGGGGGGCGTCTCGGTTATGTTCTTTTCTACAATCCGGGATACTATATGGGGCATCCTCTGGAGATTTTTCTTCCCTTCACGTTTTCGAATGGCTTTCAGTTCACCGGGATCAGCGGCATGTCCTATCACGGCGGTCTTCTCGGTTTCATTTTCGCAACGGCGCTTTTCTGCCGGAAAGCGAAAATACGGTTCTGGCGTTTCATCGACCTCCTCGTTCCGGTCATTCCTCTGGGCTACACGTTCGGCCGAATCGGAAATTTCATCAACGGCGAGCTGTATGGACGCGCCACCGACGCACCCTGGGGCATGGTCTTTCCGTCTGATCCGGAGGGGCTGCTTCGCCACCCCTCCCAACTCTACGAGGCCTTCTTCGAGGGGATCGTCCTGTTCGCCGCCCTCTGGATGCTTCGCCGGAGGAGTCCGTTTGAAGGATTCCTTGCGGGGGTATATCTGATCGGTTACGGCATCGTCCGTTTCGCCATCGAGTTTTACCGGGAGCCGGACAGTCACCTGGGCTTTGTCCTGGGACCGTTCAGTATGGGGCAAATACTCTGTCTTGTCATGATCCTGTGCGGCGTCGCCATCTGTGCCATGCGCCGCGTCAGGAAATAGGTCTTGCGTTCGTGGGTTTTGTCGCGGGAAAATCCGGCAAACATCCTTCAACTCACCATTTCACGGAAAGGAGCATGGAGCCATGGGAAAAAAACTGGTTGTCGTGGGTGCCGGCGCCGGCGGGGCGTCGGTCGCGGCGGAAGCAAAGCGTCGCAACCCGGAACTCGACGTGCTGATGATCGAACAGGGAGAACACACATCCGTCGCGGCTTGACCGATGCCCTATTACATCGGTGATGTAATCCAGGGGAAAGAGAAACTGGTGGCGAGAACACCGGAACGCTTCCGTGAAGGGGGAATCGAGGTGTTGATCCAGACACCGGTTACCCGCATCGATACGGAAGCCGCCGCCGTGGGGCTCGCGAACGGGGAAACCGTCGGTTACGACATCCTGGCGATCGGGACGGGAACGCTTCCCATCATGCCCGGCATTCCGGGTCAGGATCTGGAAGGGGTGTTCGTCGTCAAGAGCTTGAACGATGCCATCCGGATCAAGGCCTGGATCGAGGAAAGGCAGGTTCGCAAAGCCGCCATCATCGGCGCCGGCTTCATCGGCATGGAGATGGCCGAAAACCTCCGGCACCGGCATATCGAAACGACGATCATCAACAGGGGCAGCCTGCCCGTTACCCGCTGGGATCCGGTTTTTTGCGAGAGGGCGCAGGGGGTCCTGGACAGAAACGGTGTCGTGACCCTGAAGGAAACGGACACGCGGAACATAGAACGGGGAAGCGACGATCGCCTGCACCTGGACACCACGGCCGGTGAATTGACGGTGGATCTCCTCATTCTCGCCATCGGGGTCAAGCCGGATGTGCGGCTGGCCGCGGCGGCCGGGATCCCCCTGGGGAAAAGCGGGGCGATCCAGGTTGATTTTTCCCAGAGAACGCCCCTGGAAAACGTTTACGCCGCCGGTGATTGCTGCGAAGTGTTCAACCGGGTCAGCAAGCGCTGGGTGCATATCCCCCTGGGGGATATCGCCAACAAGCAGGGACGGGTCGCGGGCCGCAATATCGGGGGCACGCCCATCCTCTTTCCCGGTGTGGTGGCCGCCCAGTCGTTTCGCCTGTTTGATCTGGAAATGGCCGCCACGGGGATCGACGAACGGGAAGCGACCCTGGCGGGTTATCATCCCGCCAGCATCATCATCTGGGGAAACGCCCTCGCCGGCTCCATGCCGGGGAACAGTTCCGTGGGCATCAAGCTGATCGCCGACCGGTCAACGGGCAGGCTGCTGGGGGCGCAGGCGATCGGGGGACACGGCGCCGTCAGCCGGATCAACACCCTGTCGTGCGCCCTGTGGGCCGGCCTGGGTCTGGACGAGGTGGCTTACCTCGACCTGGCTTACGCCCCACCCTTCAGCCCTTCATGGGACCCGATCCATGTGGCGGCCCAGAACCTGCTGAAGAAACTGTGATATGGCAGGTCGTTTCCCGGCGTGTTTGCATAAGGATGGGGTTTTGTAAGGAGGGGGACCCTTGTATCTAAAACCATCCAAGGGGCAACTCAAATACTGGGCCGGCCTGGGGCACGGGAAGATCCGCCGCCGGGAGGGGCGGTTTCTGGCGGAGGGGGACAAGGTGGTCCGGGAAGCGCTGCGGAGCGGCCGGGAAATCGACGCCTTCCTCTTCCGGAGGGACAGAGCCGCAAGCCGGTTCCCCGACATGGCGGAAAAGACGGTCTATGAACTCACCGGGGCTGAGTGGAAGAAAATCAGCCAGGACAAGGAGTCCGAGGGCATCGCCGCCCTCATGCCCGTGCCCCGTTTCCGGTCCGCCACGGATATTTCACCGGAACGGGAAACCCGTCTCCTGTTGCTTCACCGGGTGGCGAATCCGGCCAACCTCGGGGCAATCCTGCGGTCCGCCCACTGGTTCGGAATCAAAACGGTTCTGCTGAGCGAGGGGTCCGTTGACCTTACCCATCCCAAGGTCATCCGGGCTTCCATGGGCAGCGTCTTCCACCTGGACCTCATCGAACAGGTCGATTTCATGGAGATACTGCCGGAAATCAGGAAACATTACCGCCTGTTTGGCACGGTCACCCGGGGAGACCTGCCGCCCCGGCCCTGGGGGAACACGCCGTCGGCGGTTCTGCTGGGAAACGAGAGTCACGGGTTACCTGAGGCGCTGCTGTCCATGACCGACGAACCCTGGTGCATTCCCCGTACCGGCGACGCCGACTCCCTGAGCCTGCCTCAGGCCGCGGCGGTCATTCTTTACGAGTGGACGAAGGGGCAGGAAGGGACCGGCCGGGGGCATGGTGGACGGTGGGGCAAATGACATTCTTACATGTCATTCCAAACCCCGCCGAAGGCCTAAAATGTCATCCTGAATCCCCGCGTCAACTTTTTTGTCATTCCGAATCCCGCCGGAGGCGGGTGAGGAATCTTAAACGAAACACCTTGCGGCCCTTCTTGTCACTTCGAGCGTTCCTCCTCGTCGCTTCGACACCCTTCATGTCACTTCGAACGAACGTGAGAAGTCTTAAACGTAACGCCACCGCTGAAACCTCAGGGGTTAAGATTTCTCCCCGGCTTGACAGCCGGGTCGAAATGACATTTTTTTGTCATTCCTCTATGTTAAAAAAAGTCAAGTCGTCACATAGATGGATGCTCTTTCCAACGTTAAAAAGGTTA
>Ga0172382_10011444_pt1 | contig 11730 bp, 13 predicted proteins | sample Leawel138RmetaG_FD_122245 | JGI IMG/M metagenome (GOLD analysis project Ga0172382, IMG submission 122245) | Leachate microbial communities from a municipal landfill in Southern Ontario, Canada - Leachate well 138R metaG | ecosystem: Engineered > Solid waste > Landfill > Unclassified | place...
CCCCACTGATCCATTGACTCTGACCCCACTGATCCCCATGACCCCACTGATCCCCTTCTTGAAGTGATTCATGGTTCTTACGCGTGCCTGCGTGGTACAAGGGCGATTCCGGGGCCGTGGTGCCCGGCCAATGAGAACAACAATGGCGGGATGTCCCCGTAAATTCGAGTGGGTTCTGGGCCTGCTCGTCGTCGCAGCCTTTTTCCTGGCCTCGGGCAGTCCTGCGCTGGTTCTGCTGGAAGGTCGCGCCCTGGCGTTGGGCACGGACTTTGCCGAGCCGGCTCCCAGCAGCGGCAGCGTGGCAGTGATCGACGTGGCGCCTGCCACCTCGTCCGATGTCTGGCCGCAACTGGCTGAGCGCCTCGTCGCGGCGCGCGCCGTGGGCCTGGTGCCGCCCTATCCCCGTGCATTTCCCGGCCTGGAGCCACAGGCCTTCCCGGCGCCCCTGGTGCTCGGTGCCTTGCCGCAACGCCTGTCCGCCCGCCCGCCCACGGGATTCCCCGCGCGTGTGAGACTGTGGCCTGCCCATCACGTCCCTGCACCCGGTGCGCTGAGCCACGTGCCCGGCCCGCTCAACGGCCTGCCGTGGCTGACCCATCGCGTCGAGTTGGCGCCGGCGCCGGTGACACCGGCCGAAGTGGCCGTGCTCGACTTCGAGCCCGGACCGGAGCCGACCTTCCGTGCACCGCTGGTGATCCGTGCCGGGGAGGCGTGGGCGTCCAGCTTCGCCCTGCGTCTGGCGACCCTTGCCGCGGGCGGTGACCTCGGGGAGGACGCCCTGCAGCGCCACGGGATCCTGGCCGTGGAAGGGCTCATTCCCACCGACGGCGCCTGGCGCGCCTATCCGCGGCGCTTGGTACGGGACGTTCCGGTGGTACCGATGAAGGCCCTGGTCGATGGCGGGTTCAATCCCAGGGGCAAGGTGGTCCTGCTTGGTGCCGTGGACACCGCCGTGGTGGAACCGGTGGTCTTCGCCAGTGGCGAGGCCGTGGCCCCGGTGGTGGCCGAGGCACGTCTTACCGCCGCCCTCATGGACCACGCCCTGTTCGACGCGCCGCCGTGGAGCGCGTGGGTGCAGTGGAGTGCGCTGGCGGCCGTGGCCCTGGTGCTCGCCGCCGTGTTGCCGCGATTGGCGGCCAGTACCTCGGTGGTGCTGGTGCTGCTGTTGCTGTTCGTCGCGCTCACGGTGGAGTTCGGCTTCCTGAGCCTGCGCGCCACCTTCGTGCCCCTCGTCACGCCCGCGCTGGCCCTCGCCACCGGCGCCGCCGCCCTGTTGCTCAAGCGCCGCCTCGGCGCGCGTGCGGGTGTGCTCGCCGCCGAGCTGGCCGCGGCCAACCGCCTGCTGGGCCAGTCCTATCACACCCAAGGCCAGTTGGACGGCGCCTTCGAGCGCTACCGCCGCTGCCCGGTGGATGAGGACCTGAAGGAAAGGCTCTATACCCTGGGCCTCGATTTCGAACGCCGCCGCCAGTTCGGCAAGGCCGCGGCCGCCTTCGAGTACCTGCTGGCCGTGGCGCCGAAGTTTCGCGATGCCGCCGAGCGCGTGCAGCGCAACCGCGAGGCCGATGGCCGCCTGCTGTACGGCAAGGGCACCGGCACCACCCCCACCGGGACGGTGATCCTGAGCAGCGCGGGGCTGGCCCGGCCCACCCTGGGCCGTTACGAGGTGGATCGGGAGCTGGGCCGGGGCGCCATGGGCGCGGTCTACTTGGGCCGCGACCCGCGCATCGGCCGCACCGTGGCCATCAAGACCGTGGCTCTTTCGCAGGAGTTCGGTGCGGAGGAGCTCGATGCCGTGCGCGAGCGCTTCTTCCGCGAGGCGGAGACCGCCGGCCGGTTGGCCCATCCCAACATCGTCACCATCTACGACGTGGGCGAGGAGCAGGACCTGGCCTACATCGCCATGGACTACCTGAAGGGCCAGAACCTGGCCGCCTTCTGTCGTCCCGACGGCCTGCTGCCGATCGCCGAGGTGATGGCTATCGCCATCCAGGTGGCCGAGGCCCTGGACTACGCCCACGGCCGCAACGTGGTGCACCGCGACATCAAGCCCGCCAATATCGTCTACGACCGCGAGGAAGGGACGGTGAAGGTCACCGACTTCGGCGTGGCCTGCCTCACTGACGCCAGCAAGACCCGCACCGGCACCGTGCTCGGGAGTCCGTCGTACATGTCGCCGGAGCAGGTGGCGGGGCGCAAGGTGGACGGCCGTGCCGACCTGTTTTCCCTGGGCGTCACCCTGTTCCAGCTGCTCACCGGCGAGCTGCCCTTCAAGGGCGATTCCCTGGCCAGCCTGATGTACCAGATCGCCAACGAGAAGCCGGCCGACATCCGCAAGCTGCGCAAGGACCTGCGACCCTGCGTGGGACGCATCATCGGCAAGGCCTTGCAGAAGGCACCCGAGCGCCGCTACCAGACCGGCGCCGACATGGCGGTGGCCCTGGCCCGCTGTCGTGAACAGGGCAGGGAGGCATGACCATGGCAAGCATCCACATGTGGGGCATCACCGATACCGGCCGCCAGCGCGCCCGCAACGAGGACGCCATCGCCTGGGACGAGGCCCGCGGCTACGCGGTGCTGGCCGACGGCGTGGGAGGCCAGAACGCCGGCGACGTGGCCAGCCGCCTGGTGGTCTCCGTGTTGGAATCGCACCTGCGCGCGGTGTGCGACGGCGACGCCGGACATGTGCTCGCCGAGGCCGTGCGCGAGGCCAATGCGCTGATCCACGGGCAGGCCCTGGCCAATCCGGTGCACGCCGGCATGGGCTCCACGGTGGTGGCGGTGCTGTTCCTGCCGTGCGAGGCGATGGTCGCCCACGTGGGCGACTCACGCTTGTACCGCCTGCGCGAGGGCAGGCTCGAAGCACTCACCGTGGACCATTCCCTGGTGCAGGAGCTGGTGAGTGGGGGCTTCCTCACCCCCGAGGAGGCGCGCGCCTCCGGCCACCGCAACGTGATCACCCGTGCCCTGGGCAGCGCGTCCGACGTGGCGGTGGAGGTGCGGCGCTTCGACACCCGCCCGGGCGACCGTCTGCTGCTGTGCTCGGACGGCCTCAGCGACATGGTGGACGAGGACACCATCGCCGCCCTGCTGTCCCGCGGCGCACCGCCCGAGGCGATTGCCCTCGACCTGGTCGCGCTCGCCAATGACAACGGCGGCAAGGACAACATCTCGGCCATTGTCATCGAGGTGGCCTGAAGCGACAGAGGACCGACATGCCGAAGCTCATCATCACGCGCGAGGGCGTCAGCCTGCGGGACTACCCCCTTGACCGCACGCGTATCACCATAGGCCGCAAGCCCGACAACGACGTGTTCCTGGATGACCAGACCGTCAGCTCCGAACACGCCGCCGTGTCCCTCATGGGCGTACCGGCCATCACCGACCTGGGCAGCACCAACGGCACCTTCGTCAACGGCGTGCGCATCAGCAAGCAGGAACTGCGGCACGGCGACGTGATCCGCATCGGCCAGCACGAACTCAAGTTCATCGACGAGGACGCCCAGGACTTGGCCGCCACCATGGTGTTCGCGCCCACGGCGGCCGCTGCCCACACGGCACGCCTGCATGTGCTTGCAGGGGCGCGCGCCGGTACGGTGCTGGAGGTGAAGCAGGAGCGCACCACCCTGGGCAAGCCGGGCGGACAAATCGCCGTGCTGCTGCGCGAGCCGGGCGGCTTCCGCCTCCTGCCCATGGCCGGCCAGCCACCGGCGCAGGTCAACGGCCGGCCGATGCCGGCACAGGGTGTGGTGCTGACTGACAGCGACGAGATCGAAATCGCCGGCTCGCGCCTGCGCTTCGAGGTGCGCTGACATGGCGCTTGCCGTGAAACCGCGCCTCACCGTGCGCTGCGACGGGCTCGTGGTGCGCACCTACGTGCTCGACAAGGAGCGCGTCAGCATAGGCCGCCGCCGCGGCAACGACATCCAGCTGGACGACCCGGCCGTGAGCGCCGCCCATGCCGTGCTCCTGCTCACGCCCAGCCCTTACCTGGAAAACTACCCCGTGGCCTTGGTCGAGGACGCCGGCAGCACCAACGGCACCCTGGTGAACGGCGAACGCATTCAGCGCCGGCGCCTGCACCACGGCGACATCATCCGGCTCGGCCACCACGAACTGCTCTACGAGGAAGCCACGGGCGCCATGGACAGCACCGTGTTCCTGCTCTCCGACAGCTCGGCTTGACGGGAAAACAGCCCAACGCAAAGACGCAAAGGACGCGAAGTACGCAAAGTGCATGCAACCGGTTTTGCCGCAGCCATTTCAGGGCTTGTAAGGCACTTGCTTAGCTTTGCGCACTTTGCGTCTTTGCGTTGGGCCTTCGCCTTTCGGACGACGCCGCTTCCGACCCCATCGGCCCGGTGTTAGGATCGCGGGATCGCGAGAGTACGAGGTTTCCAATGGCAGGTCACAGCAAGTGGGCGAATATCCAGCATCGCAAGAACGCCCAGGATGCGAAGCGCGGCAAGATCTTCACCAAACTCATCCGTGAGATCACGGTGGCGTCGCGCATGGGCGGCGGCGATCCGAATTCCAATCCGCGCCTGCGCGCGGCCATCGACAAGGCGCTCGGCGCCAACATGACCAAGGACACCGTCGAGCGCGCGGTCAAGCGCGGCGCCGGTGCGGGCGAGGGCGACAACTACGAGGCCATCCGCTACGAGGGCTATGGCGCGGGCGGTGTGGCGGTGATGGTCGATTGCCTGTCCGACAACCGTAACCGCACCGTCTCGGAAGTGCGCCACGCCTTCACCAAGCACGGCGGCAATTTGGGCACCGACGGCTCGGTGGCATACCTGTTCAGCAAGACCGGCATCCTCACCTTTGCCGCCGGCAGCGACGAGGACAAGGTGATGGAAGCGGCCCTGGAGGCCGGCGCCGACGACGTGGTCACCAACGAGGACGGCAGCATCGACGTGCTCACCAGTCCGGAAAACTTCGTGGACGTGAAAGAGGCCATGGCGGCCGCGGGACTCACGCCGGAAATGGCGGAGATCACCATGAATCCGTCCACCACGGTCGACCTGGCGCTGGAGGATGCCGAGCGCGTCATGAAGATGGTCGACATGCTCGAAGACCTGGACGACGTGCAGAACGTGTACACCAACGCGGATTTCAGCGACGAGGTCATGGCCAAGCTGGCCAAGTAGGCCCGGCATGCGCGTGCTCGGCATCGACCCCGGCTCACGCCGCACGGGTTTCGGCATCGTCGAGCGTGTGGGCACGCGCCTCGTGTACGTGGAAAGCGGCTGCATCCGCGCCGGGCAGGGCGACTTCCCCGGGCGGCTCAAGACCATTTTCGACGGCATCCGTGACATCATCCGCATCTACGGCCCCGAGCAGGTGGCCGTCGAACGGGTGTTCATGCACCGCAATCCGGATTCCGCGCTCAAGCTCGGCCAGGCGCGCGGCGCCGCGCTGTGCGCGGTGATGGAGGCGGGCCTCACGATCGCCGAATACACGCCCGCCGAGATCAAGCAGGCCGCGGTGGGCAAGGGCAACGCCGCCAAGGCGCAGGTACAGCACATGATGCAGGCATTGTTACGTCTCCCGGGGGCGCCGCAGGAAGACGCGGCCGATGCGCTCGCGGTGGCCGTGTGCCACCTCAACATCGGCCAGACCCTGGCGCGCATGACAGCAACCGCGAAAGCCGCGGGCCTGCCCGCGGGCGCCCGCTACGGAGCACGCCGGCGATGATCGGACGACTGCGCGGCATCCTCGCCGAGAAACACCCGCCGCAACTGCTGCTGGACGTGCAGGGCGTGGGCTACGAGGTGGAGGCGCCCATGAGCACCTTCTACCAGCTCCCCGGCGTCGGTGAGGTCGTGACGTTGTATACGCAACTGGTGGTGCGCGAGGACGCCCACCTGCTGTTCGGTTTCGCCACGCTCGGCGAGCGCAGCATGTTCCGCAGCCTGACCAAGGTGAACGGCGTGGGCGCGAAGCTGGCGCTCACCATCCTCTCCGGCATCTCCGCCAACGACTTCGCCCGCTGCGTACAGGAGGGCGACACCGCCGCCCTGACCCGCCTGCCCGGCGTGGGCAAGAAGACCGCCGAGCGCCTGGTGGTGGAAATGCGCGACCGCCTGGACGACTGGCAACCCGTACCCGTGCTGCCCACCGCCCAGCCGACGCCGGTGGCGCCCAGCGGTAGCCAGACCCTGCGCGACGCCATCAGCGCCCTGGTCGCCCTGGGCTACAAACCCCAGGAAGCCAGCCGCCTGGTCAATGGCCTGGACGAAGACCTCTCCAGCGAAGACCTCATCCGCGCGGCGCTCAAGCGGGCGGTGAAGGTGTGAACAGGGGTATGGCGCGGAGGAAAGATGATGATTGTTCGACAGACGCGAGGGGGAATTGAGTGCGCACGTCCGCTCGACACCCTGACATTTCTCTTTTCTCCGCGCCCTCCCCGCCTCCGCGCCCTCCGCGTTGCGCCCCCCGGAAAGTGCACTGATGATTGAAACCGATCGACTCATCACCGCCGCCGCTTTGAGCGACGAGGAGGCCCTGGACCGGGCCATCCGGCCGCGCATGCTGGCCGATTACGTGGGCCAGGCGGTGGTGCGCGAGCAGCTGGAGATCTTCATCCAGGCCGCCAAGGGCCGGCGCGAGGCGCTGGATCACGTGCTGCTGTTTGGCCCGCCGGGCCTCGGCAAGACCACGCTGGCGCACATCATCGCCAACGAGATGGGCGTGAACCTGCGCCAGACCTCGGGGCCGGTGCTGGAGCGCCCGGGCGATCTGGCCGCGCTGCTCACCAACCTTGAGCCCCACGACGTACTGTTCGTGGACGAGATCCACCGCCTCAGCCCCATCGTGGAAGAGGTGCTGTATCCGGCCATGGAGGACTATCAACTCGACATCATGATCGGCGAGGGGCCCGCCGCGCGTTCCGTGAAGCTGGACCTGCCGCCCTTCACCCTGGTGGGCGCCACCACCCGCGCCGGCCTGCTCACCTCGCCGCTGCGCGACCGCTTCGGCATCGTGCAGCGCCTGGAGTTCTATGACGTTGACGACCTCACCCACATCGTGCAACGCTCGGCGCGCATCCTGGGCGTCACCATGGACCCGGACGGCGCCCGCGAGATCGCCCGCCGTTCCCGTGGCACGCCGCGCATCGCCAACCGCCTGCTGCGCCGGGTGCGCGACTATGCCGAGGTGAAGGCCAACGGCCGCGTGGACCGTGCCGTGGCCGACCGTGCCCTGGACATGTTGGACGTGGACGCGCAGGGCTTCGACATGCTCGATCGCAAGCTGCTGCTTGCGATCATCGAGAAATTTGAAGGCGGCCCCGTGGGCGTGGACAATCTGGCCGCCGCCATCGGCGAGGAACGCGACACCATCGAGGACGTGCTGGAACCCTTTCTCATCCAGCAGGGCTACATCATGCGTACCCCGCGCGGACGCGTCGCCACACGCAGCGCGTTCCAGCACTTCGGTCTCAAGGTACGCAACGAGGCGCCGGTGCAGCGTCAGATGGAACTCGGCGGAGCTGATGATGTCGAAACCTGAATTCCGCTGGCGGCTGCGGGTGTTTTACGAGGACACCGACGCGGGCGGGGTGGTTTATTACGCCAACTACCTCAAATTCATGGAGCGTGCGCGCACCGAATGGCTACGCTCCCTGGGGTTCGAGCAGGCTAAGCTGCGCGATGAACTGGGCCTGCTGTTTGCGGTGCGAGCGGTGGATGTGCAATACCGTTCGCCGGCCCGGCTCGATGATGTGCTGGAAGTAACCGCGACCATGGACAAGGCCGGCGGTGCCAGTCTCGTTTTCGTGCAACAAGTCCGGCGTGAAAATGCGGTTTTGTGCGAAGGTATCGTTAAAATCGCGTGCCTGGATGAGGCAAGTTTCAAACCCAGGCCGCTTCCGCACGTGCTCCAGGAAGCTTTATCGAAAGGGACGGAATGAACGTCGACACTTCCCTGCTTAGCCTGTTTTTCAACGCCAGTCTGGTGGTACAGGCGGTCATGCTGTTGCTGTTGGCCGTTTCCATCCTGTCCTGGTCCATCCTCATTGAAAAATGGCGCGGGCTGGCGCGCCTGCGCGACGAGGCCTCGGCCTTCGAGGGACGCTTCTGGTCCGGTATCGATCTGGTCGAACTCTACCGCCAGGTGAGCAAGGACAAGGACGATGCCACGGGCCCCATGGCGCTGTTCGAGGCAGGTTTTCGTGAGTTCGCGCGCCTGAGCAAGCCGGCCGTGGCCCATCCCGAAGCTGTGGTGGAAGGCGCCCAGCGCGCCATGCGCGTGGTGCTCAACCGGGAGCACGATCGCCTGGAGCGTCACCTGTCGCTGCTCGCCACCGTCGGTTCCGTGAGTCCCTATGTGGGCCTGTTTGGCACGGTCTGGGGCATCATGAACAGCTTCCGTGCCCTGGGCGGCGTGCAGTACGCCACACTCTCCATGGTCGCGCCCGGCATCGCCGAGGCACTCATCGCCACCGCCATGGGCCTGTTCGCCGCGATTCCCGCGGTCATCGCCTACAACCGGTTCTCCAATGAAGTGGAGCGCCTCATGAACCGCAACGAGACCTTCGTGGAGGAATTCACGAGCCTGTTGCACCGCCAGGTCTACAACCCGGCCGTCGAACCCGCCGCCTGAGGACGACATCATGGCGGCGCCACAGCAGCCCATCAGAAAACGCCGACGCCCCATGGGCGAGATCAACGTCGTGCCTTATATCGACGTGATGCTGGTGCTTCTGGTCATCTTCATGGTCACCGCGCCCCTGCTCACCCAGGGTGTCAAGGTGGACCTGCCGCAGGCCACGGCTGAGCCGGTCACGTCTTCCGACGGTCACATCGTGGTCATTACCGTGGACAACAAGGGCAGCTACCATCTGAATCTCGATGGCGAGAAACACGGTGAGCTTCCGTTGACGGATCTCGTGCACCGCGTGGTGGCTTTCCAGCGTCTGCACCCGAAGACACCCGTGAACGTCGGCGGCGACCGCAACGCCAACTACGGCAAGGTGGTGCAGCTTATCGCCGCCCTCAAGCAGAAGGACATCCTCAAGGTCGGACTGCTCACTGAGCCACCGGAGGGCTGACATGGCAGACCGTACCCTCGCCATCGCCACGTCCCTCGGTGTCCACGCACTGGCCTTCGCCCTGCTCACGGTAAGCTTCCACGCACCGCCCGCGCGCCTGCCCGCCGCTCCTCCGCAGATGGAGGCCGTGGAGACCGTGGCCGTGGACGAGGCCGCGGTCGAACGCGAGCTGCAGAAGCTGCGCAGCGATGAGCAGGCACGCCGCAATGCCGAAACCGCACGCCAGCGGAAACTCGCCCGTGAGGCGGATCAGATGCGGCGCGCACGTGAGCAGGAGGCGCAACGACTCGCTGAGCTCAAGAAGAAGCGCGACCAGGAACAGCGTGAACGCAAGGCCGCAGAGGCCGCTGAGACCAAGCGCCTTGCCGATCTGAAAGCCGAGCAGCAGCGTGTCGCGGCCGAAAAAGCTGCCATCGAGAAACAGCGTGCGGAAGAGGCGAAGAAGGTCGCCGAGCTGGAAAGACAACGCAAACTGGCGGAAGAGCGCGACAAGGCCGCCAGGGCGGCGGCATTGAAGGCGAAGCTCGACGCCGAGGCCAAGGCGCTTGAGCGCGAGCAGGCCAGCCTCAACAGCCGGCTCAAGGCCGAATACGTCGATCTCATCGCCAACAAGGTCTCGCGCAACTGGCTGCGTCCCGCCGGCACGTCGGGCAGTGTGGACTGCCAGGTCTTCGTGCGCCAGCTGCCCGGTGGCGAAGTGGTGGACGTGCGCCTGTTGCAGAGCTGTGGCAGCCCGGCCCTGGACCGTTCCGTGGAGGCGGCGGTGCGCAAGGCATCCCCCCTGCCTGCACCGCCCACGCCGGACGTGTTCGATCGTGAAATCAAATTCCGGTTCCACACAGAGAGGTAACAGTGCGGAAGATCCTGCGTTTATTGCTCACAGCGGCGTTCCTTGCCACGGGGACCGCGCATGCCGTGCTCAACATCGAAATCACCGAAGGCATGGAGGGCGCCCTGCCCATCGCCGTGGTGCCCTTCGGCTGGATGGGCCCTGCGCCCTTGTCCCAGGATATCGCCGAGGTGGTGCGTTCCGATTTGGCGCGTAGCGGGCGCTTCGCACCCCTGGCACTCGAAAAGCTGCCGGCACGGCCTACCGAGGCACGTGCCGTGGACTACACCCACTGGCGGGCCACCGGTGCCGAGAGCCTGGTGGTCGGGCGCGTGCGTGCGCGCGACGGTGGCGGGTATGTGGTGGAGTTCCAGTTGCTGGATGTGCCGCGGGGCCAGCAAATCGCCGGCTTCAGCATCCCGGCGGGCGCGGCACAACTGCGGCGCGTGGCCCATCAGATCAGCGACATCATTTACGAGAAGCTCACTGGCGAACGCGGGGCCTTCGACACCAACATCAGTTACGTGACCGAAGAGCGCACTGCCGACAAGCGCACCTATCGCCTCGCGGTGGCGGACTCTGACGCCCACAACGAGCAGATCGTCCTCACCTCTACCCAGCCCATCATGTCACCGGCGTGGTCGCCGGACGGACGCCGGCTCGCCTACGTGTCCTTCGAGGAAGGCCGCTCGGCGGTGTTCGTGCAGGAAGTGGCCACCGGCAAGCGAACCAAACTGGCCGATCACCCGGGCATCAACAGCGCGCCCGCCTTTTCCCCCGACGGGCGTTTCCTGGCACTTACGCTCTCGCGTGACGGCAACCCGGAGATCTATGTACTCGAGGTCGCCACCAAGCGCCTCACACGCATCACCAACAGCTTCGCCATCGATACCGAACCGGCCTGGTCGCCGGATGGCCGCCACCTTGTCTTCACGTCGGATCGGGGTGGCAGCCCCCAGATCTATCGCGTCCAGATGCGCGGCGGCAGTGCCGTCAGCACGCCCGAGCGTCTCACCTTCGAAAGCGGTTACAACGCCCGTGCGCGTTATTCGCCGGACGGCCAGCGTCTGGTCATGGTCATGGGGGAAGGCAACCGCTTCCGCATCGCCGTGCTGGATCTGCCCACAGGCAATGTACGCGTGCTCACCGAATCGCGTCTCGACGAGTCGCCGAGCTTCTCGCCGAATGGCGCGATGATCATCTACGCCACGGAGATTCGCGGTCGTGGCGTGTTGGAGGCGGTAGCCGCCGACGGCCGGGCGCACCAGCGACTGGGTCTCAGCAGGGGTGACGTACGCGAACCCGCGTGGTCACCATATTTCAGATAGATAGAAGGGGAAACCAAAACCATGAAGAAGACAATCAGCGTCCTGTTCTTGATCGCCGGCATGAGTCTGTTCGGCTGTGCCCAGCAGCAGACCACGCCCACCGCTGAACCCACTGACGGTGGTGCGGCCGCACCCGCCGAGGGCGCGGCGCCGGCCGGTGCTGAGACCACGCCCGGCTTTACCGGCAGCCCGCTGGAAGATCCCGCAAGCCCGCTGTCCAAGCGCGTATTTTATTTCCCCTTCGACAGTTCCGAAGTGAGTGCCGAGGATCGCGATACCATCCGAGCGCACGCCCAGTTCCTTGCCGCCAACCCGAACGCCTCCGTGGTGATCGAAGGTCATGCCGACGAGCGCGGCTCGCGCGAATACAACCTTGCCCTCGGCGAGCGCCGCGCCCAGGCCATCGAACAGCTGCTGCTTCTGCAGGGTATGAGCAAGGGCCAACAGGAAGTGATCAGCTTCGGTGAGGAACGCCCTGCGGCCCAGGGGCACGACGAATCCGCGTGGCATCTGAATCGTCG
>Ga0172382_10011445_pt1 | contig 11729 bp, 13 predicted proteins | sample Leawel138RmetaG_FD_122245 | JGI IMG/M metagenome (GOLD analysis project Ga0172382, IMG submission 122245) | Leachate microbial communities from a municipal landfill in Southern Ontario, Canada - Leachate well 138R metaG | ecosystem: Engineered > Solid waste > Landfill > Unclassified | place...
ATATTTGTGCTGCTTGTAGTTCTTCTTTTTCTGATCTTCCCATAATCTGTGAGCATCTTGTAATTCTTGTTACTGTGTTAAATTTCGCAATTTTTAATACCATCAACCAATATTCTTGATTCAGGTTTTCAGAAGCCCATAAAAATTCTACATTTTCTAAATCCATTCCACAGGCTTTCCAGACTTCTATAAAGTATTTTCCTACTGTTTTTATTTTTTCTAGATCTCCATCTAGTTTATTATTCATTAAAGCAAACCAATCTGCAACCCAAAATTTAAAATAAATTCCTGCTTTTGTTAATTTGTTTACATTTATAGCCCTCATAAGCCCTTGAGCTATATGTATTCTTCCAGAGGGTTCAAAACCGTCATAGGCTATTATTTTTTTGCCTGATTTTAGTAGGTCAATTAGTTCTTCTCTACCAATAATTTCTTCTCCAACTTCTTCTATTAGTTTAAGTTTTTCTTCTACTGTTAAGTTCATATTTTTCCTCTTCTCTCTTAAATATATATATATATTAGAGAAATATATTTATATTCCTTTTCTAATATAATATATATACTATTTTTAAAAAAGGGATAAATTAATGAATAAAAAAGACACAATTGCTCAAGTTATGCAATTAACAACAGAGATGGCAAAAGATCGTAAGGGTTCTTTTGTGGTTTTAACTAAGAATGATATTTCTTCTAAATATGAAATGCTTTATCCAGATCTATTTAAAGGAAAAAACATCAATCTAAAAGAGAAAGAAACAAAAACACTTATAATGAATCTTTTGTTAATGGATGGTGCTGTGGTTATGGACTATTCTGGTAAGATCATAACCTATGGTGCTAAAATAAAAAAAACAAAGATCTTTTTAGGTCACGGTACTAGACATTCTGCTGCTAGAGGAATTTCAGAAATTAAGGATGTTTTAGCAATTATTTCTTCTGAAGAAGATGGAAGAATAAGAGTTTTTAAACAAGGTAAACTTATTGGAGAAATAAACCCTGAAACTGGTAAAAACAGAAAGTTTTTTGAAAAATTAGGGGAATTATTTTCTAAGCCTGATATACAGGTTGCAACTGCTGGTGGTGTTGCTTCTTTATTATTAAATTTAAATCCTATTATGGCTGGGGCTATATTTACAGGGTCTTGGATTATTACTAGATATGGTCTAGTGAGTATGAAGGATTTTTTACATACTGGTAAATTAATTATAAATGATAATACCAAAAAAAAGAAGAAAAAATAATTTATTTTTTTCTTGATTTTTGTTTTTCTAATATTCTATTTTTTTTAATAATATACACATAGAAGAACAATAATGAAATTCCTAAAAACACACTCACAAAAACATCACTAAACCAATGTACTCCTAAATATATTCTACTTAGACCAACAAATGTTATTGTTGTAATTATTATTGTTTTTATGATTTTTTTAGATTTTATGGAATCATAAAACAGAAAATACAAGATTCCTAAAAAAACCACTGCTGTAACTGTATGTCCACTTGGAAGACTATTTCTAGTTTCCATTATTAACTGAAAGCCAACTGGTCTTGCTCTTTGAATAATTTTTTTTAGTAGCCAGATGATTGCAGCAGTTATTGTGGGTACTAAAAAGATAATCATTGCTTTTGTTTTTTGTTTTTTATATAAAAACCATACAAAGAACAGTAATGAGATTATGATAACTGTCTCTGTACTTACTATGCTAGTAATAACAACCATTACTTTTGTTAAAATATTATTCCAGACAAGTGGCAAATTATAAAGTATTATATAATCTATATTTTGAAATATTTTTGTAAATGTTATTAATATTACTCCAATAATAAACACAAGTAATGAAAGTATGGAATATTTATAAAGTTTTGATTGTGATATTTTCATTTTTCTTAACCTCTTTTTTTGATCTATATAAGTATAATTTCTATATTTATTGATATACAATATTATTATAAAGTTAATACTAAACAATTCATATATTCTTTAATAATTATAAATTTACATTTGTTATTTAATTATTAATTTAAAAATATGTGAAAAAGATCTATGAAAACAAAAAAATATTTAGCAGAATCAAAAACAGTTGTTTTTGGATCTCTTGATTTTTTAAAAAAGCTTATTAAGGGTTTTATTATTGCTTTTCTTTTTTTAATAATTAGTAATTTTATAGATATTTCTTTTGGTTTTGCATGGCGAGAAACTACTTATGTAATTATTTTAATAATATTAACTGGTTTGTCTATATTTTTAATGTTTAGAAAATTCTCTCATTCTTCTTTATTTTACTTACTAGGGTGGATTATTGGTGTTTTTATTTTTGGTAAATTAGGAGTTGTTCCTAGTGATAAGGGTCTTTTATATATTCTAACTCCTTTAGTTATTTATGGATTTAGATTAATCTTTTCTTTTTTTAGAAAAAATTAATTAAGCAACAGTACCAAGGTGTTTAGTACTGTTGCAAAAGAGATCCAACAAATATATATTATTAGTATTCCTGTTGCTGTTTTTGAGATTTTACTAAATTGTAGAATATTTATAAAAATTAATATCCACAAAATTATTATTTCTATAAGTCCAGCAATTGGTGATTTTAAAAAGAAAAACAAAAATGTCCATAAAACATTAAATACTAAATGTAATCCAAATACAACAATTGCAAAATCAATTTTTGTTTTTTCTGTTTTATTTTTTGTTTTCTTTGACCAAACCAAATATAGTGCTATACCCATTAATATATAAAGAGTAGTCCAAACAACAGGAAACACCCAACTTGGTGGGATTAATGCTGGTTTTGTTAGACTAGCATACCATGAGTCCATGGTGCTATTTGTAAATATTGATCCCACAACTCCAGCAAGTAAACATAATGCTATTGATAACACTAATTTTTGCCAATTTTTTAAAATTATCTTTTTCATAGTTTTTCTTTTTTTTTAGTCTTTATATTCTATATTCTTTATATTCTATATTCTTTAATAAAGAAAACATATATAAACTTGTTTTTTTACTATTATATTAATTAAAAAGAAGGATAGATCTAAAAAAATGAAATTAAAAATAAATAAGGAACTTGAACTTACAATAATGGTTTTTGTAGTGTTTTTGCTTTTAATAACCACAATACTTAATTATAAATTGCCTGGTATACTTGCAATATGTATTATGTTAATAATAATCATCTACAAATTTACAGAACCAGAAAAAAAAATGTTTAAAAATTAGATTACTTAAAAAAAATTAAGTACTTTAATTTTCTTTTGTGATTATGGATTCTATAAAGTCTGAAACAAATATATCTACTGTTATTTTATTGTTTTTTAAAATAATTGTATTTGTATCAGTTAAATAAGTATATCTAAAAATATAACAATTCTGTTTCTCACAACGATCTTTCTCATCAAAAATTTCTACAAAGTTAAGATTATATCCATTAAGATCTTTATAGTTTATGCTATTTATTATCTCCTCTCTTAATGATTCTTTAAGAAGTTCTATCTTTAATGATTCTTCTTCTTTTGTAAGTGGCTTTTCAAATCTATCTAATATCCCTAAAAAAAAGATTAAGAATGCAACAACTATAGCTATAATTAATGCCCCAATGATTGCTTTTTTTAGAGGGCTTGTTTTTTTTCTATATGTTAATTTTGGATGTTTTTTTTTCATATTGTTTTTCTCTTATTAATATTATGATAACTAATAAAATATATAAATTTGATTATTTTAATAATTTTTCTAAAATTCAAATGATTTCTAAAAAATAAGTAAAATTACTAGAACATGCACAAATTAACTTCACTAAATTAACTTTTTTGTCTAAAAGACCGATGCTTTATAATGTTTCTCTTTCATTAAATCTATATACACTAAATAATTGAAAAAGGGGGTTTTTAAAACATGGTTGTAAAAAAGAAAAAAGATTTTCAAAAGTTTGGAGCAATTGCTTTTATAACTGGAATAATTTTAGCTTTAATTGCTGGTATTGTTGCAACATTTATTGGTTCTGCAATAACAACATCTATACTAATTATCTTAGGTTTGTTTGTTGGTTTCTTAAATGTAGCAAAAAAAGAGGTTAAAGATTATTTAATTGCAGCAGTGGCTTTAGTTATTGTTACAAGTCTTGGAGGTAATATCTTAGGTAATGTTACACTTATTGGATTTTATCTAGAAAGTGTTTTGGTTGCTATGATGACTTTTGTAATTCCTGCAACAATAATTGTAGCTTTAAAGGAAATATATTATTTAGCTCAGGACTAAATTTATAAATTTCTTTTTATTTTTTCTTATAAAAATTTACTTGTTGCTTTTTTTAATCTATTCATTACAGCAAGTCCAAGTTCTTTTTCTTTTATTCCTTGCACAATAATTAGATCTACATTTTTATTATCAAAATCTCTAAAATAATAAAATAATTTTTGGGCATACTTTTTTGGGTCTGATTTTAAATTTTTTACAATAATATTTTTAGATTTATAATAAATATTTAGATTAAACGAAATAATTCCAATTTTTTTATCTTTGTAAGTCTTTAATATCTTTTCAAGCTCTTTTTTAAAATCTTTTTTATAATCAATCATAATAACAAAAGCTCTTGGAGAATAGTGTCTATATTTCATTCCAGGAGATCTTATTTTTTTATTTTTTTTTTGAGTATATATTTCTGTGTTTCCAATTATTTTTTCAATATCTTCTTTAGTAATATACCCAGGTCTAAGTATTGTTGGTGTTTTTGATGTAAAGTCAATTACTGTTGACTCAATTCCAATTTTACAAGAACCACCATCAATAATACAATCAACTTTTTCAAAAAGATCTTCTTTTACATGATTGGCTGTAGTAGGACTTGGTTTTCCTGAGATGTTTGCACTGGGTGCAACTATTGGTGTTTTTGATTGTTTTATTAGTTCTAATGCAATCTTATTGCTTGGCATTCTAATTGCAACACTATCTAATCCAGCAGTAACAATTAATGGAACTTTTTTTTTCTTTTTTAAAACAATTGTCAATGGACCAGGCCAAAATTTTGCAATCAATTTTTCTGCCTTTTTTGGTATTTTTTCAGATAATTGATCAATTTGAGAAATATCTGATATATGTACAATTAAAGGATTATCTTGTGGTCTTCCTTTCACTTTAAAAATTTGTTTAATTGCTTTTTTGTTAAATGCATCAGCTCCAAGACCATAAACTGTTTCTGTTGGAAATGCAACTAAACCACCACTAGAAATTATTTTTGATGGTATTACTATTTTATTTTTTTCTGTTTGACTATTTTTTACAACAATAATTTTTGTGTTCATAGCTGATCTTTTTTTGTCCAACATTTTGTGTTATTTGTTTATTATTAGTCCACCAACATAATTCTGTTTAAACACAATTTTTCCATTAAAATATATTTTTTCGGTTCCAGAAAAATCAGTTATATCTCCTTTTACTACATTGACATAATTAAACTTACCTTTTTTGTAGGTTTTTGGTCCTCTATATGGTTGATTAACATTAACTTTTGACAAAACAATCTTAAGAAAATTAAAAGTATCTTTTGCAAAATTTAGATCTCCATGATATTTTTTATACATTCCTCCAGAATATGCCATTGCCCAAACAGGAACATTATCACATCTTACTATTTCTTGACCTGGTGCAAAATAGAAACCACAATAACTATCTCTATAGTACCATTTTCCTAATTTATATTCTAGTTCTTTAAAATCAGGTCGTTGTGGTTTTATTTCTTTTGCATTAGTGTTTGCATAAGTTTCTTTTTTTGCTTCTATTAAAAATTCTGCAAGTTCTTTTAAATTTAAATTATCAATCATATTATTTCTCTTTTTTCTTTTTAACATTATATTTAATTTTATTTTTCTTTATTTGATCAGACAATACTTGTAATAAATGTTTCTCTGATTTATCTAAATGCTGCTTAATTTCATAAGAATATGGTTTAATTTGAACTCCTCTTTGAGATAATAGTTCCATAAACTCACCAACATACATGTCTGACAGTTTTGCTCCTTCAGAATAAGACAATTTATCTTCTCCAAAACCTTTAATTGCAACTTCAGTAGATATTTCTTTTAATCCTAACTCTATTGCTCTTCTTAATATAATTGATTTATCTAATGTTTCTAGTTTTGAAAGCAAATTTACTCTATCAACTATCTCTTTACTTACTCTCAAACTTATATTTTTTTTCTTTTCCACAATTAATCACCTTGTTAAAAACTCTGTTTCTTTTAAATCATCAATTGTATACCTGCCTTTAATTCTTAATATTTCTAATTTTTCTTTTAATTCTTCTTTTGTTAATAGTTTTGTAAGATAAAATGTATTTAATAACCTAATTGCAGTGTATGTGTCTATATTTAACAATTTGCACGCACACAACCCCTTCTTATCATCAACAAATATGCTTTTATTTTCTTCTTTAGCTAATGCTATTGCATGTAATTCCCCTACATCTAAACTGAATTTTTTAGTTAACATATCTATTAAATGTTTATCTTTTGGATCCTTTATTTTTATTTTTCTTGAATTAACTAACTCTTCAATTTCAAATGCATCTTCTATATTTTGTGATTTGCCTCTCTCGATTTCTTCATAAACAATCGTTGGAACAACTATATCAAAATACTTTAATGTTAAATCTATTAATTTTGCTTTTGTTAATAAAATTAAAGTTGAAGAATCACTAATTACTATTTCCATATATACTATATAGATTAAAAAGTATATAAATGTATTACATTGTAATTTTTGTAATACACTAAAAAAAATAAAAAGAAATTTAAAAAAACCACAAAATCATTCAACAGTAACAGATTTTGCAAGATTTCTTGGTTGATCTATTGTACAACCCTTAAGATCTGCAATATGATAGGCTAAAAGTTGCAATGGAACAACATTTACAAATGGCAAAAGATTATCACAAATATTTGGAACAAAGATAACATCATCACATAATCTTGATATTTCACAATCACCCTCTGTTGCTATTGCAATTATTTTTGCTCCTCTGGCTTTTGCTTCGTGTATATTTGATAAAACTTTATCATAGTTTAGATCATTATTTGCTATAACAATTATAGGAAGATCTTTTTCAATTAACGCAATTGGTCCATGTTTCATTTCTGCTGCTGGATATCCTTCTGCATGAATATAAGATATTTCTTTTAATTTTAATGCTCCTTCTAAGGCAATTGGATAACTTATTCCTCTTCCTAGGTATAGGGTGTTTTTGGCGGTATAATATTTTTTTGCTATTTCTTTAATATTATTATTAGTTCTTAATATCTCTTTAATAGTTTCTGGAACTTTTTCTATATTGTTTATTAATGTTTTTGCATCTTCTGTATCTATTTTATTAATTGTTCTTCCAATATAAAGTGTTAATAAATTTAGACAGATCAACTGGTTTGTAAATGCTTTAGTTGAGGCAACACCAATTTCTGGTCCAGCTCTAATAAATATACCACAATCACATTCTCTAGAAATTGTGCTTCCTGCAACATTAATAATACCAACAACTTTTGCAGATTTCTTTTTTGCTTCTCTTAGTGCAGCAAGTGTGTCTGCTGTTTCTCCTGATTGGCTAATTACTATAACTAGTGTGTTTTGATCTATGATTGGATCTCTATATCTAAATTCTGAAGCATAATCAACCTCTACAGGGATTTTAAGAAACCTTTCCATAAAAAATTTTGTAACTAATCCACAGTGCCAAGAGGTTCCACAAGCAACAATTACTATTCTATTTACTTTTTCTAGATATTCTTTAGTTAAATTATTTTCAACACCACCTAGTTTTGCTGTATAGTTCTTATGATCTATTCTTCCTAAGATTGCTTGTTTAAGTGTTTCTGGTTGTTCAAATATTTCTTTTAGCATAAAATGTTTATATCCTTTTTTTTCTATTTCTTCTATATTCATTTTTACTGTTATTATTTCTTTATCTATGCTTATCTCTTCAAGATCTGTAATATTACAACCGTTTTCATCTATTTTTGCTATTTCGCAGTCTTCAAGATAGATCATTTCTTTTGTGTGCTCAATTATTGCTGATGCGTCACTTGCAACAAAATATTCTTCTTCTCCAACACCAATAATTAATGGTGATCCTTTTCTTGCTACAATTAGTTCTTTTTTTTCTTTATGTATTACTGCAACACCATAGGTCCCAACAATTTGTTTTAGTGCTTTTATTACTGCTGATTTTAGATCTCCTAAGTAAAATTCTTCTATTAAATGAACAATTACTTCTGTGTCTGTTTCTGATCTAAACTTATGCCCTTTTTTTTCTAAATATGTTTTTATACTTTCAAAGTTTTCTATTATGCCATTATGTACAATTGAGATCTCATTTTTACAATCTAGATGAGGATGAGAATTTATTTCATTAGGTTCGCCATGTGTTGCCCATCTTGTATGTGCTATTCCTATATTTCCTTTAAGATCTTTTGTGATTTTGTCTAGTTCTTCTACTTTTCCTTTGGTTTTAACTGTTTTCATTTCTTTGTTATTTATTACAGATATTCCACAGGAATCATATCCTCTATATTCTAATCTTTTAAGACCATTAATCAATATAGAGCTACATTCTCTTTTTCCAAAATAGGCTGTTATTCCGCACATCTATTATTCACATTTAATTATGTAATTAACTTCACTCCAAGATAACAAAATTGTTATGTATGAATGACATATTTTTATATTATAGATATTATAATGATTATTATTAAAAACTCTTTGTATCTTAAAATATTGTTACTAATTGTGTTTAAGTAACATCAAAATAAAAAAAACAGTGAAAAAATATGTATGATGTTATTATTGTTGGGGCTGGTCCTGCTGGGATGTTTGCTGCTTATGAGCTTTCTAAAAATTCTAAATTAAAAGTTCTTTTAATTGATAAAGGAAACTTAATAGAAAACAGATCAAAACAAGAAGTGATGCTTGGTTTTGGGGGTTCTGGAACTTTTTCTGATGGTAAGCTTCATTTTACACCTGTTTTAAGTCATGAAAAGATTCTTCATCTTTATTCTATTGATGAGTATCAAAAATATTTAGATTATATTGAAGAGATCTTTTTAGAAAACGGTGTTTTGCCAGAATATTATCCAAAAGATATGGTAAAAGCTAAGGACTTAGTGGATCTTGCTCAAAAAAATAATATTAAGTTATTTATAAGAAAAACTATTCATGTTGGAACAGATAAACTACCAGCAGTTATTAAAAATATTCAAGATAAATTATCTATTCAAGGTGTGGAGTTTTTACCTAACACTGAAGTTTCTGATCTCTTAACAAATGATCATACTGTTACTGGTGTAAAATTATTAGATGGTAAAGAAATATTATCAAAATATGTTATTTGTGCTCCTGGTAGATATAATGCTAGCTGGATGGAAAAGATAACAAATAATTATAATATTCCATATGTTTTTGATAAGATAGAAGTTGGCGTAAGGGTTGAATTTCCTTCTGCTTTGATTCAGGAGCATGCTGATCTAATGTATGAGACTGTTTACTTAATGTACACTAAAAGATATGATGATGTTGTAAGAACTTTTTGTCCATGTCCTCATGGTTATGTTGCTACTGAGGAGTATGGTGATTTTGTTTGTGTAAATGGGCATAGTAATTCTAATTTGGATGGAACTAATTCTAATTTTGCTTTAGTTACTGAGGTCTCTTTAACAGAACCATTAGAAAATACTAGACTATATGCTAATTTTATAGCACAGGGTGCAACCTTACTTGGTGGAGGTAAACCAATTATTCAAAGATTTAAGGATCTAAAGAACGGAAGAAGAAGCACACCAAGTAGGCTTTTACATGCACACATATCTCCCTCTCTTAAGGATGCTGTGCCTGGAGACATTGGTATGGCCTTACCTTATAGAATTACAAAAAACATAATAGAAGGTATAGAGATGTTAAGTAAGATCTTACCAGGTCTTGATGGTGATTCTACTTTTTTATATGCTCCTGAGGTTAAGTTTAGATCTACAAAGTTAAAGACAGACAAATATCTTGAAACAAATATAAAAAATCTATTTGTAGCAGGAGACGGTTCTGGAGTATCTGGTAATATTGTTGGTGCTGCTGCAACTGGTATTATTGTTGCAAAAGGAATATTAGAAAAAGAAAAATGATCTTATTTAAAGATCTTTATCATTGGTTTTATTGCAAGTAGTATAAACAATATTCCATAGATATACCAATTTACTTTTAGTAATTGAGGAATTAATACAGCAATCATCAAAGCAAAGAAAAACACAGACCATTTGATCATTCCTATATCGCAGACTGTAAACTTTTGGATCTTTTTATTCATTTTTTTAAACATTTTAAATCACTCCTTTTTTATTTACAATATTCTCCTTGATATTTATCTTTATATGCATCTACAAAGCTATTAGAGGTTTCTTCTTTACTACACTCATAAATCATTCTTTTATAACCTAAATAATACCCCATTTTATGAAATGCAGTATAAGCACATCCTTCATTTTTATATACTTGGTTTAAACCATTACTAAAAAAAGAATAATTTGGAGAGCAATATAAATATGCTGAAATAAATTTCACATTCATTGCAGAATTATGATCATAAGTTGTATACATTTCTGTAGTTATTGGTTTTGTTGAATTTTTTGAAGAGTTTATAACATTTGCTAAATTCATTCTATTTATAGCAGTAGATATTTCTAAAGAGGTTTCTTGGTCTGTTCTACTTCTTTCTAATTTTTGTTTGTATTTAGTTTCTGTACTATATTTGTTTGAATCAATTGCAAGTAATTGAGATTTTAGTCTATTATATTCTTGTGTCCAAACACTTACCATAATTTGAGCAACTCCATCACTTCCACAATCAGAACCGACCCCACAAGTTACACTACAACCGGACTCTGCTGCTATTCTAGCCCACAATTGAGCTGTTTCTTCTTCTGTTAAGTTTAATTTTTTTGCAGTATTAAAAATCAAATTATTAAATTTTGAATTATTATAACAATGAAATGAATCATTATATTTAATATCCATCAATTCAACACCTGTCCCATTACTACCCCCATAATCATAACTTTTATTTATATTAAACACATTCAAATTATTTTTTAAACAAGATATATATTTGTCTAATGAATCTTGTTTAGTAATTGAACAAGTATTTGTTGAATCCTCTGTTTGATCTTCTAGTTCTAAATCTTCTGCAGAATCATCGTTGTTTGGATTTGTTTGGTTAGGATTTATATCATTTGCTTCTACACTGACTTTTGGAATTGTTATTTCTTCATCTTCTGCAAGATCAAAATTAAATCTTGGATAATTACAAGTTGGACAAAAAAAGTTTGCAATTTTTTTATTGATCTCGAATCTTATAAAATTTAAGAAAGATTCTTTAGAGATCTTTACTATTCTAGTATTTGAAACTAGAAGATTTGTCCTATCTTTTCTTTGTAAGACTAATAAATATTTATTTTCTGAAATACCTTCTAAAGATATTTTGCCAGAATTTACGTTATCAGTACAAGTAACATTTGGTAAGTTTGTAACATTTTCTCCTTCTAAATACTTAATTACAAAAGAATTAATATTTTCTTGGTTAAGACTTGAAAGATCTGTATATAGGTAACAGATCTTTTTATTTTGGTTATAAGCTGAATCTAAATATACATCTGCTTTTAAGTTATCAGAAACAAAATAATATCTATTATTTTCTGTATCAT
>Ga0172382_10011448_pt1 | contig 11729 bp, 10 predicted proteins | sample Leawel138RmetaG_FD_122245 | JGI IMG/M metagenome (GOLD analysis project Ga0172382, IMG submission 122245) | Leachate microbial communities from a municipal landfill in Southern Ontario, Canada - Leachate well 138R metaG | ecosystem: Engineered > Solid waste > Landfill > Unclassified | place...
ACATCAGATTGAGCAACATTTCTACGAAATTATGCCGGAGCAGCGTCAAGCCGCAGTCGAGCGGATTCTGCGTCATTACCGCCCAGAAGCGTGCGTGGCGTTTTGCTTTACTAAACAGCAAACTCAAGAGTTGGCGGATTACCTTAACAGCCAGAAAATCTCGGCTTTGGCCTTGCATGGTGATTTAGAGCAACGCGATCGTGATCAGGTCTTAGCCTTGTTCAGCAACCGCAGTTGCAGCGTGCTAGTCGCGACTGATGTGGCCGCGCGAGGTTTGGATATTGACGCTTTGCCGATGGTGATTAACGTTGAGCTGGCGCGTGATGCTGAAATCCATACGCACCGCATTGGCCGTACCGGACGTGCGGGCGCGAAAGGGATGGCGATTAGTTTAGTTGCACCCAAAGAAGGCAACCGTGCCACTGCCATTGAAGAACTGCTGAAAAAGCCATTGAGTTGGCATTCTCTAAATGCCCTAAAAGAGTCTGACGGTCAACCTTTGTTGCCGGCAATGGCGACTTTGTGTATTTCCGCAGGTCGTAAAGATAAATTGCGCCCGGGCGATATTCTTGGTGCATTAACCGGTATTGGTGGCTTAACTGGTACGCAGGTGGGCAAGATTTCGATCTTTGATCATCAAGCTTTTGTCGCCGTAGAGCGTCTACTCGCGCGGCAAACCCAGCAGCGCCTAGAAGCCGGTAAAATAAAAGGCCGCAGCTTAAAAATACGCGTGCTATAAGCAGAAGCATTAAAACGCTGGATAAATTTGATTTCACTATTCCCTCGCGGATAGGGATTTGGTGAGATCAATCACATCGGTCTTTGCTTTACTGAGATAACCATTTGTTCAGCCGCTGGTTAAGCAGTTAGCGCGAGTTACGCAGCGGCGTTAGCAATTCGCTGAGGCCATTGTGGTCAATTTCATGCATCAGCTCTAGCAGGCGACCTAAATCGCTTTTGGGAAATCCTTCGCGGGCAAACCAATTGAGGTATTGACCGGGTAAGTCGGCGATGAGCCGGCCTTGATATTTACCAAAGGGCATCTGGGTGGTGACGAGGCGTTGTAAGTCTTTGGGTTGCATGGGCTTTATTTCAGGATGCTGGCAAGGGCTGCTATAGTCGCAAATATTGCTGCGTTGTGCATGCTGGTAATGCAGTAGATGAAAACTCAGTAAGCTCATCACTTACTTTTATTGTTAAAGAGAATTCAAATGATTGTAAAAGGTTTGCGTAATGGCTTGGGCCAATTGATTATTTTTGCAGACTGGCTGACGCGTCCAAAAGGACAAAAGCGCACTGCAGAACAACAAGCAGAAGTGGATGCGGCAACGGCGCAACTCGCTTTATATCAGTTTAATGCCTGCCCATTTTGCGTGAAAGTGCGCCGTGCAATGCATGCTTTAAATCTTAAAGTTGAACTGCGTGATGCAAAAAACAATCAACAGTTTCGTCAAGAGCTTGAGCAGCAGGGTGGACGTATTAAAGTGCCGTGCTTGCGCATTGAGGAAGAGGGTGAAGTGCGCTGGATGTATGAGTCCAATGATATTATTGCCTACCTAAAAGAGCGTTTTGCTTAAGATTGTATGTATTGCGCTTGGTCTTTTAAGATCTGGCGCGGTATACGTACAAATACTTAATACTTTTTGATTGCTTACTTACCGGGACTTGCGATGTATGCCGTGCTTCGGAATTGGTGTTTATCCGTCGATGAACCCGTCCGGGGTTCAACTCCGGCGCTCACCATCCCTGGCTCCGCTTGTCACACCAACCCCGAAGTACTCGTTGATCATCGGCGTTGTTAGCACGATTGATATAAGACTTGTCTGTTTCTGCAAGCTTTTAGTTGAATATGAGGGCTTGCAGAAAATACTGGATGCTCGATTTTAAAGCAGCGTAGCTAGATTAATTTGATCACTGCGTTGAATGTTTTCAGTTAACGTCCGGCACAAGCTTAAAAACTCACTCATGGCATCGCTTTGAAACTTATGCTTATGCCAAATAAAGGTGAATTGGCGGGTCAGGTTCAGCTCTGGCGTTTCAATCGCCACTAAACTGCCGCGCTTGAAAGCATCACGCAGTGCCAAGCGAGAAATACAACCAATCCCTAATCCCGACTCCACTGCGCGCTTAATCGCTTCGGTGTGTTCCAGCTCTAGGCGAATATGAATCGGCCTCTGATGACGCTGAAAAGCTTGCTCGAAAGCCAAACGCGTGCCCGAACCTTGCTCGCGAACAATCCAAGCCTCATCGGTCAGCTCGTTTAGACTGGCATGCCCCTGTTGCGCTAAAGGGTGCTGTGGTGCGCAGAAAACTACCAACTCATCAGCAATCCAAGGTTCAGCAATGATATTGCTATCTTGCTGATAGCCTTCAATTAAACCTAAATCCAGCTGATAATTTGCGACTTGATGAACAATTTGCTCAGTGTTGTGCACATGCAAGCGAACTTTGCAGCTGGGGTGCTGTTGCATAAAATGGCCGATCAATAACGTAGCTAAATAATTACCAATAGTCATGGTTGCACCCACAGAGAGTGAGCCAAAACCATGATTGTCGGTTAGTAAACCCTCTAAGGCCTCTGCTTGCTCCAGTAGAGCTAACGCACGAGGCAGTAGTTGTAGGCCTAAGGCATTGATAATTAGACGCTTTCCAGCACGATCAAAGAGCAAGCAATCGTAGCTGCGCTCAAGCTCTTTTAGTGCTGTACTGGCCGCTGACTGTGACATAGCCAACTGTTCGGCTGCTTTAGAGACACTTTGATATTGTGCGATGCAGGTAAACACCTGCAGCTGGCGAAGACTAAACCGCATATCTGTATTCCTGATATGATTTATACATATTATCAATTTAACAGATTAGAGTTTTAAACCTACACTCTTATTGTGCAATCCTTTTTACGCTGGAGCGTGTTATGAGCAATTTGAATGTTGAGCAGGTCTTAAGTGTTCATCACTGGAATGACAGCTTATTCAGTTTTAAAACCACCCGCAATCCTGGGTTGCGTTTTGAGAATGGGCAATTTGTGATGATTGGTCTTGAAGTAGAAGGCCGCCCCTTAATGCGTGCCTATTCAATTGCCAGCCCCAATTATGAAGATCATTTAGAGTTTTTCAGTATCAAAGTACCTGATGGTCCGCTGACTTCGCGCCTGCAGCACCTTAAGGCTGGGGATCAACTTAGAATCAGTAAAAAGCCTACCGGTACTTTATTATTAGGTGATTTGTTGCCAGGCAAACATTTGTATTTACTCAGTACTGGCACTGGTTTGGCACCTTTTATCAGCGTGATTCAAGATCCAGAAACCTACGAGCGTTTTGAAAAAGTCATATTGGTGCACGGAGTGCGCTATGTCAGTGATGTTGCCTATAGCGATTTCATTACAGAAAACTTACCGCGCAATGAGTTTTTTGGAGAGCAGTTACGCGATAAGTTAATCTATTATCCAACTGTGACCCGTGAGCCGTTTCGCAACCAAGGGCGCATTACTGAGCTGATGCGCAGCGGTAAGTTATTTACAGATATTGGTTTGCCACCGATTAACCCTGAGGATGACCGAGCAATGATTTGTGGTGGTCCAGGCATGCTTGATGACACCAGTACTATGCTTAATGAATTTGGTTTAAAAGTGTCGCCGCGCTTGGGCACCGCCGCTGATTATGTGATTGAACGAGCATTTGTCGAGAAGTAGAGGCACTTAATTATCAGTTATTAAGCAACAAGGCTCAGCTATAAAAACACCGCCGACTGCGATGCAGGGGCGGTGTTTTTATAAGGGTAGAGCAACGCTGTAGATTTAGCGCAGTAGATCGAATACTTTTTTAGCCACATCGCTGGCCGCTTGCACAGGGTTCTGACGGATTGAGGCTTCTTGCTCAGCAATAATAGTAAACAAACCGTCCAGTGCTTGTTCGGTCACGTAGTTTTCGATCGAAGCATCTTTAGCGTCGATCACGCCAAAACTGGCGGCTTGGCCTGCAAAGTTATTGTATTGCTGTGCCAGTCCAGATGACTGGGTGACTTGCTCAATCATTGGTAAAAAGCGACTGCGCAATTGCTCACGACTGCTTTTATCGAGGTAGGCCGTGGCTGAGTTTTCTGGGCCGTTTAAAATGCCTTTGGCATCGTTGATGGTCATTTTTTTCACCGCATCAAGCAACAGCTCTTGTGCTTGTGGTATTGCCGCTTCAGCAGCGCGGTTCATACTGTCTTCTAAGGCTGTGACTTGCTTGCCTTGCCCGAACATTTTCATTGCGCGTGCTGCTTTGCCAAGATTGCTAGGTAACTCAATACGCACTTCGGGGTTTTTATTAAATCCGCCGGGTTTGCTCAGTTGCTCAACAGCGATACGTGTGCTCTGTTCGAGCATGGCTTTCATGCCCTCGCCGGCTTGGTTCTGGCTTAGATCATTGAGTGATAAAGCACAGGCTTGAGCTGCAAATAAAAATCCGATAAATCCAGTAAAATAGGCACGCATAAGGTTTATCCTTGATCGATTAGTGTTTAGATAGCGCTTTTTAATGCCTGTGCAGGAAGCAGGGCTGCTGCTTCACGATCTAGCACAATGGTTAGATTTTTATGTTGTTTAAGGGCGGATGCGGGCAGCTCTTCATCGATTGCGCTATTAAAGAGTTGCGCCATGATGTTGCTTTTATTGCGCCCGGTTGCAACCAAAATAATTTCTTTGGCCTCTAAAATATCTTGGATACCCATGGTAATGGCGTGGGTAGGCATCTCGTTTTGTTCAGCAAAGAAACGGCCGTTATCAATACGAGTTTGCTCAGAGAGTTTGACCACATGGGTACGACTACGAAAGCATGTGAGCGGTTCATTAAAACCAATATGGCCGTTTGAACCAATGCCTAATAGCTGTAAGTCCAGCCCGCCGTGGGCGTGAATGGTATCAGAATACGAGTGGCAAACAGCTTCAATATCAGTGGCTAAACCGTTGGGTAAATGCACGTGGTTAGCAGGTATATCAAGCTGATTGAAGAGGTGCTGATACATGTAATAATTGTAACTTTGCGGATGCTGAGGATTTAAACCCATGTACTCATCTAAGTTAAACGTAGTGAGTTGTGATAAATCCATGGGGGTCTGCTGTATGTGCTCTAAAAGCTTTGCATAGATAGGCTCCATGGTGCTGCCGGTGGCGAGGCCCAGAGCCGCAGCAGGTATCGCTTTAATTTTTGCAATAAGACGCTGCGCAGTGTAAAGGGCAACATCATCTACTGTTTCGAAAATTTTATACATAAACAAAGGCCATCAAAGAGAAAATTGGTAAAGCGAGCTTAGTTAAAGCGAATTATAACTGTGTCTAGCTTGCTGTATATAGATATTCTATATTTGCGCGTGATCTCGCGAAGCAATAATAAGCACGCGTTGAAAGCTTTAAGCTAAAACCTTGCATAATAAATCCTTATATTGAGGCTGCAGCGCTGCGCCCAGATGTCTTAACGGCGCATGACTGAATTACGAAACTCGCCAGGTGTTTGTTCTGCCCAGCGCTTAAACGCACGCTGAAAAGCCTCGGGGGATGAAAAACCTAATAGCCAAGAAATCTCTCCGAAGGTTAACTCTGTATCGCGGATATAACTGCTGGCCAAGTCGAAGCGTGTTTGGTTGACCAGTTGCCGAAACTGCGTACCGTGAGCCGCTAATTTGCGGCGCAAGGTCCAAGTTGGCAGCTGCAGTTTTTGTGCGATGTGCTTAATGCTGGGCTCGCCATTTTTTAATACAGGTGCGATTAACTGGCTTACTTGCTCAATTAAACTGTGATTGCGGGTTTTTAATGCTAACTGCTCTTCACATAACTGCTGCAGAGCATGCCAAGTGCTGGGGCAGTGCTGAGGGTTGCTTAGGGCAAGGCTTTTTTGACCTAAGCGCATTCGGTTGTGTTTAGCATTAAATTCAATTGGGCAATTGAGATGCTCTGCGTAAGCTGCAGCGTAGTCCGGTTCTTCAAACTCAATTTGCAGCAATTCAATCTCAATGTCGCTTTGGCAGACTTGACGTAAATGGTTAATCCAGCCCAATAAAATCGACTCAACCACAAAGCAATTGTAAGTGTTGTAAGGCGCGATGGAATAAAAGCTCAGCCAAGCCCCATCATTATCTTCAAATAGTTGACTGGCGCCGCGATAATTTTGTGCATACAAAGGTTCGAAACGAGTGATGCAACGTGCCGCTGCGCGTACAGTGGGTGCTTGTGCAGTAGTGATACCCGCTAATCCTAAGTGAGAGAGCATGCTCTGCTTGCCCATGACTAAGCCTAGGGCCGAATTGCCTGTCAGCTCAATGGCCGCATGCCCTAGGCGCATATAGCGTGGGATTGATAATCGAGCATGGGGCTGTGCTAAGCGTTCGGGGCTGAGTTCGAAACGTTCAAATAACCCTGCTGGGCAATCCCCCTGCTGTGCAACAGCAGCCGCGATACTATGGGTAAACGCAACGGATAAATCACCGAGGCGCATATTGGGACGTGTTGCGCTCATTGCCGTACCTTGATGTAGTGAGAGCTAGATGTTCATTATAGTCAATATTCTGTTAAATAGGGTCATTGAGGAGCCTTGATGAGCTGTCTATTGTGGTCATCAATAATTGACTGATTAGCGCGTCTATTGTGTCGCAGCAAAATCAACATCCTGTGTTTGTATCTATTTTGGAGAATCTCAATGCCGAATCCACATTACCCGCATTTGCTGGCACCGCTCGATTTGGGTTTTACCACGTTAAAAAACCGTGTGCTAATGGGGTCAATGCACACTGGGCTTGAAGAGCGCCCTAATGGCTTTGAGCGCATGGCGGCTTATTTTGCAGAGCGTGCGCGCGGTGGTGTGGGCTTGATGGTCACTGGTGGTATCGGCCCGAACGAAGAAGGCAGTGTGTATGCTGGTGCTGCCAAGTTGAGCACGCTAGAAGAAGCTGAAAAACATAAAATTGTTACCCAAGCGGTACACGAAGCGGGTAGTAAAATTTGTATGCAAATTTTGCATGCGGGTCGTTATGCGTTTAGCCCTAAGTCTGTAGGCCCGAGTGCCATTCAAGCTCCGATTAATCCATTTAAGCCCACAGAGCTGGATGAGGAGGGTATTGAAAAACAAATTCAGGATTTTGTTAATTGTGCGGTGCTGGCCAAGTCTGCCAATTACGATGGCGTAGAAATCATGGGTTCGGAAGGCTACTTCATTAATCAGTTTTTAGCGGTACATACTAACCAACGTACCGACCGCTGGGGCGGCAGTTATGAGAACCGTATGCGTTTAGCCGTAGAGATTGTCCGTCGTGTACGTGAGGCGGTCGGTACTGATTTTATTATTATTTATCGTTTGTCGATGCTCGACCTGATGGAAAAAGGCAGTAGCTGGGACGAAGTGGTGCAGTTGGCCAAGGCCATTGAGGCGGCCGGCGCAACCATTATCAACACGGGGATTGGCTGGCATGAAGCGCGCATCCCAACCATCGCCACTAAAGTACCACGCGGCGCCTTTACTAAAGTGACTGCTAAATTGCGTGGTGAAGTGTCGATTCCATTAGTGGCCACTAACCGCATCAATACGCCAGAGGTGGCTGAGCGTGCTTTAGCTGAAAATGATGCTGATATGATTTCTATGGCGCGTCCGTTTTTAGCCGACCCTGAGTTTGTCAATAAAGCAGCGGCCGGTAAAGCGGATGAAATCAACACCTGTATTGGTTGTAATCAGGCCTGCTTGGATCATACCTTTAGCGGTAAATTAACCTCATGCCTAGTCAATCCCCGTGCGTGTCATGAGACTGAATTGAATTATATTCCTACCACTACCGTGAAAAAAATTGCCGTCGTAGGGGCAGGGCCTGCAGGTTTAGCCGCCGCGACTGTTGCGGCTGAGCGTGGTCATATGGTGACACTGTTCGACTCAGCCAGTGAGATTGGTGGCCAGTTTAATGTAGCTAAACTGATTCCTGGTAAAGAAGAGTTCTTCGAAACCTTGCGTTACTTTCAGCAGAAACTGCAATCGACCCAAGTTAACCTGCAGTTGAACAAACGTGTGAGTGCACAAGAGTTGTTGGCGAGCGGTTTTGATGAGGTTATTTTGGCAACAGGTATTGTGCCTCGCGTGCCGGAGATTCCGGGTATTGAACACCCGAAAGTATTGAATTACCTGGATGCGATTTTAGGGCGCAAGCCAGTGGGTAAAACGGTGGCTGTGATTGGTGCCGGTGGTATTGGTTTTGATGTGTCAGAGCTGATTACTCATAGCGGTGAATCAAGCAGTTTGGATCGTGAAGCCTTCTGGAAAGAGTGGGGCATTGATTTGGGTTTAGAGGCGCGTGGTGGTGTGGCTGGGGTTAAACCGCAGCTTGAAGCGGCTGCACGCCAAGTGTATTTGTTACAGCGTAAAAAGAGCAAAGTTGGGGCTGGCTTAGGTAAAACCACGGGCTGGATTCACCGCGCTGGTTTGAAAAATAAAAACGTGCAGATGATACCTAGTGTTGAGTACTTGGGCGTTGATGATGCGGGCTTGCATGTCAGTATTGACGGTGGAGAGACGCAGGTATTAGCCGTTGATAATGTGATTTTATGTGCGGGACAAACGCCGTTGCGTGAACTACAAGCAGAGCTTGAAAGTGCTGGTGTGACTGTGCACCTTGTGGGTGGTGCGGATGTGGCCGCTGAGCTGGATGCTAAGCGTGCAATTGATCAAGGCTCGCGCGTAGCAGCTGCTGTGTAAGTTGAGTGTATTAGCGTTGAACTGATAGCGCTGCAGATGAAAGTTTGCGGCGTTTTTTTATTTATAGAGCCATTTTTGCTTGCGTGCAGTGATTGAGAGCGCAACACAGGGGGATAAAATTCTGTTTTAAAAGCTCAAACTGCAGGGTGAATCGGTTAAACTCATCGGGATAAATAAAGAAGAACTATTCTCGCTTGTGAAGCTTTGGCGCTCAAACACTGTGTCAGCGCCTGAATGAGGGTGGTTCTGGATGAGCTGGATAAGCAGTAGGAGCGCGCCATGCACAGCACTCAGTTGATTTATATCTTAGACCCTATGTGCTCGTGGTGTTGGGGGTTTAGTCCCGTGCTGCAGCAGGTGCTTAAGCAAGCCCAAGCTGCAGGCGTTAAGGTAACCTTCCGTGTCGGTGGTCTGCGCACGGGCCAGCAAGCTGTGCTGGATGACGCGAAGCGCACCTATATTCTGCAACATTGGCGCACAGTAGCCGAAACTACAGGTCAGTTGTTTAATTTTAGTAAGGCGCTGCCCAGCGGGTTTTTATATGACACTGAGCCTGCTTGCCGAGCATTAGTCGTGGCTCGTCAGCTGGATGACAGTCTTGTATTTGCTTTTCTAGACAGTCTGCAACGCGCTTTTTATAAGGATGGGCAAGATATTACTCGTCCGAGTACTTTACGTGACTTAGCAGTACAGGCGGGTTATGTTCAGGAAGCATTTAGTCATGCGTTTGATAGTGAAGAAAGCCAGATTGCGACTCAAGCAGATTTTACTTGGGTGCGTAATTTAGCGATCAGTGGATTCCCCAGCTTGCTCGCTGAGCATCAGCAACAATACGCTTTGATCACCAATGGTTATCAGCCTTATACGGCGATTGAACCCCTCCTAAGTCGTTGGATCTCAATTAATGCCAGTACCTGACCAAATAAACTGGGCACACATTCGTCGCTTAGCAGTACAGCATAAACGTAGTTTGATTTTTGCTAATATTTTAGCTGTCTTGGCGACTTTGTGCAGTGTGCCTATTCCTTTGTTGCTACCGTTATTGGTGGATGAGGTTTTGCTCGGACAGGGCGGTCAAGCCTTGCAAATGATGGACCGCTGGCTGCCGAGCATGTGGCAGCAGGCGGTTGGTTATATTGGTTTTATGTTGCTGCTGACCTTTATTTTACGTCTGAGCTCGTTATTGTTTAACGTTGGCCAGAGTAAGATGTTTACTCATTTATCTAAAGAGGTGGTGTATCAGATTCGCCAACGTTTGCTGGCGCGTCTCCAGCGCATTTCTTTGAGTGAATATGAGAGTTTAGGCAGCGGTACAGTCACCACTCACTTGGTGACTGATTTAGAAACCTTGGATAAGTTTATTGGCGAAACACTGAGTCGTTTTTTAGTCTCGATGCTGACTTTAGTAGGCACCGCTACCGTGCTGATGTGGATGCATTGGCAGTTGGCGCTGCTGATTTTATTGCTCAACCCGATTGTTGTTTTTTTTACGATTAAGTTGGGTAAGCGTGTTAAGCACCTTAAGAAACTTGAAAATGACAGTACTGCAATATTTACCCAAACCTTGAATGAAACCTTGGATGCGATTCAAGAGGTGCGGGCGGGTAATCATCAAGGTTTCTTTTTTCAACGTTTATTAGATCGTGCAAAGCATGTGCGTGATCGAGCGATTAACTCGCAGTGGAAAACCGATATTTCCTCGCGCGCCAGTGGTTTGCTATTTCAGTATGGTATTGATATTTTTCGCGCGGTGGCCATGCTCACCGTATTGTTTTCTGATTTGTCGATCGGGCAGATGCTGGCGGTGTTCAGTTACCTGTGGTTTATGATTGGGCCTATCGAGCAATTGCTTAATTTGCAGTATGCGTTCTATGCAGCAGATGGCGCAATGGTGCGTATCAATCAGTTGCTTGAGCGTCAAGATGAGGTCGATTATCCTGCAACTAAAAACCCTTTTGCCGGCCGTAAAACGGTATCCGTTAGCGTTGAAGGGTTGCAGTTTGCCTATGCTGAAGAGCAGGTATTGGATAATTTAAGCTTTAGCATTGCAGCGGGTGAAAAAGTGGCGATTGTCGGCGCCAGTGGCGGCGGTAAAAGCACTTTAGTGCAGTTACTATTAGGTTTATACAGTGCACAGTCAGGGCAGATTCGTTATGCCGATGCAACATTACGCGAAGCCGGCTTGGCCTGCGTGCGCGAGCATGTTGCTGTGGTTTTACAAGCACCCGCGTTATTTAATGATACGTTGCGGGCTAATTTATGCATGGGGCGCGAATACAGTGATGACGCTTGCTGGCAAGCCTTAAGTGTTGCGCAGCTGGCCGAGACGGTGAGCGCTCTGCCAAAAGGCTTGGACAGCATCATAGGCCGAGCTGGGGTGCGTTTGTCCGGCGGGCAAAGGCAGCGCTTGGCCATTGCTCGTATGGTGCTTAGTGATCCGCACGTAGTTATTTTAGATGAAGCAACATCGGCCCTCGACAGTGCTACAGAGTTTGCCGTGCACCAAGCGTTGAGCACGTTTTTAGAGGGGCGTACCACCTTGATTATTGCGCATCGTTTAAGTGCAGTAAAGCAAGCTGATCGTATCTTGGTGCTTGCTAATGGACGTGTTGCAGAGCAAGGTACGCACCAGCAGCTGTTGAATGAAGATGGCTTGTATGCGCAGTTATATGGCACGTTGCAGTGCTAAATCTTGGCTGATTTAGCGATCAGGCTGTGTATTCATCATTTAAGCGCAGTTAAGTGTTTAAACAGTACAATTGTGTTGACAAGATTAAGAATTACGCCTAATCTACGCCCCGTCCACGAAATGGGGCTATAGCTCAGCTGGGAGAGCGCTTGCATGGCATGCAAGAGGTCGACGGTTCGATCCCGTCTAGCTCCACCACTTTTTAATTAGCATGAAAAGTGGCATAACATGAATGTGTTATGTTTTAGAAGGTTTTGTCCCCTTCGTCTAGTGGCCTAGGACACCGCCCTTTCACGGCGGTAACAGGGGTTCGAGTCCCCTAGGGGACGCCA
>Ga0172382_10011449_pt1 | contig 11727 bp, 6 predicted proteins | sample Leawel138RmetaG_FD_122245 | JGI IMG/M metagenome (GOLD analysis project Ga0172382, IMG submission 122245) | Leachate microbial communities from a municipal landfill in Southern Ontario, Canada - Leachate well 138R metaG | ecosystem: Engineered > Solid waste > Landfill > Unclassified | place...
GAGGAATGGCTTTGCGTTGGTATGTAGTCCATGCCTATTCCGGGTATGAGAACCAGGTCAAGCGCTCGCTGGAAGAGCGCGTGAAGCGCGCCGGCCTCGAGGACAAGTTCGGTCAGATTCTGGTACCTACCGAAGAAGTGATCGAGATGCGCGAAGGACAGAAGCGCAAGAGCGATCGCAAGTTCTTCCCTGGTTATGTGCTGGTGCAGATGGAAATGACCGATGACACCTGGCATCTGGTCAAGGATGTGCCGCGTGTCATGGGTTTTATCGGTGGCACCGCCGATCGTCCGGCACCGATCACCGAGAAGGAGGCCCAGGCCATCCTCGATCGTGTGCAGGAAGGTACCGAGAAGCCGCGGCCGAAGGTACTGTTTGAACCGGGCGAGGTGGTGCGCATCATCGATGGCCCGTTCAACGATTTCAATGGCGTGGTGGAAGAGGTCGACTACGACAAGAACCGCCTGCGTGTCGCCGTGCTGATCTTCGGTCGCTCCACCCCGGTGGACCTGGAGTTCAGTCAGATAGAGAAGGGTTGATTGGTTAGGAGCGGCTGAGACCGCTCCTGCATTCAGTAACAGGGGAGCCGCAAGGCGCTTGCACCCACTTAGGAGTAGCTCATGGCTAAGAAGATTGATGCTTATATCAAGCTGCAGGTAAAGGCCGGCCAGGCCAACCCCAGCCCCCCGGTCGGCCCCGCTCTCGGTCAGCGTGGCGTGAATATCATGGAGTTCTGCAAGGCGTTCAATGCCCAGACCCAGGGTATCGAGCCGGGCCTGCCCATTCCCGTGGTAATTACGGTCTACAGCGACCGCAGCTTTACCTTTGTCACCAAGACCCCGCCTGCTTCCATCCTGCTGAAGAAGGCTGCCGGTATTACCTCCGGTTCCAAGGTGCCGAATCGTGACAAGGTGGGCAAGGTAAGCCGTGCCCAGCTGGAAGAAATTGCCAAGACCAAGATGGCCGATCTGACTGCCGCTGACATGGACGCCGCCGTGCGTACCATCGCCGGCAGCGCACGCAGCATGGGCATCGAGACGGAAGGGGTATAAACCATGGCCAAATTGACCAAGCGTATGAAGGCTGTGCGTGAAAAGCTGCAGCCGGGCAAGCTCTATGCTGCCGACGAGGCGTTCACCCTGTTGAATGACCTGCCCAAGGCCAAGTTCGCCGAATCCATCGACGTTGCCGTCAACCTTGGCGTTGACCCGCGCAAGTCTGATCAGGTGGTGCGCGGTTCCACCGTGTTGCCGCATGGCACCGGCAAGACTGTCCGCGTTGCCGTGTTCACCCAGGGTGCCAATGCCGAAGCCGCCAAGGCCGCCGGTGCCGATATCGTCGGCATGGACGACCTGGCCGAGCAGGTGAAGGCCGGCAATATGGATTTCGATGTGGTCATCGCCTCGCCCGACGCCATGCGCGTCGTCGGCCAGCTGGGCCAGATCCTCGGCCCGCGCGGTCTGATGCCGAACCCGAAGGTTGGTACCGTGACCCCGAACGTTGCCGAGGCGGTGAAGAACGCCAAGGCCGGTCAGGTGCGTTACCGTACCGACAAGGCCGGTATCATTCACTGCTCTATCGGCAAGGTGGGTTTTGCGCCCAACGCACTGAAGGAAAATCTCCAGGCACTGCTGGCTGACCTGCAGAAGGCCAAGCCGAGCACCGCCAAGGGCAGCTATATGAAGAAGATCACCGTGTCCACCACCATGGGCCCGGGGATTGTGCTGGATCAGGCCTCGCTGGCCTGATTCGGGTAACGGTTGTAACGACTTTTGACCGCCGGCGGCGACGCCGGTGTACGTCGAAGACCGCAGGTGCACATGCTTAATGCCTCATCGAGGCGCCTGCGTAGACGGTGTCACCCTGTCAGGTTTCCTGTGAGGGCCACCGTGAAGCGGAGCCGGTGCGGTTGGCGGGCTCCATCAAGGGTGGTGCGTGGCGAGGGATTTGGTATGTCCTGGCCCGTACACGTTAATGCAATGAGTAGAGGTGATTTCGCGTGGCTCTCAATCTTGAACAAAAGAAGACCATCGTAGCCGAAGTCGCTGAAGTCGCTGGCAAGGCCCATTCCGTCGTTGTGGCGGAATATGCCGGTCTGTCCGCCGCCCAGATGACCGACCTGCGCTCCAAGGCGCGCAAGGAAGGCGTTTATGTGCGGGTGGTCAAGAACACGCTGGCCCGCCGTGCTGTAGAAGGCACCGAATTTGCCTGCCTGCAGGAGACCCTGATCGGTCCCCTGATGGTGGCTTTTTCGCAGGAAGATCCGGGCGGTGCTGGTCGCGTGATCAGCGAGTTCGTCAAAGGCAACGACAAGTTGGTGGTCAAGGCTGTATCCATCGGCGGCAAGCTGTTGCCGGCTGCCGAACTGGCGCGCCTGGCCCGTATCCCGAACAAGCCGCAGGCTATCAGCCAGTTGATGGCCGTGATGAAGGCCCCGGTGGGCAAGCTTGCCGCGACTCTGGCCGCCGTGCGCGATCAGAAGGCTGCTTCCGCCTAGAGTTCGGACTGTCGGAAACCATTCAATCCGCTGCGTGAATGCAGCAGAGAACAGAAATTACAGAGGTTAGTATCATGGCCGTTACCAAAGAAGACATCCTGAATGCCGTTGCCAACATGACCGTGATGGAGGTCGTGGAGCTGATCGAGGCGATGGAAGAGAAGTTCGGTGTGACCGCTGCTGTGGCTGTGGCCGCTGCCCCGGGCGCAGGTGGCGCTGCCGCCGCTGCTGAAGAGCAGACCGAGTTCAACGTCATCATGACCAGCTTCGGCGAGAACAAGGTCAACGTGATCAAGGCTGTTCGCGCCATCACCGGCCTGGGTCTGAAGGAAGCCAAGGATATGGTCGAAGGCGTGCCCTCCACCGTGAAGGAAGGCGCTTCCAAGGCCGAAGCCGAGGACATCAAGAAGCAGCTGGAAGAAGCCGGCGCCAAGGTCGAGCTGAAGTAAGCGACGTCCACTGCGGACGACGTACGTCGGGAGAACCTGACATTATCGGACTAGCAACGGGGAACCTGATGGGTTCATTCGTAACGCCAGGGATGGCGCTGTTTATCTGAAGTAACACTGGCTGGTGGCTGATATGCCACCGGCCTTTTTCCGCTGGGCAGCGGAAGCGAACACCCCCGGTGACCGCGATGCCTGCAAGGATATTATCCGGCGCGGTTGTTGGACTCACATGTGCGAAGCTGAGGAACTCTGATGGCCTACTCGTTTACTGAGAAGAAACGCATCCGCAAGGATTTCGGCAAACGCCCCAGCATCCTGGATATCCCGTACCTTCTGGCCATTCAGCTGGAATCGTATCGTAGTTTTCTGCAGCCCGATGCCGCGCCGGAAACGCTGCGCGAGCAGGGGTTGCACGCCGCATTCCGTTCGGTGTTCCCGATTACCAGCTATTCGGGCAATGCCGCACTGGAGTACGTGAGCTATCGTCTGGGCACCCCGGTATTTGACGTGAAGGAATGCCAGCTGCGCGGCATGACCTATGCAGCGCCGCTGCGCGTCAAGGTGCGGCTGGTGATCTATGACAAGGATGCGCCGGCCGGCACCAAGCCGGTCAAGGACATCAAGGAGCAGGAAGTGTACATGGGCGAACTGCCGCTCATGACCGAGAACGGCACCTTCGTCATCAACGGCACCGAGCGCGTCATCGTTTCCCAGTTGCACCGCTCCCCTGGCGTGTTCTTCGAGCACGACAAGGGCAAGACCCACTCTTCCGGCAAGTTGCTGTTCTCTGCCCGCGTGATTCCCTACCGCGGCTCCTGGCTGGACTTCGAGTTTGACCCCAAGGACAGCGTGTTCGTGCGTATCGACCGCCGCCGCAAGCTGCCGGCTACCATCCTGCTGCGCGCCCTGGGGTACACCAATGAAGACATTCTCGGCCTGTTCTTCGAGTCCGACACCTTCACCTTCCGCAAGGACGGCCTGAGCGTCGATCTGATGCCGGAGCGTCTGCGTGGCGAGACCGTCGACTTTGATATCGTCATCAAGGGTTCGGTGTTGGTTGAAGCCGGCCGCCGCATCACCGCGCGGCATACGCGCGAAATGGCCAAGGCCGAGGTGAAAGCCCTCGATGTGCCTTACGAGTTCGCTGCCGGCAAGGCGCTTGCGCATGACGTGGTCGATACGCTGACCGGCGAAGTGCTGGCCCAGGCCAACGACGAACTGACCCTGGACATGCTGAACAAGATGCGCCAGGCGGGTGTAACCACCTTCCGCACCATCTTCACCAATGACCTGGATCACGGTCCGTTCATTTCCAGCACCTTGCGTATTGACCCCACCCGCACGCCGCTGGAGGCGCTGGTTGAGATCTATCGCATGATGCGTCCCGGCGAGCCTCCCACCAAGGAAGCGGCAGAAAACCTGTTCCAGGGCCTGTTCTTCAGCGAAGAGCGCTACGACCTTTCTGCCGTGGGCCGCATGAAGTTCAACCGTCGTGTCGGCCGCAAGGAAGTCGAGGGCAGTGGGGTGCTCAGCAGGGAAGACATCACCGATGTCCTCAAGGTGCTGATCGACATTCGCAACGGCAACGGTGTGGTGGACGACATCGACCACTTGGGCAACCGCCGTATCCGCTCCGTGGGCGAGATGGCGGAGAACCAGTTCCGTATCGGTCTGGTGCGTGTTGAGCGTGCCGTGAAGGAGCGCCTGTCGCTGGCAGAATCCGAAGGCCTGATGCCGCAGGAGCTGATCAATGCCAAGCCGGTATCGGCAGCGATCAAGGAGTTCTTCGGCTCCTCGCAGCTGTCGCAGTTCATGGACCAGAACAATCCGCTGTCCGAGATCACGCACAAGCGTCGTATCTCCGCGCTGGGTCCCGGTGGTCTGACCCGCGAACGCGCCGGCTTCGAGGTACGCGACGTACATCCGACCCATTACGGCCGTCTCTGCCCCATTGAGACGCCGGAAGGTCCGAATATCGGTCTGATCAACTCGCTGGCCGTGTTCTCGCGTCCCAATGACTACGGCTTCCTGGAAACCCCCTACCGCAAGGTGGTGGATGGCAAGGTCACCGACGAGTACGAGTACCTGTCGGCCATCGACGAGGGTGAGTTCGTCATCGCCCAGGCCAACGCCAAGGTCGATGCCAAGGGCAACCTGGTGGACGATCTGGTGTCCTGCCGTCACATGAACGAGTTCACCCTGTCGCCGCGCGACAAGGTCAACTACATGGACATCTCGCCGAAGCAGATCGTCTCCGTGGCTGCCTCGCTGATTCCGTTCCTGGAACACGACGACGCCAACCGCGCCCTGATGGGCTCCAACATGCAGCGCCAGGCCGTACCTACCCTGCGGCCGCAGAAGCCGCTGGTGGGTACCGGCATGGAACGCGCCGTGGCCATCGATTCCGGCACCTCCGTGGTGGCCCGTCGTGGTGGCGTGGTCGACTCCGTCGATGCCAGCCGTATCGTGGTGCGTGTCAACGACAACGAGACCGAGGCCGGTGAGTCGGGCGTGGACATCTACAACCTGACCAAGTACACCCGTTCCAACCAGAACACCTGCGTCAATCAGCGTCCGCTGGTCAATACCGGTGATGTGATCGCCCGCGGCGACGTGCTGGCCGACGGCTCCGCCACCGACCTGGGCGAACTGGCCCTGGGGCAGAACATGCTGGTCGCCTTCATGCCGTGGAACGGCTACAACTTCGAGGACTCCATCCTGGTGTCCGAGCGTGTGGTGGAAGAGGATCGCTACACCACCATCCACATCGAAGAGCTGACCTGCGTGGCCCGTGACACCAAGCTGGGCCCCGAGGAAATCACTGCTGATATCCCCAACGTGGGCGAGAGCGCCCTGGCCCGTCTGGATGAGGCCGGTATCGTCTACATCGGCGCTGAAGTGACCTCCGGCGACATCCTGGTGGGCAAGGTCACGCCGAAGGGCGAAACCCAGCTCACCCCGGAAGAGAAGCTGCTGCGCGCCATCTTCGGCGAGAAGGCCTCCGACGTGAAGGACACATCGCTGCGCGTGCCCTCCGGCATGAACGGCACCGTCATCGACGTGCAGGTGTTCACCCGCGACGGTCTGGAGAAGGACAGCCGCGCCAAGGCCATCGAAGAAGAGGGCCTGGCCCAGGTGCGCAAGGACCTGATGGACCAGCGCCGCATCGTGGAGGATGACATCTTCCAGCGTGTGGAAAAGATGCTGGTGGGCAAGGTCGCTGCCGGTGGCCCCAACAAGCTGAAGGCCGGCGACAAGATCACCAAGACCTATCTGGCCGAGCTGCCGACGGAGAAGTGGTTCGAGATCCGCCTCAAGGCGGAAGACGCCAACGCCCAGCTGGAAGTGGTCACCGAGCAGATCAAGCAGCTGCGCAAGAGCTTCGAAGAGCAGTACGAGGACAAGAAGCGCAAGCTGACCCAAGGCGATGACCTGGCGCCGGGCGTGCTGAAGATGGTGAAGGTATACCTCGCCGTCAAGCGCCGCATCCAGCCCGGTGACAAGATGGCCGGTCGTCACGGTAACAAGGGTGTTATCTCGATGATCGTTCCGGTCGAGGACATGCCCTACAGCGCCGATGGTACCCCGGTGGACATCGTGCTGAACCCGCTCGGCGTACCGTCGCGTATGAACGTCGGTCAGGTGCTGGAGACCCATCTTGGCTGGGCCGCCCGTGGCCTGGGCCTGAAGATCGGCCGCATGCTGGAGGCCAAGTCCAAGGTGGAAGAGCTGCGCACCCTGCTCGGCAAGATCTACAACACCAGCGGCAAGAAGGAAGACCTCGACAGCTTCAGTGACGAGGAGATCATCGGCCTGTGCATGAACCTGAAGAAAGGTGTACCGATGGCGACGCCGGTATTCGATGGTGTGCACGAGGAGGAGATCCGCCAGATGCTGCGCCTGGCGGGGCTGCCGGAGTCCGGCCAGACCACGCTGTTTGACGGCCGCACCGGTGACGCCTTCGACCGCAAGGTCACGGTGGGTTACATGTACATGCTGAAGCTGAACCACCTGGTGGATGACAAGATGCACGCCCGTTCCACCGGCCCGTACAGCCTGGTAACCCAGCAGCCGCTGGGCGGCAAGGCCCAGTTCGGCGGCCAGCGTTTCGGTGAGATGGAAGTGTGGGCGCTGGAGGCGTACGGCGCCGCCTACACCCTGCAGGAAATGCTCACGGTGAAGTCCGACGACGTGAACGGCCGTACCAAGATGTACAAGAACATCGTGGACGGCGATCACCGCATGGAGGCCGGCATGCCGGAGTCCTTCAATGTGTTGATCAAGGAAATTCGTGCTCTGGGTATCGACATCGAGCTGGAACAAGATTAGTCCGACGTGAGCGGCGCCCGGCAGCCCCGGGCGCCTGTAACGAACGGCAAGCGACGGACAACTGAGGAGAGACACGGTGAAAGACCTTCTGAATCTTCTGAAGCAGCAAGGCCCGATTGAAGACTTTGACGCCATCCGTATCGGACTGGCGTCGCCCGACAAGATCCGCTCGTGGTCTTTCGGCGAAGTGAAGAAGCCGGAGACCATCAACTACCGCACCTTCAAGCCGGAGCGTGACGGCCTGTTCTGCGCCAAGATCTTTGGCCCGGTGAAGGATTACGAGTGCCTGTGCGGCAAGTACAAGCGCCTCAAGCACCGCGGCGTGATCTGCGAAAAGTGTGGCGTGGAAGTGACCCTGGCCAAGGTGCGCCGTGAGCGCATGGGCCACATCGAACTGGCCAGCCCCACCGCCCATATCTGGTTCCTGAAGAGCCTGCCGTCCCGCATGGGTCTGCTGCTCGACATGACGCTGCGCGACATCGAGCGCGTGCTGTATTTCGAAGGGTTCGTGGTGATCGACCCGGGCATGACCCAGCTCGAACGCGGCCAGCTGCTGTCCGACGAGGCCTACCTGGACGCCATCGAGGAATACGGCGACGAGTTCGACGCGCGCATGGGTGCCGAGGCGATCTACGAGCTGCTGCGCAGCATGGATCTGCAGGCCGAGGCCACCAAGATCCGTGAGGAGCTGCCGACCACCAACTCCGAGACCAAGCTGAAGAAGTACACCAAGCGCCTGAAGCTGATCGAGGCCTTCCTCGAGTCCGGCAACAAGCCGGAGTGGATGGTGATGACCGTGCTGCCGGTGCTGCCGCCGGAACTGCGTCCGCTGGTCCCGCTGGAGGGCGGCCGCTTCGCCACCTCCGACCTGAACGACCTGTACCGCCGCGTCATCAACCGCAACAACCGCCTCAAGCGCCTGCTGGACCTGGCGGCGCCGGACATCATCGTGCGCAACGAAAAGCGCATGCTGCAGGAAGCGGTGGATGCGCTGATGGACAACGGCCGCCGCGGCCGCGCCATCACCGGTTCCAACAAGCGCCCGCTGAAGTCCCTGGCCGACATGATCAAGGGCAAGCAGGGCCGCTTCCGTCAGAACCTGCTCGGCAAGCGCGTCGACTACTCCGGCCGCTCCGTCATCGTGGTCGGTCCGACCCTGCGCTTGCACCAGTGCGGTCTGCCCAAGAAGATGGCGCTGGAGCTGTTCAAGCCCTTCATCTTCTCCAAGCTGGAGCGCCGCGGCTTGGCCACCACCATCAAGGCTGCCAAGAAGATGGTCGAGCGCGAAGGGCCGGAGGTGTGGGATATCCTCGCCGAGGTGATCCGCGAGCATCCCGTGCTGCTGAACCGTGCACCGACCCTGCACCGTCTCGGCATCCAGGCCTTCGAGCCGGTGCTGATCGAGGGCAAGGCCATCCAGCTGCACCCGCTGGTCTGCGCCGCCTTCAACGCCGACTTCGACGGTGACCAGATGGCCGTGCACGTGCCGCTGTCGCTGGAAGCCCAGCTGGAAGCGCGCGCGCTGATGATGTCCACCAACAACATCCTGTCGCCCGCCAACGGCGAGCCGATCATCGTACCGTCGCAGGACGTGGTGCTGGGCCTGTATTACATGACCCGTGATCGCATCAACGGCAAGGGCGAAGGCATGGTCTTCGCCGACACCGCCGAGGTGTTGCGCGCCTATCAGACCGGCAATGTCGAGCTGCAGGCCCGCATCAAGGTGCGCATCCGCGAGGTATTGCTGAACGAGCAGGGCGAGCGTGAGGAGAAGATCAGCCTGAAGGACACCACCGTCGGCCGCTCCCTGCTGTTTGACGTCGTGCCCGACGGCCTGCCGTTCGAGCTGGTCAACCGCCCGCTGGTCAAGAAGGCGATTTCGCAGCTGATCAATACCTGCTATCGCCGTCTCGGCCTGAAGGACACGGTGATCTTCGCTGACCACCTGATGTATACCGGTTTCCGCTACGCCACCCGCGCCGGCGTGTCGTTCGGCCTGGAAGACATGGTCATTCCGGACGAGAAGGCCGATATCCTGGGCCGCGCCGATGCCGAGGTGAAGGAGATCGAGAACCAGTACATCTCCGGTCTGGTCACCAACGGCGAACGCTACAACAAGGTCGTGGACATCTGGTCGCGCACCAATGACCAGGTCGCCAAGGCGATGATGGACAAGCTGGGCTCGGAAGAAGTGGTGAATGCCAAGGGCGAGACGGTGCGTCAGCCGTCTTTCAACTCGGTATTCATGATGGCCGATTCCGGTGCCCGTGGTAGTGCCGCCCAGATCCGTCAGCTGGCCGGTATGCGCGGTCTGATGGCCAAGCCCGACGGCTCCATCATCGAGACTCCCATCACGGCAAATTTCCGTGAAGGTCTGTCGGTTCTGCAGTACTTCATCTCCACCCACGGTGCCCGTAAAGGCCTGGCCGATACCGCGCTGAAGACCGCCAACTCCGGTTACCTGACCCGCCGCCTGGTCGACGTGGCGCAGGACCTGGTCGTGACCGAGGAGGATTGCGGTACCGTCCATGGCATCACCATGCAGTCGCTCATCGAAGGCGGCGACGTGGTGGAACCGCTGCGTGAGCGCGTGCTGGGTCGCGTGACGGCCGAGGATGTGTTTGTTGCCGGCAGCGACGAGGTCGCCATTCCGCGCGGCACCCTGCTGGATGAAAAGTGGGTGGCCACGCTGGAAGATATGTCCATCGACCACCTATACGTCCGCTCGCCCATTACCTGCGAGAGTCGTTATGGCGTCTGTTCAGCCTGCTACGGTCGTGACCTGGCCCGCGGCCACCGTGTCAACGTCGGCGAGGCGGTGGGCGTTATTGCGGCCCAGTCCATCGGCGAGCCGGGTACCCAGCTCACCATGCGTACCTTCCACATCGGTGGTGCGGCGTCCCGTTCCGCGGCAGTCAACAATATTGCGGTGAAGAGCAACGGTACGGTGCGTCTGCACAACATCAAGCTGGTGCAGCATGCCTCCGGCAACCGTGTGGCGGTATCCCGCTCCGGTGAGCTGACCGTGCTGGACGAGAACGGCCGTGAACGTGAGCGTTACAAGGTGCCCTACGGCGCCGTAATCAGCGTCGGTGACAGCGATGCGGTCAAGGGTGGCCAGGTCGTCGCCACCTGGGACCCGCATACCCATCCGGTTATTACGGAAATTGCCGGTCGCGTGCGCTTCACCGACTTTGTGGACGGCGTCACCATCAACCGCCAGACCGATGAGGTTACCGGCCTGTCCAGCCTGGTGGTCACCGATCCCAAGCAGCGTGGTTCGACCGGCAAGGACCTGCGTCCGATGGTCAAGCTGGTGGACGAGAAGGGCAATGACGTGTTCATCCCGGGTACCGAACTGCCGGCCAACTACTTCCTGCCGGCCGGCGCCATCGTCAACCTGGCAGACGGCGCTGCGGTGGGTATCGGCGACGTCGTGGCCCGTATTCCGCAGGAATCGTCCAAGACCCGTGACATCACCGGCGGTCTGCCCCGCGTGGCCGACCTGTTTGAGGCGCGCAAGCCGAAGGAGCCGGCCATCCTGGCGGAGATCTCCGGCACCCTCAGTTTCGGCAAGGAGACCAAGGGCAAGCAGCGCCTGATCATCACCCCGACCGATGGCAGCGAGCCGCACGAGGAGCTGATTCCGAAGTGGCGCCACGTCACCGTGTTCGAAGGCGAGCATGTGGAGAAGGGCGAGGTGATCGTCGAAGGCGAGCCGACCCCCCACGATATCCTGCGCCTGCAGGGTGTGGAGGCGCTGGCCAACTACATCGTCAACGAAGTGCAGGACGTCTACCGTCTGCAGGGCGTGAAGATCAACGACAAGCACATCGAAGTCATCGTGCGCCAGATGCTGCGCAAGGTCACCGTCAAGGAAGGCGCCGATACCAAGTTCCTGCAGGGCGAGCAGCTGGAACTGGCGCGGGTGCAGGAAGAGAACGAGGTGGTGCTGGCGGCGGGCAAGATGCCGGCTACCTACGACCGTGAGCTGCTGGGTATCACCAAGGCCTCGCTGTCCACCGAGTCCTTCATTTCGGCGGCGTCGTTCCAGGAGACTACCCGTGTCCTCACCGACGCGGCAGTCACCGGCAAGATGGACGAGCTGCGCGGTCTGAAGGAAAACGTCATCGTGGGACGCCTGATCCCGGCCGGTACCGGCCTGGCCTACCACAACGAGCGCCGGCGCAAGCGCTATCAGCTGGCGGGCGAGGAGCCGGTGACGGAGGAGGCTGCCCCGGTCGGGATGGCCGAAACCGACGGCGGCGAGTAGTTAAATACTGCGGGAACCTCCAAGAACCCGGGCTTGCTATTGACATAGCCCTCCCGTGTTCTTAGAATCCCGCTTCTTTTTCACAGGCCGGTGTTCTGCCGGCCTGTTGCTTATTTTGGCTGGAGTCGAAGAGACAAATGGCGACGATTAACCAATTGGTACGCAAGCCGCGGGTACGC
>Ga0172382_10011450_pt1 | contig 11724 bp, 3 predicted proteins | sample Leawel138RmetaG_FD_122245 | JGI IMG/M metagenome (GOLD analysis project Ga0172382, IMG submission 122245) | Leachate microbial communities from a municipal landfill in Southern Ontario, Canada - Leachate well 138R metaG | ecosystem: Engineered > Solid waste > Landfill > Unclassified | place...
ACTTTCAATTGAAAGGGCCTTGATCGAGACCTCTTTCTATAAGCAGAATGAAGGGAAATATTCGACGCCTGTGATGCGTGCGATGAACTTCATGGAGATATGCGATAGGAAAGAGATCTATATCGGTGATCATGAACTGATCGTCGGTGAACGTGGCGAGAGGCCAAAGGCTGTTTACACCTTTCCTGAGCTCACCATCCATTCGGCAGATGACCTGAGAGTGCTCAATACACGCGATCAGCAACGTTACCTGATCAGTGATGAGGATATAGAGACTTACAGTCGTGAGGTGATCCCCTACTGGAACGGACGTTCACAACGCGACCGCATCTTCTCCCGCTTGCCGCAGGAGTGGATGGCAGCCTATGAAGCCGGTCTCTTCACTGAGTTCATGGAACAGAGAGCACCAGGACACACCTGTCTCGACGGCAAGATATACAGCAAGGGGATGCTCGATTACAAAAAAGAGATCACTGAGGCTATCAACGCTCTCGACTGGTTCAATGATCCCGAAGCAACCGATAAGGAAGAGCAGCTGCAGGCAATGAGCCGCTCTTGTGATGCGCTGATACGCCTGGGTGAGAGACATGCCGAAAGAGCTGAGGAGCTGGCAGCTGAGGAACGAAACCCGGAAAGAGTTGCTGAGCTGCTACAGATTGCCGCCACCTGCCGCCGGGTGCCGGCCCATGCACCCCGCAATTTTAGGGAAGCAATACAGATGTACTGGTTTGTACACCTGGGAGTAATCACCGAATTGAACGGATGGGATGCCTTTAACCCGGGACATTTTGATCAACACCTGGCACCCTTCTATCATCACGATATCGCCAATGGGACGTTGACACGCAACGATGCCAAAGAGCTGCTCTCCTGCTTCTGGATTAAAGTGAATAACCAGCCTGCTCCTCCCAAGGTAGGAGTTACTGCCAGCGAGAGCGGCACCTACAACGATTTCACCAACATCAATATCGGAGGGGTGAAAGCGGATGGCTCCGATGGTGTGAACGAGGTCTCCTACCTGATGCTGGAGGTGATCGAAGAGCTGCATATCCTGCAACCCGGCAGCTCGGTGCATATCTCCTCTGTTACGCCTAACCGCTTTCTTCATGCTGCTATCAAGGTGATTCGCCGAGGTTATGGTTACCCTTCTATATTTAACCCGGATATTTATATTCAGGAGATGCTCCGTTCCGGCAAATCGCTTGAAGATGCCAGAGAGGGCGGATGCAGCGGATGTATTGAGGTGGGAGCTTTTGGTAAAGAGGCTTACCTGCTTACCGGTTACCTGAATGTCCCCAAGGTCTTAGAGGTCACACTCTGTAACGGCCTGGATCCTGTGACAGGGAAGAAAGTGGGCATAGAGACAGGTGATCCTCGTGAGTTCTCCACTTATGAAGAGCTCTATAATGCTTTTTACAAACAGCTGAAGTATGTGATAGATCTGAAAATAAGGGTCAATCAGTATATCGACAGGATGTATGCCCATTATTGTCCGGCAACCTTCCTCTCCGTGATCACCGACGACTGTATCAAAAAAGGCAAAGACTACTACAACGGAGGGCCTCGCTACAACACCACCTACATCCAGTGTACCGGGCTGGGAACCGTGACCGATTCCCTCTCCTCACTCAAAAAGCATATCTATGAGGAGAAGTCACTTGCCATGGAGCAGATGCTCGGGGTGCTCTCACGCAATTTTTCCGGCGAAGAGGTGCTGCGGCAGCGGATTCTGAATCATACTCCCTTCTTCGGAAACGATGACGATGCAGCCGATATTATAGCAGCTAAAGTATACAACGACCTGTTCGAACTGATCGACAGCCGCCCTAACGGTAAAGAGGGAGGAAAGTATCATATGAATATGCTCTCCACCACCTGTCACAACTACTTTGGCAACATGACGGGAGCTACACCTGACGGGCGACTGGCGGGAAAAGCAATTTCCGACGGTACATCTCCTGCTCATGGTGCTGATACACATGGCCCGACTGCAGTGATCCGCTCCCTTGGGAAACTTGATCAGGTTAAATCGGGTGGAACGCTACTGAATATGCGTTTTTTGCCGGGGTTGTTGCGTAGCGACGAAAGCATAGCAAAGCTGGGAAGCTTGATCCGCAGCTATTTCTCACTTGGAGGACATCATATACAGTTTAATATTGTGGATAATGCCACCCTGATGGCTGCACGCAAAAATCCGGAGGAGTATCGTGATCTGATGGTACGTGTGGCAGGCTATAGTGATTATTTTAATGATCTGCATGATAACCTGAAACAGGAGATCATGGAGCGTACCGAAAACGAAGCTTTTTAAATACCGTTGATGGCTTTCCTGTTTGATATCAAGCGATACTCCATTAATGATGGCCCCGGTGTGAGAATTACCCTGTTTTTCAAGGGGTGCCCGCTCTCATGCCGCTGGTGCCATAATCCTGAGAGCATCTCATTCAAAACCGAAAAACTTTACAACAAAAGCAAATGTGTCGGCTGCGGCAACTGTGTGGCAGTATGCCCGGAAGAGGCACTTACTCTTACTGCCGGTGAGGGAATCGTTACTGACTTCACCAGATGTACCATCTGTGGGAAATGTGCTGAGGTCTGTCCTACTAAAGCGGTTGAAATGAGTGGCAGAGATTATACCGAAGAAGAGGTTATGGATGCAGTGCTGAGGGAGACTCACATAATGGATAACTCGGGTGGGGGAGTAACCTTCTCGGGTGGCGAACCGCTGATGTACCCGAAAGAACTGAAAAGAGTTCTGATCCGTTGCGGTCAGGCAGGCATACATCGTGCGGTTGATACCTCCGGTCATGCCGCACAATCGGTGGTGCAGGAGATAATGCCCCATACCGATCTGTTTCTCTATGACCTGAAGATGATGGACAGCAGGCGGCACCGTCGCTGGACAGGTGTGGGCAATGAGCAGATCATCAGCAACCTGAAGCTGATTGCCTCCAGTGATAAAGCGTATCATATCCGGATACCCCTGATTGAAGGGGTAAACTGTGATGAGGAAAATATCGAAGCGACACTCTCCTTTCTCGGAGGATTGCAACAGAAGCCCTCCCAGGTGGGTTTATTGCCTTATCACAATATCGCTGTGAAGAAATATGAAAAGCTGGGAGGATCCTATAATGAGAAAGGAATGAAAGAGCCTTCTAAAGAGAGAGTAGAGACGATTCTCTCACGCTTCCGTGACAAGGGGTTCACAACTGTGATCGGTGGCTAACCGCATCATACTCTTTAGGCAGTTTGCCAAACTGCTTCTGAAAGCATTTGGAGAAATAGGAGGGATTGCTGAAGCCAACCATGTAACAGACCTCGTTCACCCTGTATTTACCCTCACACAACAACTCCGCCGCCTTCTTCAGTCGCATCGACTGAATCAACTTGTTGGGTGTCACACCCGAGATCTCCTTGATCCTGGAAAAGAGACCCGAGCTGCTGATGCCCGCTTCGGTAGCAAGCAGGTTCACTGAAAAATCAGGATTGTCGATGTTTCTCGTGATGATCTCATTGATGCTGACCAGAAAACGTTCATCCGCCTCATTCCCCGCAATGCTCCTGAGAGAGGCATAGGGCGTCTGCGTGAACTTGCGGAACAGCATCTTGCGTGTCTCCAGAAGGTTGCGAATACGACTCATCAGATAGTTGATGTGAAACGGTTTCTCAAGATAGGCATCCGCTCCCACATCAAAGGCATCTACTTTCGATCCTACATTTGTCTTGGCTGTCAGCATGATCACCGGTATGTGACTCCACATGTATTTGCTTTTCAGACTCTTGCAAAAGGTGATGCCATCCATGTGGGGCATCATCAGATCCGTGATGATGAGGTCTACTTCCTGTTTCTCCAGGACTGCAATCCCTTCATTGCCATCTCTTGCCGTGATAACCCGGTAATGACCCATCAGCTGTCTCGCAATAAAGGAGAGCATCTCCTCATCATCTTCCACCAGAAGCACTGTCTCTTTATCCTCCTCATGCTCGGGACAGATCTCGGTATCAAAGGGCTTCACACTGTCGGGCTCATGGCTGAAGCCCTCACTCAACCGCTTCTCATGCGATTGCGGATGGCCCTCGCTCTTCCCGGCCAGTGGGAGTTTCAGGCAGATGGTCAACCCACTGTCGGGGTCGTTCTTCACCTCTATTTCTCCCTGTAAGGCATGTACGATCGACTTGACAAGAAAAAGACCCAGCCCGGTTCCTGACTTATGTTGTCCAGATACCTGATAAAAAGGGTTGAAGATATTGCTCACCTCGCTGGGTGGAAGGCCGGGCCCGTTGTCTCGCACACTGATGAGGTAATGTGCAGGATCTGTGTGGGTGTCCAGCTCCAGGGTGATCCGGTCGTGGGTGTATTTTGCCGCATTACTCAACAGGTTGCTTACCGCTTTAGTAAGGTTCTCCTGATCGGTCATGATTTCCAGATCGGTCACATCACTCAGGTAATCAAACCGGATATTTTTTTGTTCAATAAGCGGTATGAAGCGTCGATAGGTCGTCGTCAGTATACGATCGATGTTCTCCAATGAAAGTGATATCTGTATCCCTCCCTTTTCAATCTTAGAGAAATCGAGTAACTGGTTCACCAGCAACAATAACCGCTCACTGTTGCTCCTCATGGTGCCCAGATCTGACCGGGTACTCTCCGGCAGGATCTCGGAGCGTTCCATCACCTGTTCCAGTGGTGCAATGATCAGACTCAACGGTGTTCGGATCTCATGGGCTACATTGGTGAAGAACTCAATCTGCGAACGATAGCTCTCGCGCTCTTTCTCATCCCGTACTTTACGAATCATCTCTGCATTCTTCCTCCTCACTTTTTCACGAAGCCAGTAGAACAGATAGAACAGCATTCCCATTACTAACAGGACGTAGAGTGAGATGGACCAGGCGTTCCACCAGAGTGGTGGTCTGATCACTACTGCCAGCGTATGATCATGATCACTCCATACCCCGTCGTTGTTCGATGCCCGCACCCTGAAGAGATAATCGCCAGGAGGTATGTTGGTATAGGTAGCTCTCCGGTTGTTTCCGGCATCATTCCACTCTTTATCGAACCCTTCCAGCATAAATGCATATCGGTTTTTTCCGGGGGCAAAGAAGCTGAGCGCCGTATAATCGAAGCTGAATGAGTTGTTGTGATGAGCAAGTACCAGGTGCTCATCCCCTTTTTTGTCTCTTGTGAGGTACTCCTCCAGTCGTGCAGGCTTGTTGAACAGTTGAAAACCGGTGATCTCGATGGGTGGCTTAAATTCGTTTCGTACCAGTTGTCGGGGATAAAACGCATTAAAGCCGTTGGGAGTACCCACATAGATCCTGCCCGATGCCGATTGATAACCTGAGTTGGGAGTAAAAAGGTCACTGAGCAGACCATCACTCTGGTTGAACTGACGATATTCACGGGTGGTGGGATGATAGCTGATCAATCCTTTCAGGGTGGTGATCCACAACAGCCCATTGTCAGAAAAGATCTTGCAGATGTAATTACTGGGAAAGGTAACCTCTTCATCGATGAAGACCTCCTGTTCAGCGTCATATCGGCACAAACCACTATTGGTGCCAATCCATAACTGCTGTTGTTCATCCACACTAAGGGTGGTCACATCATTGCTGATCAACGATTGCCTGTTGGCCGCTTCGAAGCGAAACTCCTTCCATTCACCTGTCTCAAGGTCATACCGCTGCAACCCCCTGTTGATGGTGGCGAACCAGATATGCTGACCTGACTGAATGATGTCCATCACAAACTCATTCAGGATGCGTACCGGTGTAAAGGTATCAGAGTCAGGGTTATAGCGGTTGATGCCTGAGGAGGTGCCGATCCATACCGTGCCGGTATTATCCCGGAAAATTGAGTAAATATTGTTCGCGTCCAGACTGTTGGGGTTATCTGCATCGGCATAGTAGTGGCTGATCTCCTTTGTATCCAGGTCCATCACGTTCAATCCCCCGGTATAGGTGCCGATCCAGAGCTTGTTGTCTACTTGACAAAGAGCGTGTACGTTGTTGAATGAGAGACCGCTTCTGTTGTCGTGGTGGCTGTATGACCGGATGAGTCCGCTTCGGGTATCCAGCTCATTCAATCCTCCATCTTCCGTGCCAATCCAGATATTACCCTCGTCGTCCTCGCAGAAACAGCTGACTACATGTCCTGAGATGGAATTCTCATGTTTGATATGCTGATAACTGGTGAAGTAGTTCCTGTTGGGAGATGCATAGTTGATGCCTCCATAGTAGGTTCCTATCCAAAGACCCCCTTCCGGATCCTTGTAAATGGGATAGACAAACCGGTTGGATAACTTGGGCTCGGTGAAATGCTGGTCGAGCCTGTTCCCTGATATCGGTGAGATCCTGAAAGAGGTAAGTCCGTCATTGGAACCGATCAACAATAACCCGGGTTCATATTCGGTGAGCTGGTGAATATGCAGGATGTGCTCTTTACCGGGATCATTGAGGTATTTGTCCGTAACGATCCCTTTATGCTTGTCCACGCTGATCAATCCGTTGGTCCAGGTGCCAAACCAGAGGGTGCCAAATGTATCTTCCAACATGCTATAAGATCGCAGCTCATGTTGTGCCTCTTGCGGCAGATCAGGGAAAGCGGGCACAAATTCGCCTGTGGTGTCATCAAAACGGTAGATCTGGTGTAACGTGTTGTCTACAGAGACCCAGATGATCTGCTCTTTGTCTTTGTACAGGGTATTGACCCAGACCGTTGATCCCGGGTCGATCCTGAATTCCTCGAATGAATAGTGTCTCAGTTCCTCCTCTTCTTTGACAAAGACACCCTGCCTGGCGGAGGCGATCCATAACTTTCCCCTGTCGTAAATGAGACTCTGTATTCTGCTGTCGACCGATATATCCTTGTGAGTGGTCAGGGTAAACGGAGTGAAGGTCTTCAGGTTCAGGTCGAAAGAACAGACACCCCTTTCGGTGCCAATCCACAAATGCTCATCTGCATCTTCCGCCAAGGCGTAAACATAATTTTGTATCAGTGACTGAGCTGTCCTCGGAATGTGTTGATAAATGGTAAAATTGTAGCCGTCAAAACGGTTCAACCCGTTCTCCGTTCCGAACCACATGAAACCTTTCGAATCCTGGAGTGCCGTATAAACGGTATTGGAGGAGAGTCCGTCTTCAGCCTTGTAATATTTGAAATTTAGCTCAACAGCATAGCCTTTCAGACTGAAAAGTATTAAAAGCGGTGCTAGCAAGTATTTCAAAAAGGCAGGGTACATAATTCTGTTCTCTGTAAGTGGATGCATTCTTCGTTACAAATGTAGGGATTTTTTTCAAAGCGAGAAATGGACAATCATCCCGGAGAGAAAGAAGAAAAGGAAAAGATGGAAAGAATACTGTTAAATAAACGCTTTTCAGAGGATTTTGATATCTTTTTGGATTTTTCTTTCAGTTGCTAATCTTCATTTGGGCTTACATTTGTAAAAGAAGATGCCATCACCGCCTGCCTGAAAGCGATCTTCACTATGGCAGTGAGACACGACAGACTTATTTATTGATAACACATCTCAAACCATGTTGAACCCTTCTGGCATGAATAAAAATACTGCACTGCTCCTTATTTCCCTTGTGGTAATGGGATGCGGCCACTTCCCGGAATCAGAGAAAGCGTCGGAAGTGGCACTCGGTGAGATCAGTGATGTCTCCTTCACACAGGTACATTTCAGAGACAAGTTCTGGGCTCCCAGGTTGGAAATCAATCGCACGGTCTCCATACCCTCCGCTTTTTATCAGAGCGAAATTAACGGTCGCTTCGATAATTTCGCTCTTGCCGGAGGATTGATGGAAGGAGAGCATCAGGGCGATTTCTCATTCGATGACACCGATCCCTATAAGATTATCGAAGGCGCTTCCTACTCACTGGCTGTGAAGTATGACCCGGCACTGGATGCCTATCTCGACAGTGTGATCACCTTGATTGCCGCTGCACAGGAGGAGGATGGCTATCTCACCACCTGCGTCACCAATCGTTGCACCCGTCTCTCCGGATGGTGGGGCAGCTCACGATGGGAAAGGGTTAACAGCCATGAGCTCTATAATTGTGGCCATCTCTACGAAGCTGCTGTGGCGCACTACAAAGCTACCGGTAAACGGACCCTCCTGGAGGTGGCCCTTCACAATGCGGATCTGATATGTGAAGTGTTCGGTCTGGGTGAGGAGCAGATCCATTACCCGTCGGGTCATCCCATCATCGAGATGGCGCTGGTAAAGCTATACAGGGTTACAGGTGATGAGAAATACCTTGATCAGGCACGCTACTTCGTGGATGAAGCAGGTCGTCTTACCAACGGACGCTCCCCCGGAATATACAGCCAGGATCATCTCCCCATACTGGAGCAACAGGAGGTGGTGGGACATGCCGTTCGTGCTGCATACCTTTTCTCAGGAGCTGCCGATGTGGCATCGCTGCAACAGGACAGCGTGTTGTTCAACGCGGTTGAGCGTCTCTGGGATAATATGGCCGGCCGGAAGCTATATATCACCGGGGGCATCGGCTCCAGGGCACAGGGTGAGGGCTTTGGGCCCGATTATGAACTGAACAACTTCAACAATTACTGTGAGACCTGTGCTGCTGTTGCCAATGTCTTCTGGAGCCATCGCATGTTCCTTGCCTCCGGAGAAGCCAAATATATCGACCTGCTGGAGAGAACCCTTTACAATGGTTTGGTTGCAGGTGTCTCCCTGAGCGGTGACAAATTTTTCTATGACAACCCGCTTGCCTCGCTGGGTGGTCATGCACGTCAGGAGTGGTTCGGCTGCGCCTGCTGTCCGGGTAACATCACCCGTTTCATGCCATCCATACCCGGTTACCTCTATGCTACACGGAACAATGACCTCTATGTGAATCTCTACGTGGAAAGCAGTGCGATCATCGCTTTGCAGGATGGAGAGATTGAGTTGGAGCAGCTTACCGCTTATCCCTGGTCGGGAAAAGTGGAGATAAGGGTGAACAGAACGATACCGGTGAAACATGCCATTAAACTGCGCATCCCCGGATGGGCAAGGAACAGGCCGCTGCCTACCGATCTCTACCAATATGTGGATGATGCGGATCCGGAGGTCACACTTGCCGTGAACGGGAAGAGAGTGAAACAGCATCTGGTAGGGGGATATGCTGTTTTGGATAGAAAATGGAACAAGGGTGATCTGATCACCCTGAAGATGGAGATGCCGGTACGCCGGGTGGCTGCACATGAGCAGGTGACATACAACAAAGGATTACTGGCTATGGAGAGGGGCCCCCTGGTCTATGCACTGGAGGCGATCGATCAGCCCTATGCGTATCTTTTCGATATCGTCATTCCGGGTAATGCATCCATCACACCGCGTCACGATGAGTCTCTCCTGAACGGGGTGACTCTGTTAGAGGGGGAGGCACTTAAAGTGCACAAAGATCCTGTTGATGGATCCTCTGTGGGAGAACCTTTTACATTCAGGGCCATCCCCTATGCCACATGGAATAATCGTGCTTCCTCTCAGATGGTGGTCTGGATACCTGATAAACCGGAGCAGGTGATCCCTGAACCGGAACCCTCCATAGCCTCACAGGCAGAACAGATCGGTGGCTGGGGGTTCAATGACCAGATGGAGCCAGGCTCCTCCTCCGATCTCAACACACCCTATCACTACTGGTGGCTGAAAAATGGGACTGAGGAGTCGATCGGTTACCGGTTCACTCAACCACAAGAGATCTCAGCCGTGGAGGTCTATTGGCTCGCCTTTGACCATTATGACGTGATCTACCGGGTGCCGGAGTACTGGAAGCTGCTTTACCGAGATGGTGATCAGTGGATGGAGGTGAAGAACCCCTCCGGTTATGGGGTGAAGAGGGATTGTTACAATCGCCTCACCTTTGATCCGGTGATCACCACCGAACTCAGACTGGTTGCCAGGCTGCAAGGTCCCGATCCCTCACAGCAAAGGGATCCCGACAACCGATTACAGTCGGTCGATATTGGGAAGAAGGGTTACTCCGGTGGTGTAATCGAATGGAAACTCTATGAATAAGAAAATTACCTGATATGACCCGAATGAAACATACACTCACCTTCTCACTCTTATTGCTCCTGCTGATCCCCCGGTTCGCCCTGACAGCCGGTGATGTGAAACCCGTACCCGATTCGTTGCAGCTAAATTCCTTCTACAAGAAGTATTGCGATGCGGAGGGCATACCGGTCGTCTCATCAGCAGAGGTAAGCGATGAAGCGCTGATACGCGCCGCCCGCATCCTTCCCCTTATGCTTGCCAAAAGAGCCGATGTGAAACAGGCGATGATAGACCAGCGTTGCAAGGTCATGATCATAGGAGAGCAGGAGGAGGTGTGTGACCTGCCGGAATATGCACATATCTGTGATACACCCGAGCATGTTGCCTACTGGAACAGACGTGCACGTGGCTTCGGGGGTGCTCCCGAAGATGCCTTCAGCGCCAGTTGCGGCGAGGAGAACCTGTTGTGCCTGGAGGGAGACCGTTACGCCGGGGAGAGCATCCTGGTTCATGAGTTCGCACATCTTATTCATACAGTGGGCATCGTTGCTGTTAATCCCGGGTTTGATGAGAGGCTTGAGGCGATACGGCAGAGAGCCATTGAAAAGGGACTCTGGCAAAACACCTATGCCATCAGCAGCAAGGAGGAGTACTTTGCAGAGACAGTACAATCGTTTTTCAACTGTAATCGCTTTGCCCTGAAGGCTGATGGTGTACACAATGACATCAACAGCCGTGAAAAGTTACGGACATATGACCCGGAGATCTATGCCCTTTTGCTGGACTATTTTCCCGAGACTGATCTCCCCTTGTGTGAGGAGTCTGTGTTGTCACGCTACAATAAGGCAGACGCTTTCAGGAAGAAATATACGGAAGGTTACCACTATGCAATCAGTGAGATTGGATCGGTCGGTGATACGCACTCCTTCTGGTATTCCACCCATACACCAAGAGGAACAGAGTTTTTCCTGATCGATGCCGGGAAACGGACGACTACAGCTGCGTTCGATCAGCTGAAAATGGCTGAAGCACTCTCCTCTTTCTCCGACCTGAAGGAGCCCGATCCGTGGCAGTTGCCGTTGGAGACCATTCGTTTCAACAAATCAATCGATACCCTCTCTTTTCATCTGAAAGGATTTGATTACCGCGTGTCACTTACCGACTACACCATCACACGCCTGCCGACAGCAGAGCGGTCTCCCCATTACTGGGGAGCTCTGCAGCGGGAGAACGGAGGGCAAAAAGTGACCTCTCCCGACGAAAAAAAAGCAGCCTATATCTCTGAGGGCAACCTTTGGGTGACCGATCTGGCAAGCGGGAAGAGTACCCGGTTGAGCGACGATGGTTCACCTTACGAATACTACTCCTCCAATATCTACTGGTCACCCGACTCAAAGAAGCTTGTCTGTTGTAAATATCGTCCGGGAGGAGAGCGGAAGCTGCTGCTCGTCTCCTCGTCACCCGATGATCAGCTACAACCGAAAACAGTCTCTTACGACTATCCGAAACCGGGCGATGCTCTGCCCATAAGACGCCCTGTCATGTTTATCCCGGATGAGGAGAAACAGATTCTCTACGATGTTCCTAACGTGGAGGAGCAGTATCATCTTGGTTCCATCAGGTGGGATGATAGCAGCCGGTTCTTTACATTTCATTTCAACCGGCGCGGCCACCAACAGTATCTGATCTATTCCGGTGACACTACAGGCCGGCTCT
>Ga0172382_10011452_pt1 | contig 11724 bp, 6 predicted proteins | sample Leawel138RmetaG_FD_122245 | JGI IMG/M metagenome (GOLD analysis project Ga0172382, IMG submission 122245) | Leachate microbial communities from a municipal landfill in Southern Ontario, Canada - Leachate well 138R metaG | ecosystem: Engineered > Solid waste > Landfill > Unclassified | place...
AAATATTAGATGAAAATACGGAGATTGACCGGGGAAATGTGGAACTTGTGGTAGATTCTAAAAATAATGAATCATATTGGAAGGTACCCAAGGGGAACGATAAATATGAAAAAGTGCCACTAAGGGGTTTCATTACATTTGACAATGTAACTTTTGGTTACACCCCCGGACAAAAAGTTCTTAAAAACATCAATCTTTATGCTAAGCCCGGACAAAAAATAGCCTTTGTAGGTTCTACAGGTGCCGGTAAAACTACAATCACTAATTTAATAAACAGATTTTATGAAATAGATAGCGGGAGCATACTTTACGATGGAATAGATATAAAAAATATTAAGAAACATGATTTGAGAAGTACCATGGGTGTTGTGCTCCAAGATGTAAATCTATTCGAGGGCACTATTGCGGAAAATATTAGATATGGCAGGCTGGATGCTACAGACGAAGAAATAGTAGAGGCCGCAAAACTTGCTAATGCTCACTATTTTATAACTAATCTTGCTAAAGGTTATGACTCCATGCTCACAGCCGATGGACAAAATCTATCCCAGGGTGAACGGCAGTTGATTTCAATTGCAAGAGCAGCAATAGCAGATCCGACTATACTCATTCTTGATGAGGCTACATCCTCCGTGGATACCAGAACCGAGAGGCTGATTGAAGAAGGTATGAATAAATTGATGGAAGGCAGGACCACCTTTGTGATTGCCCATAGACTGTCCACAGTTCGTAATTCCAATGCAATAATGGTATTGGAACATGGAGAAATTTTAGAGCGCGGGGATCACGATGATCTTATGAAACAAAGAGGACGATATTATGATTTAAATATTGGAACGATGGATTTGGAATAGGGATTTATTCCTAACTGTGTTTACAACTTATAAATATCAACCGAAAGTTACCATGTGACAGCGAATTAGCTTGCCGCTTATGACGGTAAATTAATTTACCATTTTTACAACCGAAAATTAACTATGAAATCTATTTCACCATTTACTGTTGGTATTTCATCGAAACGCGAAGATGGAGTTACTGTTTCCCCCTTCCCTCTATAATTTTCAAAAACAAAACAGAAGGACATTTCCTCTGTCTTGTTTATATAAAAATCGAGTAGGGGAAATTAAATTTTCCCTCTCACACCACCAAGCATACCGCCCGGTACTTGGCGGTTCAATTAAATCTAACATTACGCATATGTTCACGGTTACCTTTTGGACTTTGTTGCCCTTAGCCAACTCATCCGCCTCTTACGCCTTATATTCCGTTCCTGTTCGTCAAGCCATGATTTCGCTATCGCTTCCTCTCTCCCACACCTCACGATGTGAAACTTGCAAGTCGCTATTGGGTTCGTCGGTAACTACGCCCCGAAGGACTCTCACCTTAGACATATGACATGCCCGTCAAACTAGAAAAAAAGGGACGTGAAACGTCCTTAGTTTCCATTTGCTTATTCAGCATCACAGTTAAATCTATTGCAATTATTTTCAGCTTTAATTTTAGTGCTAATACTACAGTCAGTGGCTATTCCCTTTTTAAACCGGGTAAAGCCATATCTAGATATTCCTGCCAATATTCTTCATCATCACCTTCCATATCATGAAGCCAATAGTACATAAACAAGATTTCAAGTTCCTGCTTTCTTCCCTTTATAAAAGGTTTTTTCGGCATTTTTCTATATAAAAAATCCAGATTAAAAAGATTACTTTTTTGCTTATGATCATAGTCGTATTTTCTCCAAGCATACTGGCTCTTCTTCCTATGGGTTGAAGGCCAAATGTCTTCATTCTCGTAAAAACTGTTTATCCAATCAAAAGCAAATATAGGAAGATTCACCTGGTACTTTGTCCAAGTATTCTCAATCCAGTCATTAATCTCACCGGATATAATCGGTCTCCTAGAATCAAATTTTTGATGACTCTCAATTCGATGATAATCCTTAATAAACATAAATAACATCCCTGTCTGATCTTTAAGAAACGGTAATTTTTTTATGAGTTTTGAATAGCAATCATATGAAACATTCCTAAATTCGCTGTCGGTATTATACAAAAAGAAAAATACATCCCTTTTCACAATGTTTCTAATATACCTATGTATTTGTTTTCCATAATCGTTATATATACCAACAGCCCAATCCCTGATTTCCGGCTCATATTCCCGCAGCTGTTTGTGATATTTTTCTAATTTTTCGTTATGTAAAACTGTTTTTCCCTCTGCTTCACTGACGTTCAAATAATTATTGAAATACTCGAATACATAATCAACACAAAGTTTCATATTGTTGATACGAGCTTCCATATCAAATTCATTGAGCCTATCTTCTTTTTTTCTTCTGGCTATATATCCTTCTATACTAAGCATATGATCATCCCCGACATTAATGTACCTCCTACTTATTACATTCATTAATCACAGAACACTGATGTAAACTATTAAAAGATTCCCGCCACAAAGCAGTGGTTTTAGACAAGTCACGCCTATTCAACATCAATGTGTTGCACACCTTCATAGACAACATTAAACTTGACAGAGTTATTTAACCTTCTTCCTACTATAGGCTCTCATTCCGACACATCAGTTTTGTCTGCTCCATGACAATATCCACTGCCGTTGCTGTTCCATCCGGTGGATATCCGTATTTCTTTAGAAGTCGTTTAATGGTCATTTTCATTTTTGCCTGCACACTTTCACGGATTGCCCAATCGACACTGATATTATTCTTAATTGATACTGTCAGGTCTTTAGCAATTTGCACCAGTGTCTCATCACCCATTACCTCTCGTGCAGATTCATTTTCGGCCAAAGCATCATAAAAAGCTAATTCATCAGGGGTCAGGCCGGTACTTTCACCACGTTTTTCTGCTTTATTAATCTGTTTGGCAAGTTCAATCAGCTCCATGATAACCTGGGTTGTTTCAATAGCCCTGTTTTGGTATCTCCTTATGGACGCCTCCAGCAATTCAGAAAATTTCTTGGATTGCACCAGGTTGCACCTGGAGAAAGTCTTTATGTTACCCTTAAGCAACCGGTTTAGTAGTTCTACTGCTAAATTTTTCTGCTTCATACCCTTTACTTCCTCAAGGAACTCATCGGAAAGAATAGCGATGTTGGGTTTAGACAGGCCTATCGAACCCAAAATATCTATTACCTCATTGGATGAAATTGCCTTTGACAATAATTGGTTCAATTCGCTATCTAACTGGGATATGGTTTTCTTCTTACTGTCATCACTGATCATTTTAACAAGACCTGCTTTAACGGCTTTGTGAAATCCTACTTCAAGATTAAGACTTTCAGCAATGTCAGTCGTAGCACATAAGGAATATGCTCTAGCCATTTCCGTCACCAACTTGACATAATCATTCTCCCGGTCTTCCCGAAGACCAATAATATAATCCATCGTTTCCACAATAGCTTGCATTTTCTCGCTTGGTTTTCTAGTAAAGAATTTGTCGTAATCGTGTCCATGCAACAGTTCTTTGATTAAATCATACTTTTCAAGCAAGATCTCGGAAGCCACTTCTGTATCCACGCCGGTGGTTTTCTTATCACTTTCCGTATATTGGGCCAGGGCTTCTTTTAAATTCTCGGCGATTCCGATATAATCAACAACAAGTCCACCTTGTTTTTCTTTAAAGACCCGATTTACCCTAGCAATTGCTTGCATTAGATTATGACCACTCATAGATTTATCGATATACATTGTGTGCATGCTTGGCACATCAAATCCCGTGAGCCACATATCCCTCACAATCACCAATTTGAGTTCATCGTTTCTGTCCTTCATCCGCTTTGCCAAGGTCTCACGATTAGCCTTTGTCCCAATAAAGGGTTGCCAATCCGATGGATCAGATGAATTTCCCGTCATTACAACTTTAATTTTACCGGACATCAAATCATCACTGTGCCAATCAGGGCGCAATTCGACAATCTGTTTATATAAATCAATAGCAATCCTTCGGCTCATAGCTACGATCATAGCCTTACCGCCCTCGTTTTCTTGCGCCTGTTCCCGTTTTTCAAAGTGCCCGACAATATCTTTGGCGATTTGCTTAACACGCTGCTCCGTACCAACAATCGCTTCCAGTCTAGCCCATTTACTCTTAAGCTTTTCCTTTTGGCTGGATTCCTGATATTCGGTAATTTCTTCATATTCCGTATCAACTTGTGGTTTCATTTCTTCCGGCAGTTCTAACTTGGCAATTCTACTTTCATAGAAAATCTTAACCGTTGTACCATCTTCCACTGCCCGGGTCATATCATATACATCAATATAGTCACCAAAAACAGCCCTAGTGTTCTTGTCAGTCAATTCTACAGGTGTGCCCGTAAAACCAATGTAGGAAGCATTTGGCAAACTATCACGCATGTATTTGGCATAGCCATATTTTACATCCGCTTCAGTTCTACCTTTCACTATTTCTGCCCCAAATCCATACTGACTGCGATGGGCTTCATCAGCAATAACTATAACATTTTTTCGATCTGTTAAAACCATGTTATTTGCGTATTCAACAGTACTTTCTGCTACCTTATCCAAAACAGGGCCAGATTGAAGATCTTCCTTCACCTCATTAGCAAAAAGCGCAAATTTATGGATAGTTGTAAATATAATACCCCCGCTGGTACGATTATTAAGTAGTTCCCTTAAATGTGCCCTATCTCTGGCTTGCACCGGGGTGTTTCGGAGCAGATCCTTGCTTTTCAGGAAGATGCTAAAAAGCTGGTCATCCAAATCATTGCGATCTGTAATAATGACAATGGTGGGATTTTCTAATTCCTTGCTAATCACCAGTTTTCCCACATAAAATACCATTAATAAGCTTTTCCCACTTCCTTGTGTATGCCAAATTACACCAATGCGTCTGTCACCAGATTCATGGATTGCCCGCATACTGCTTTCCACTGCTTTATTAACTGCATGATATTGATGGTATCCTGCCAATATCTTAATAGTCTCAGTACCATCATTTTGGAATAATACAAAATGCTTTATAATATCTAGGAAACAATCCCGCCGGAACATTCCTTTAATTAAAATTTGAAGCTGGGGAATGGATATAGAAGTTATCGTCTCTCCGTCAATAGTGCGCCAAGCCATAAAACGATCTTCATTGGAGGTCAATGTGCCGGCCCTGGCATTAATTCCATCACTAATAACCATAAATGAATTGTAGGTAAACAATGAAGGGATCGTCATCTTATAAGTTTGAAGCTGATTATAGGCATCTGTAATATCCACATTTTCATCGCTTGCACTCTTCAGTTCAATAACCACTAGCGGAATGCCGTTAACAAAAACTACTACGTCCGGTCGTTTTTCTGTCCCATGCTCCACAATGGTAAACTGATTGGCCACCATAAATTCGTTATTTAGCGGATTTTCAAAATCAAATGCATGTACTTTCTCCGTTCGATAACTACCGTCTAACTGTTTAACTGAAACATCGATACCGTCGGTAATCATTTTTTGAAATGCTTTGTTATTCATAATGAGGCTTGGACTTTGTGAGATCATGATCTGTCTCAGAGCATCTTCGACGACATCATCCAAAAATTTAGGGTTAATCCGAGTTAGGGCTTCCTTTAGACGCTCAACCAGAACAACATCGCCATAATCTTCCCGTTCCGGATATTCCCCCTCGGGACCAATGTCTGGGCCAAAGATTATTTCATAATTCAGTTCTTCAAACCATTCCAGCGCAGCCTCTTCCAAATGGGATTCATAAAAACTATTCTTTGTCATTATTCCACCTCCTTGATCGGAACCCGGATTCCGCCGGACATAAGTTTGGGGAGTAGAAGATCCCTGATTTTCCGTAAACTGCATATTTCATAATAATTCTTTTCAATAGTTATATCTATAGATTTAGCTATAGCTTCAAAAGAATATAATACTTCATCAGAAGGTATAATAATCTGCATATCATTAAGAGAATCTTTATTAATTGATCCAAATACAGTCCCCTCACCATTGAATATATCCAGTTGCTCCTTCAAAGACAACATTAAATAAAGTATAAATGATTGCTGCCCACTTTTGCTTTGAATAGCTGCTAATCCCCTTCCAATACAACAAGGTTCAAGAACAACATTACAATCGCCAACCGGAGCACGAACACTCATTAGTACATCCCCTCTTGACGCCATACGTTTTGGTTCTGTGGTATATAACCTGCGTGTTGGAAATCTAGCACCAAATTCGGCCCTGCCTTGATAAAAAACCTCCCCATCGCCCTTTTCATTATAGCTACTGCCCTTTGGGGACTGTCCCATCGTAATATTAGCGACATCACTGAGAACACCAGCTTTCCATCCCTTAGGGATAATTCCTAACTCACTATCTACAAACTTTCCATCCTGAAACGGCTCAAAATCAATAAACCAATTTTTAAATATCGCCTGTGCTATTTTCTCAAGGATATTATTGATCCGGTTGTTAAGCTCGATCTTATCGTCCAGGCAAGAGAGGGTACCTGCGATGGCTTTTTGTTCATTAAGCGGCGGTAATTTGAGAGGATACATCATTATTTGTTGCTTATCACCACGGGGCATTTTAGTCCCTTTTGACCCCGCGACCATGTAATTAAAAAAGTGATCTTGGTTTAATAAATAATAAAAATACTTATCCTCAATCCCTTTAGAAGGCTTAAAAACTAAAACATCCGCTGAAGCCCCTCCGTCCATAGTAGCAAACCATATTTTTTTAAAATATGGCCTTATATTGGATACCAAAATCTGGCCAGCTTTGAATTCAATAGCATTACCTTTTGGCAAAGAAGATGCTATAGTTTTTCCCCCTTTATTAGGCAACATATTTTCGGTTGAAACATAATTCCCAACGTTTAGTTCTTCATGGCTAATCCTCCTTCTTGAGAATTGTGAAATATCACCAAGCATAACAGTTTTCCACCCATTTAAACTCATTCCTTCTCACCCCCAATCTTACCTTTCAACTTTTTCTGTGTTTGTTTGATGGTCTCCAGATAATCCCGTTCAACTGAGGTTGGGAAATCTAATATCCGTTTACGGTATTTTTTGTATTCATCAGTTGCTTTTTCAATAGCGGTCTGCCGGCTAACCGTCCCTGCACTTTGCAATATCCCTTTTCCATAACGCTCGGCAAAATCATCTACTTGTGGCAACCAATCCTGCATATACATTGGCTCATGATTCATAGCATGTAATTCCGCTAAATCAAAAAACGCTGAAACTATACGATTTAACACGGATAATTCTTTTTCATCCAAATAATTTTTAGCAATCATTACATCCCCCTTATTGGGTTGTTCACCGGAAAAGGTCTTCATCCCCATAAAAGGCAATTCCGCATTAGCCCGTCTATAGATAATTTCAGCAGATGTCTGCTTATTTACCGCATAATGTAATTTATTTTGGACAATCTGAAAAAACTGCCTACATTCCCCTGATTTCGAATCATAATCAACACTTGTGGCAAAAAGGTCCAACAGTTGTCGGTAAAACACTTTTTCACTGGAACGAATATCTCGGATACGCTCCAAAAGCTCTCTCCAATAATTACCGCCACCTGCTTTCTTCAGAAGATCATCATTCATAGTAAAGCCCTTTATGAGATACTCCCGAAGCCGTTCGGTTGCCCAGATACGAAATTGTGTACCACGTAAAGATTTCACACGGTAACCGACAGAAATAATAACATCCAAATTATAATGTTTTACATTATAATTTTTGCCATCGGCAGCAGTTGTTCGGAAATTCCGAACAACTGAATTTTCGATAAGCTCACCTTCTACAAAGATGTTTTTTATATGTTCACTAATGTTTGCCTTACTTGATTGAAACAACTCCACCATCTGGGCCTGTGACAGCCAAACTGTTTCATCTTGCATACGCACATCTATTTTTGTTGTGCCATCCTCAGACCGATACATAATAATTTCAGTGTCTTTAGAACTCATATCCAATCTCCCCCAAACGTTCTTTAATCTCCTCCTCCAGCTTATGTGCTTTAGCAAACATCTCAGCCAGTTCTGTAGTCAACCTTGTCATCTTTTCATCAAAAGGCTCTCTATCCTCTTCAAAATTTTCAATCCCCACATATCTGCCTGGCGTCAGAATGTATTCGTGCTCCCTCACTTCTTCGATAGAGGCCGATTTACAGAAACCTAGAATGTCCTTATATTCTTTAATTTCTTTCTTTTCATAATTATGTAATTGATAGGGTTCTGCTTTTTCTGCCACCATCAATTTTTCATTTTCAACGTTTGAATCTCTCCAGTTATGATAGGTATCATAAATTTTTGCTATCTCCTCATCAGAAAGTTCTCTATGCTTGCGGGTCATCATAGTTCCCATCCTACGGGCATCAATGAAGAGGATTCTGTCTTTTCTGTTTTCCCTCTTCTTGGACAAAAACCATAAACAGACAGGAATGGTAACATTATAAAATAAATTAGGCGGCATTGTAACAATACAATCTACTAGTCCACCATTAGGCGCTTCTATAATATTTTTCCTGATTTCAGCTTCTGCCTTTGTGGACGTGCTCATTGAGCCATTCGCTAAAACAAAGCCTGCAACACCCCTTGGAGACAGCTTGCTGATAATATGCTGAATCCAAGCATAGTTAGCGTTGTTCTTCGGTGGAATTCCATATTTCCAACGAGCATCATCTTGAATTAATGTATAGTCACTAATGTTAAAGGGTGGATTGGCTAAGATATAGTCGGCTCTAAGTTTTTTATGAAGGTCATTACCAAAGGTATCTGCATCTCTATCTCCAAGATTTCCGTCGATTCCCCTAATCGCCAGATTCATCTTACAAAGCTTCCAGGTGGCAGCAGTGTACTCCTGCCCGTATATGTAAATATCGTCTCTTCGCCCCTGGTGTTCTTCGACAAACCGTGCAGACTGGACAAACATACCACCAGAACCACAGCAAGGGTCATAAACCCTTCCTTTATAGGGCTCAATCATCCCAACAAGAAGTTTAACAATTGATGGTGGGGTGTAAAATTCTCCTTCACTGGACCCGAATTTACCCAAAAAATATTCATAAACTCTACCCAGGATATCCTGTGTTCTGGCTTCCTTACTGCCTAGATTAAAAGAAAACAAATCAATGAGTTCCCCGAGCTTTGCTTTATCCAGTTCCGGTCTGGCATAATTCTTAGGAAGCACTCCTTTAAGACTCTTATTCTCCCGTTCAATAGCAATCATAGCCTCATCGATAATTTGTCCGATAGTGCTCTGTTTAGCACTCTTCTTAATAAAATTCCACCTGGCACTGGGAGGCACGAAAAAAATATTATCTTCCGCATAGGCATCTCTGTCTTCCTCAAACCCGTCTCCTTCTGTCACCAGTTCATTATACTTTTCTTCAAAGCTGTCCGAAATATATTTTAAAAATATAAGCCCAAGAACGACATCCTTATAATCCGATGGTTGGATGTTACCTCTCAATTTATCCGCCATTTCCCACAACCTGTTTTCAAACTCCAGATTTACAGACATAGTTAGTCCCTCCTACATTAATTCGTTATAAATGCCGTCCTTTATATTCGACCAGCGACTCTGTGCATGCTTAATAGTTTCCCTATACACTTCTAATTCTTTCCGATACTGATGAATGATTTCTTCTTGTTTTGCAATAGACAAAAGGGGTATCTCCATTTCCATGATATCGGAATAATTGATGTTCATGATAGTTGTGCCACGTTGGAAGCTTTTGATGATCGCCAGCCCGGTAGGACTTTCGAGAAAAATCTTTATAAATTCGCCCATTACCTTTCCTTTGGGTCTGATAACAATCAGGTTGGCTGAAGCAATAATAATTTTATCCTGCTTTGTAAATACAGCCGATTTTATTGCCGTCCCCCTGCAAGAAAGTACTACATCATCTGTTATAAGTTCATAGCGTTTAATTTTTCTTTCTTCCTCATCAATGGTATCCATATCCCGATAATTAATTTCCCCATCTTCAATATTGGAGATATTTAAAATTGAAATATTTCCAAGCGAAGTGTCTTTTTTTAATATGGATTTCCCCCTGAACACCTCTGCTAGGTCCTTCAACTTAACCTTCTGGATATTAGAGCTTTTGAATCTTTGAATATTTTCATCATCATCGGATAATAAAAACTCTATACGCCAGTCTTCATGGGATAAAAATTCCTTTGTTGAAATGGTCTTTCTATCTTTAATCTCAATGTTTTTCTTGTCCAACTCAAACATTCCTATTTCAACTTTATCTTTTCGTTCTGTTGATATAGAGAACAGATACGTTTTAACTGCAATCGTCGGCTTAAAGGTTCCTTCCGGCAAGATGCAAATGCCCTCCACATAATAATTATTGGTAATATAAGCACGTAACTTTTCATAACCCATACCGGCAAAGGTTATCTTTGCCGGAACAATAATATCCAGAGTCCCACTTTTATCTAAATGCCTTAGCATATTTTCCATTCCAATGCCGTCACTATCTCTGGTTAGGAATTTTTCAGTTAAATAATCGGATTTATGTCCAAAATCCGGAAGTGAGTAGATATAATCAAATTTGTTGTTCTGTAGACGGCTTGTATAGATTGACTCAAATTTGATGTTAACGTTTCTTTTATCCCCAAAGGATAACTGCAACAGAACATACATCGGTTTAAATTGGGTCGTCAATGTAAATTCCGCTTCTCTAAACCGGCAAATCAATTCTCCTAACCCGGACAAATGCTTTTCAGCTTCGGTAATCAGGATTTTCTTAGGTTTTAGAGTCTTTATTCTGTTTTTAATATAATGTGTTAAGTATACAGGGGAAAGCACCGTACCCGTTCTATCATTTTTATAAATTTCTAATGTAAAATATATGGGATCGATTTCCTTTAATGTTTCAAAGATATCAAAGAAATCATCCCTATCAGCGGGAAAAAAACCTAATTCATTTTCCGTTGTTTTTTTCATTAATTGAAAAAGCCTCTCCCTGTCAGTCTGAATATCAGGATTCTCTTGACACTTTTTCAATGTTAGTTTTACACGAAGCATCTCTCTTAAAAGTTGCTCTCTAGAAGTTAATTGTCTTTGATATAAGACATTTAGTGCCATATCGATGTTCATGTGCAAATTAGATCTCCCTTCATAATTATCTATATAGCAAAATTATACTTTTTATATTTTAGTATGTCAATACTAAAACTATATTGTTTTTATGTCCTTTTTATGAAGTTCGTTATAAAAATATACCCTCGATATCTTCCTGTGAACGCATATCGTGGGTATGAGCTAAATAGATATAATCAGTTTTATATTTTGCAAACCTTAAAATCTAGTATTTATAAGATTCGTCTAAAATTTTTCAATCAACCAAAACAGAACCATACTCTGTTCTTTGAATCATAAAACCACTTTTTTGTATAATGTCATTACATAATACCAATTACCCTTTAATATCCGGTGTCAAATATTGTTTTTCAATTTCCATAAGTAGTAATAATCATTTGTTCTTAATTCAGCTTCCTTATTGCCTTGGTTATCTTTTAGCTTATTACCCAGTGCAGTTACCCCCGCTGTGCCCCCTAAAGCTGCACCCACGCCTGCAAATGACATGGGAATCATCCCCGATAATAAACCAGCAGTAACAACACTACCAACAATAAGAATATCTCCAAATGTCTTTTTAAATGTACCCTCTTTTAAGTTCTTAAGCTTTAAATCCAGGTTTGCAAATTCTGGATATAATATGTCATTGTATAT
>Ga0172382_10011454_pt1 | contig 11722 bp, 10 predicted proteins | sample Leawel138RmetaG_FD_122245 | JGI IMG/M metagenome (GOLD analysis project Ga0172382, IMG submission 122245) | Leachate microbial communities from a municipal landfill in Southern Ontario, Canada - Leachate well 138R metaG | ecosystem: Engineered > Solid waste > Landfill > Unclassified | place...
AAAAAGTCGACCCAAACTGCGCTGTTAAACGCAAATTATGTGATGAAGAAGCTGTCTGAACACTACCCAGTATTGTTCCGTGGCCGTAATGATCGCGTCGCGCACGAATGTATTATCGACCTACGCCCATTGAAAGAAGCCTCAGGCGTGACCGAAATGGATATCGCTAAGCGTTTGAATGACTACGGTTTCCACGCACCAACCATGAGCTTCCCTGTTGCGGGAACCCTGATGATTGAGCCAACGGAATCAGAGTCTAAGGTGGAACTCGATCGTTTCATCGACGCTATGGTGTCAATCCGTGCCGAAATCGCCAAGGTAGAATCGGGTGAATGGCCAGCGGACAACAACCCGCTGCACAACGCACCGCACACTATGGCCGATATCATGGACCCAGAGTTTGATACGCGTCCATACAGCCGCGAAGTGGCCGTGTTTCCTAGTGCCGCAGTGCGCACTAACAAGTTCTGGCCAACCGTGAATCGTATCGATGATGTGTACGGCGACCGAAACCTAATGTGTTCGTGTGCACCATTATCAGACTACGAATAATGATTGCTGCTTAGGCTAGCTACTGCGGCGTTGAATGAGGCTTTCGCATAGCTCGAAATAGAGAGTTTGACAGGAGTCAACTCCGCGCGAAAGCTTTCAATCCGCCTTGCATTAGCTTCGCCAGCAACACAATTATGGTGTAGTTGGCTTCAGCGAATTTGAAGCATAAAAAAGCGACCGAAAGGTCGCTTTTTTCTTGTCTGCCGCAGAATTCTGCATGCTCTTGACGCTCTTGTATGAGCTACACCTGTGACATGCCGCCTAAGATTTAAATATTAGCGTCCTTGTAGGCTCCCATGTGTTAGAAAGATCACTGGTGCAACAATGCCCGTTCTGGTGTAACGGTTTAGTACAGAGTTATGCTTGTTCTGATATATCCCAAATACGAGACGCTGGCTGATAAAACGGAGGTGTTACAGGCTTGCCAATAAGCTATTAACAAGCTCGAAACCATACACCTCCATTGAGGTATAGTTATTATACTCAGAGACAGGGATTCGTTTAATTTCTTCCTCTCCCTTATATAGTCCTCCTGCGTAATTAAAGATCCTTAACTCGTCTTTATCTTCGGTCAGGTCTGTATGTCCAATTATCTCCCAAGAACCATTTTTTACATTTTGATTTCCAGTAAATATAACTTTCATCTCTTTCCCCATATCCATGATAGGAAGAGGGCGAAGTACGCCATCACTTTTAAAAACTTTATTATCCTTTACAAATAGGACGCAGAAACCTATTACTTGCTTAAACTTCCCTTTTGGGGCAAAAACAATTTGGCAGATGGCAAATTTACCCTCTGTAGGAATAATAAAAATATCACCTTCTTGATATCTAATTTTCACAATCTTTTACCTCTTAGAATAGAAAGAGCATCATCCAGTATCTTATCACCTCAATCACAACTTTCTACTTTAGAAGGGTTAAATTGTGCCGTCCACCTTTAATGATTTGAATTTTATTTCTGCTGAGTTTAGTGCTGCGAAATAGCTTTATCATGGCTTTTGGCAAAGCATTTCCCAATTGCCTGCCGCAGGCTTTCGCACTGTTACACCAGTGACTCGCCGTGCTTATGTTTAAATAAAATCGCCCCTGTAGGCTCTACTAAAACATCCATGTTTTAGAAGGTCACTGGTGCAACAATGCCAGTTCTGGTGTACTCGTTAAGTGACGAGTTATGCCTGTCCTGACATTCTTTTCAAGTAATATGCTGAACTTTAGTGTCTTAACTCAAAATTTCCATAGTTTCAAGAATATAATCTTCGAACTCCCCATTGTATTTTGTAAGCAGTGATCTTTGCTCAGTGTTTTCTCCAATGCAAATGAGTTTTGCTTTGTTATTAAAGTGCTTTTCGTTGTATGTCATAGCTGAGTTAGCATTGCTCTTAGAATCTGCTATTGAAATTATTAACTGCTGATTAGGCGAAGGATGACTCTTAATAAATTCAAGTATTTCATTCTTGCTTTCATCTTCAAAGTCACCTTCAAATATAGCGTCGAGAGAAAAGGGAAGAACGTGAATGTAATCAGTTTTCTTTATTATCTCAACAAATGAGAAGTTGTAAGCTAGAAGGGTTTTAAGAAGTTCAACACCTTGCCTTGGAAAGGCAGGAATTTCATACAGCAAATAAAAGCACTTATCTTCGAACGGTTTTATTTTTAACTCTGAAATATATTTTTCAAAAATAGATTTAAAGGAGTAGCTAGCGCTATATCTCTCGCGTTTAACCGTGTCGTCAGTCTTGAATACACTAAGTTGTTTATCAATTTCATATAATTTTGATGTTATTTCACCTAGTTTTATCTTTAATTCAAGTGACAGTTTTATGTTTACTTTGTTTTTTAGCCATGATTCTAATGTAACATTATCCACGTTGTAGTCCAGAAGTTCATAATAGTCCTCCTCAACGATTTTTTTCTTATCATTTATGTTGTTTATTACTGAGTTAAGTAATCCTTGGGAATCTTTCAGATCTTTAAGGTTTTCATTTAACTCTATAAGTTGTTTTTCTGTATCATTTAAGTTTTGAAAATAACTATAAGTGTCCTCAATAGAATGTGATAGCTCTTGGTCGCATTTTGAACATTTAGTATCAGATAAAATATCTTTATTTAAGCTTCTCTTTACTCTTAGTAGCACCTTTCGACTTTCTTCTAGTAGTGTTATTTTGTTGCATAATGAGATGTATTCTTTTTCTAACTCTATGAGTTTTGACTTGTTTTCTTTATATGGTTCTATATATTGAATGGTCTTTGCAGTAAATACTTCATCTTTTAATTTAGCAAGCTTTATTTGTTTGTCGCTTCGTTCTATTTCATGAAGTAGTCTAGACTCTGCTTCTAGCTCTTTTTTCTCTTTATCAAGTCGAGTTTTTTCTAAGCGATCAAAGTTATTCGTTATACCAAGATAATAGTCAAAGAAATCATTTTTGAAGTTTTTAACGAAGTCTAATCCTCGAAATGATTTATGTCGATAAACCCAACCAACATCTTGTGCTATGTAGTAGGGTAAAAACATAGCTTCAAGTGAGGCTGGTTTATACTCGTTTTCATATTCTAAATGTAGAGTAAAGCCAAATAATTCAGATATATATTGTTTTAGTTTTATGTGTTCCCTAGACTTGTTACCACTAATACCTATAAACTTTACTGGCGGTTTTTCCGCAACTTTGATAGAAACGATTTCATCATCTCTTACAATTGAAACTTTTGTTGGAATAGGCGTATAAATGGTGAAGTCGAGTCTAAAAACTACACTTTCTTTAAGTAGATCTGTAAGCTTTCTCTTTTCATCATTTATGCCAAATGTATAAAAAATTGCTTGTATAAAAGTACTTTTCCCAGATGTATTTTTACCGTGGACGATATTAATACCTTCTGAAAAAGTTGTATTGAAATATTTATTTTCCTTACTGCTATAAGCAAAGAAATTATTGTACTGTACTAAAATTCCCAATTTTTAATCATCCATTTTATAAATTGATTCAAAGTAAGCTGCATACATAGTGGCTTTTAATGTTTGAGCATCCAAATTTGAACTACTTTCATTATTAAATTTCTCATTCAGTTCTTTTATACAATCATCTTCATAGAAGCCGCTACATTTACGATAATTAGATTTTACAAACTTAAGGATTTTTTGATGCTCAGCTTCATCTTTACTTTTAAATAAGTCAAAGGCTAAGCAGAACTTCATTTCAAATACCTCACGTTCGAATGGTTTAACTCCAAGCTTTTGACCAACTTCTTTCTTATGATCTCGCCAGAATTGAAATGCTTTAGACTTTGTTGTAATTATCTCAATTGCATTATTAATATCTTGGCTTTGTACCTGCTTGGTTTTGTCAGAAAGTCTAGCAATGCTCTTTTTATTATAAGTGAGCTCAATGTTTTTGAATAATCTAAATATAGATTCTAATGCAGCTTTGGAATCACTTATTTTTCTATCAAAAATATCTTCAATTTTAGCTCTTAATTGATTCTCTTGTTCTTTATTAGTCTTGTTAAAGTCTATATATAAGAATTTTAAATTATTTAACTCATCAGATAAGTTTTCATTTTTATATGATTCATGCTTTTCAAGCGTGTCAATTATAGCCTTTTGTATGATTGGATTTAACTCGTGATAAATGACTTCACTATCTTCTTCGTTCACATGGTGAGAATAAGTTTTACTTTTATTATTTACCTTACTCTTTATTCTCTTTTCAAATTGCATAGTTGTATTTGAGGAAAAGTACAGTTCATGACTATAACTGAAACATTTTGGATGTTCATCTGAAATGAGTAATTTACCAACTTTTAGTATTTTGACTATTATTTCGGCAAGATCATCACCAATTCTCCAACTACCACCAGATTTCTTTTTCGACTGATAAGTTTCTACTTTGACTGCTTTCCCATGGTCATCAAGATAGCAGAATAATATATCTTCTAAATGTTCAAGAGACAGGAAGTACTTAGTACCATTGAATTTGCTATCATAGTTATCCAATATAATGAAAAGGGCCATGTTTCTTTGCAAAGCAAAGCCTTGTTGTGCTCTAACTCCTGCATTTACACTTTGATCCACTAATATTACTTCCTTAAATTATTGCTTACTTTAATGACTTGAAATTTTCAGTTATTCATATCATATCCGCTAGATATTTTATAATGATTTTACTGAAAATATTATTTTCGTAGGTTCAAGATAATACTTGGAGTAATGGAACATGGTAATACTGAATTAAACGGGAATAGTGTATACATTTTCATTCCCATCATTTCCCTACCTTGCTTTTGCTTAGGCATCTTTGGGCGACTTGGTAGATGATGGTGTCGACTTGTTGCTGGGTAAGATCTTGGGTTTTCAGTTTCGGGATCGTGCCGACTAATTGTTTGTGGTTAAGGATCGGGAACGGTGGTTTCGATTGACTTGTGACATACCAGCCGGGGAATACTAGGGCTGGGGTGGCGGCGACGGGGGAGCCTGTAGCTTTGGTTAACCATTGGCTGACCCACTTGGCCTGACGTTCGGCCTGTTCTATGGGTTTGGTTTCTGTCCACGAGGGGAAGTTTAAGCGCCCGTCTTTGTAAAATACTTTATAGCCTTTTTTATCAGAACCAGAGCTTGAGCCATTGCCATTGGTTTGGCGTAGGTCTTTGTTCCGTTTATGGCGGCCTTTGGTTTCAATGGCGAATACGCCATTTTTGCCTACGGCGAGATGGTCGATGTTAAAGCCGTCAGCTTGTACATCGTGAAACACTTGATAACCCAATGCTTGTAAGCCTATGAGTTCATTGGCTGTGGCAATTTCAGCGGTATGCCCTAGGCGTAATTTGGTGAGCTTTGAAAAGTTTTTCCATGTTTTAAAGCCGCAATAGGTTAAGCCCATTAATGCTGTGATGCTTAATAACCAAGGGAATTTTCCGACTGTGATATGTGCTTGAATGCTGTTGAGTGCAAAGGGGAAGCAAAAAATCACGGCTCCCATCATCATGTAGCCCATTAAATCTAATTGCAGATCTTGGATTTGCTGTTGTAATCCATAGGCGGGGATGCGGATCAACTGCTCACGATCAACGGGTAGGGTTAGCGTTGCATCGCGGTATTTAAGAAACACATGCAACACTCCAGCGCCGACAAACAGACTGGATAGAATAATTACAACGGATAATAGATTGCTGCCGAAGTCTGCCATTTACGTCCCTGAAATAAAGCGGGTCAACAGCCAATCTAATGACATAACCCGCTAATAAAATGTACTTATAATTTTGGAAAGTGGTGGCCGAGTTGTCTGCTTAGAGTTTGGGCGCATATTGCTGATTTGCTTCTTCTTCCCTAAATGGCGTGCTCGATGATTGAGTTCGAGTTTGCCCTGCATTTTCCTGAGTGGTCACACTTTTTACTTTGTGGTCACACTTTAACCCGCTCTATACGGTTTAATCAATGCGCTTTATCACAATTACAGGCTGGGCCTATGTTTTATGCACTTTAGTTTTCGATTTTTTGAGTTATGCTAAATGCAACATATAAATTCGCGGGCATCTCTATGTATTTTAAAAGTATCCTTGTTTCGTTGCCTTCTGTTTACGCAATTTTGTGTGTGCTTGGTTGTGGTTTTTTCTCGGGCATCATTGTCGCCGCTGAGGTGCAATCGGCTACTTTTTCTAACGTGTTGCGTGCCGATTTTCGGCATCGTCCTCCTGAGATGGTGCTTGATGAGCGAACTAATACTATGACGAGTCCGTTAAAGGATATTCTTGAGGAAGCGGCGGCTAAGGTCGGTTATCGCGTCGAATGGAGCGCGCGTCCTTTTGCTCGCAGCATTCATGAGTTGCGGGTAGGCACGGTCGACATTGTGCCGCGCACGATACGAGACGAAGAGCGAGAGGCATTTGTACGGTTTCTTGGTCCTATCGGCACTCAGACTCGCGATATTTTGTTTCTCGTAAAAGCCGGCGAGGAAGGACGGATTAAGTCCTATGAGGATTTGTATCAGCTTACTGTAGGGGTTAAACGGGGCACAGTTTATATTGAGCGTTTTAATACGGATCCCGCGCTACGTAAAATTGAGTCTACCGATGATGAAAACATGGCTCGCATGTTTATCATGGGGCGTTTTGACACTATGGTGGTGCTCGATCGTGCCGCCATTGAGAATGCCTTCAAGCAGCTCGGTTACGATCGTTTTAGCTATGCCGATTACCGTCAGTCGAATCGGATCGAACATTATTTTGGCATGTCCCGTAACTCTACCCATGCTGCTATTTTCGATGAACTTAATCGGGCGCTGCTTGATATGGCTGCATCGGGCCGTGTAAAACAGATTTACCAGGCCTATGGTTTAGCCGCAGAAGTAGAATAGGCAAATAGAAACGGCCAATCAGATTGGCCGTTGTTATGATCCAGCTCTTTGCGCTAAAGCTTAACGATAAAAGGCTTCAACTGTGCCTTTTACTGTGAGCAAAAGAGGTTGGCCGCGACGGTCTAATAATTCATTATGGATGGCCATTTATTTTGTTTTTATTTTGTCTGCCATTTATTTTTTTATAAACAAAATGCTTGCTGCGATAGGGATGATTTGTTATTACTGGCGCATGAAAAAAATATACGTAAGCGCAATTAACACCACCACTACCACCACGAGAATTCTCGGGGGGTAGTTTTTTGCGTCTTTAAAAAAACCCTCTGAGCGACATCGCCAGAGGGTTTTTTTATACCTTGGTTTTGTATTTCGCTCAGATTTTACTCAGGAGAGAATGATGAAAACACATCGCGAAATTGCAGAACAACTTGACCTATTTCACTCTGAACCACAGGCGCCGGGTATGATTTTTTGGCACCCGAATGGCTGGGCGTTATTCCGAGATATTCAAGAACACATGAGGCGCGTGTATCGCCGAAATGGTTTTGAGGAAGTGAACACGCCTGTTTTTATGAAGAAGGAGTTATGGCAAACGTCTGGGCATATGGACATGTTTGCAGAGAACATGTTTTTCGGTGGCGGAAAGGAAAACATGGATGAATATGTTTTAAAACCTATGTCTTGTCCTGCCCATATTTTGCTGTTTAAGCGCGGGGTACATAGCCATAGAGATTTGCCACTGCGACTATTTGAGTTTGGCTTGGTGCACCGTAATGAATCCTCAGGCTCGTTAAATGGTTGCCTGCGCGCACGCCAGTTCACTCAGGATGATGCCCATGTTTTTTGCTGTTGGTCTCAGGCAGAGGAGGAGATACGTGGTTTTCTCCAGCGTGCAAAGCAGGTTTATGGTGATTACGGCTACCATAATTTAGACGTAAAAATATCGACTAAACCTGAGAAGGCATTAGGCAGCGATGAGCAATGGTGCCGAGCACAAAAGCTATTGGATTCAGCCTGTCAGATTGAGGGCTTTGATGCCGAGTATCAAGCTGGCGAAGGGGCTTTTTATGGTCCCAAAATTGAATTGTCACTGACAGATTCTATGGGAAGACGCTGGCAGTGTGGCACTATCCAGTTTGATTTCAATTTGCCTGAAAGATTCGATGTTCACTACACAAATGAGCAAGGTGAATTCGAACGGCCAGTGATTATGCACCAAGCTATGTATGGTTCTATCGAGCGTTGGTTGGGGATTCTCTTGGAAGTCTCACAGGGTAACCTGCCGGATTGGTTGCATCCCGTGCCTGTTGCTATCGCTTCAGTGAATGAGTCAAACAGCCAATTTGTCCGTCAGTTAGCCGCACTATGTTTAGCACGAGACATGCGAGTGTTGGTTGATATCAGTCAACACTCAGTGGCCCGCAAAATGAAACGCTTTCACAAGCAAAAAGTGCCTTATATCTTAACGGTTGGGGATAAGGAAGAGGCCGAGAAGTGTGTGTCAGTTAAGTGCCGCAAAGACGGTGTGATGACTCATATCCCTCTTGCTGAATTAGCTGACTATCTTGCGGATAAACTAGTGCGCAAACAATAACCTAAGGAAGACTGTGTTTGTTATCTAAGGCTAGCTAGGGTTCCCACGGCTAGCCTTTACTCATTTTATGATCCGGCTCTTTGCGCTAAGGCTTAACGATAAAAGGCTTCAACTGTGCCTTTTACTGTGAGTAAAAGAGGTTGGCCGCGGTGGTCCAATGATTTATTGCGGATGACCATTTATTTTTTGTTTAAATTTTTTCAAAGGTAACATTTTTAGGAGGGAAACTATTAGGTAATGATCCTGATCTTATTTTTCTTAACAATAAACCAGTCAATAGAGAGGTTATATTTTCATCAAAATATTCTACATCTGGCGATCTAGATGCGATTATTGCAGTGCCCCATGTCTCACTGTCTTTCAGATCGGAAACAACCCAAAATATGCAATCACCATTATCCGTTACGCCTATTGGTAAAAGGCCATTAATTTTTGGATAGAGATTATATTTAAAATACTCTGGGTCTTCATTATTAAGGTAATTGAAGTCTTCAATGATTGATTTCTTCTGCTCAAAAAAATCAAGGTCATAATTTGTAGTAAATGGATTGAATATCGCAATAAAATCGGCAATTCTTCCTGTGCCATAACGATTAATAAACGCAATGTAATCCCTGGGAAAACTAAGACCTTCATCTATAGAAGGCCAAACGTTACTAATCCCAGATTCATTAGGGAAGTTAGGGGGAGTTAAAATGCTATTTAATACAGATAGGGTCATGATCTACATTCCACGAGGATTAAGAAGAGTAATGCTTTCAAAGAAACCACCACTACCTTGAGCATTCACTGTTATACCTGCCGGTATTCTGGAAGGACCTTTATATATTGGAGTTACCGAGACATCAACTATTTCTCCTCTCTCTAACGCTTTCTCTAGCGAATCCCCAAATAAACTTAATGATATTCAAATAAGTAGGCATGCATAATGCTATTTGCTTTAATCCATTTCGCCAAAAACCGACTAGATAGCTGTTCCGAATAGTCGTTCACTTCACTGGTGCAGTTTCAGCAAGTAGTATTGAATTAGTATCATTTGCTGCTGGGCAAACAAAAACGGCCAATTAGATTGGCCGTTGTTATGATCCAGCTCTTTGCACTAAAGCTTAACGATAAAATGCTTCAACTGTGCCTTTTACTGTGAGTAAAAGAGGTTGGCCGCGACGGTCTAAGGATTTGCTTGGCACTTTTACCCAACCTTCACTGATGCAATATTCTTCGACATCAAAACGCTCTTTGCCGTTGAGCTTAATACCGATATCGTGCTCGAAAATTTCTGCCACATGGTGTGGGCTGCGTGGGTTAACGGAAAGGCGATCCGGTAAAGCAGGTAATGATGTTGTGTCGGTCATGGTCGTGATCTGTCGTTGTCTATAGTGAAAAAGCGTGCGCTATTGTAGGCAATCCCAGCGCAACGCTCAAGACTTTAACTGTGACTGATTACGCGCCTTGCGTTATAAGGTTAGGTTGTCCTGTTAGGACACTGCTGTTAAGACACTGTGCCGCAGCTGGAAAAGGCTTTCAGCACTCGGCCATTTTCTCTGCCCATGACTGAGCGCAAATAAACCTTGGCTAATGTGTCGGCATTGATCGCACTAAAACCGGGAAAATAGTCCTGATAGCTCGCTAACGACTCGCTTAATACCGTTGGGCTGACAATGTTTATTCGCTGCTGTGCAGGTAATTCTCCCGCGACGGCGGTAACAAAATGCTCAAGTGCGCCATTGATTGTGGCGGCACTGATGCCATCTTTTACTGGGACATCGGCAATAATGCCACTGGTCAGTGTAAAACTGCCCCCAGCGTTGAGGTATTGGCTACCTATTTGCACTAACTGTATCTGCCCCAATAACTTACTTTGGAGCCCTGTATACCAGTCTGCTTGGGTCATAGCGTTGAAGGGTTTAAACACGACGTCACCCATGGCCGAAATCATTGCATCGACTTTACCGATTTTTTCTAGCCCTTGATGGAGTGAATGTTCATCCCGAATGTCTATCAGGACATCCCCCGTTGTTCGCCCTACCTGAATCACTTCATGCTGAGTTGAATGAAATAAGCGGACTATGGCTTGTCCGATTGTGCCTGATGCACCTACTACGACTATTTTCATGACATGCTCCTAAATTGAATACGAATTGAGGATAGTCTGGTTAATTAAATAGAAAAAGCGCATATAATCACCACATTGTTTCGTTAATGGATTTAATTGATGAATCTCACCCATCTGCAGTCATTTATGCTGGTTGCCAAAATGCACAGTTTTAGCGCTGCGTCTGAACAACTCGGCGCTTCTAAAGGCTTAGTGTCGCGGCATGTTAAATCCCTTGAAGATGAAATGGGTTGTCAATTACTTCACCGAACCACTCGGCGAGTATCAATGACCGAAGCAGGGCAAGCGTTATATGGTAAAGCCTGCGAAATCGAGAGGCTGGCCAATGAAGCTGGGCGTTTAGTGCAGGATTTAACGCAGGACTCCTGCGGTACTTTAAAATTCACCGCCCCAACGGAACTGGGCAAAAAATTGCTGAGTCCTATGCTGCTCCAGTTTATTGCTGAGTATCCTCAAGTGAAACTCGAACTGTGTTTTGAGCAGAATATTCAAGATGTTGAGTTCGGCAAGTTTGATCTCGCCTTAAGAACAAGCATTGCGCACAGCGATAATATTATCGCCAGATATCTTGGCAGAATTCGTCATGTCTTAGTGGTTTCGCCCGCACATTCCGCAGCCGCAGAAGTTCGTCACCCTGATGATTTACGCCATTATCGTCTATTGTCTTCGGGCGAAACACAGTGGGTGTTTGAACCACTCGCGGGGGACAGTCTCACGCTCACTTTTGAGCCTGCACTGTGCAGTTCAAACTATGCCACTACACATCTTCTTACTTTGAGTGGTACAGGTATCGCTAGCCTGCCTTATTATTTGGTAGAGGAGGATATCGCTCAGCACAAACTCACTTTGCTCGTTCCCCAATGGCAATGCTATCCACATGAGTTGTATATGGTTTATGCCAAGCAGAGCCATTACCCAAAGAAGCTGCGCGATTTACAACATAAGCTACAAACTTGGTGCGAAACTCACTCAAAATATGTGGGTTAATGAGTCATACCAATCACATTAAATATCTAATCAGTTCAGAGCCTCACAGGCATTTCAATCCAAGGCGCATTGACGCAGAAATGGTCATTCCCTTTTAAGTCAATGCAACACGGGAGTGGGATGCCTGTG
>Ga0172382_10011455_pt1 | contig 11720 bp, 8 predicted proteins | sample Leawel138RmetaG_FD_122245 | JGI IMG/M metagenome (GOLD analysis project Ga0172382, IMG submission 122245) | Leachate microbial communities from a municipal landfill in Southern Ontario, Canada - Leachate well 138R metaG | ecosystem: Engineered > Solid waste > Landfill > Unclassified | place...
CACCACTGATCAATTCGCATGACCACCTGATTGGAAATTGGGTACCCCGCGCCGGCGACAATCGCCCTTACGCTAATTCCCATATTTGGGTAGAGGATATGAAAGATTCCTTTGCCTTTCAAGAACGCAGCCGCTTTTGGCACAACGATGGCAGCTTCAACCTGCTGGAGCCTAATGCCTTAAACGTTGCCCGCCTGGGTGCATACAAAAATCTCTTTTCCGGCTGCGGCATCGTTCATGATCACGCACCGCGCCAGCAAGATGAGTATTACAACGCCATGCCCATCAAAGTGGTAAAGGATTTCCGGCAATGCCATTCCATTACCTTGGGAAATTGGTGGGGCGGCGGCACTCCGGAAGAAGAGCTTGCTTTGAGCCGGGGAAAAGAACCCTTTATCATCCACTTGGGTGAGGGGATAGACGATATTACCCGCGGCGAATTTGCCCTTTTGGAAGAGCGCAATCTTTTGGCGCCCAATACCATGATGATCCATGGCATCGCCTTTAGCCGCAAAGAGATAGAACGCATTGCGCAGGTAGGCGCCACGGTTTGCTGGTGTCCAGGCTCAAATTACTATCTCATCGGCAAAACGTTCGACATCATGAGTGCGCTGCGCTTGGGTGCAAACGTGGTAATCGGCACGGATTCCACCATGAGTGGTGAAGTAAATCTCATTGCCGAATTTGCCGTTATCCGCGAACATTTCCCGCAGATTTCGCTGCGCGAGCTTTACCGTATGGTTACCCTAAACGCTACTAAAGCCTTGAATCTCAAGCCGGAATATGCCCTGCTCAGCCCTCAAAATACCCGTCATTTGCTTTTGTTGGATCAAGTAGAGGGCAATCCCTTCGAGAATCTGCTGGCGCTGGAAATGAATGCCATAAAGCTCTTGATGATAGATGGCGTTCCGCTTTATGGGGATAGCGAATATCTGGACTTTTTGGATGAAAGCGATGCCGAATATACGATATTCAGAACCGGAAACCGCGAAAAGTTCGTAATCGGCGACCCCCTGGAGATAAACGACCTCATCGATGCTGCCCTGGGCTATCACAAGGATTTCCCCTTCCTGCCCTTTTGATGGATAGCCTCTTAGTTACCGAAATCTTTTACAGCTTGCAGGGTGAATCCACTTATCAGGGAATGCCCTGTAGCTTTATCCGCCTGGCAGGCTGCAATCTGCGCTGCCACTGGTGCGATACAAAGTATTCCTTTGAGAATGGCATTGAGCGCCAAATACCGGATATCCTACAGGAAATAAGCCAATACCCCTCGCGCCTGGTGGAGATTACCGGTGGCGAGCCGCTGTATCAAAAGAACTCTGTGCTTCTAATGGAAACGCTTTTGGCAGAAGGATATAAGGTGCTGCTGGAAACGAATGGCACGCAGGATTTGGCGTTTGTGCCGCAGGCTGTAATCAAGATAGTGGATGTAAAATGCCCCAGTAGTGGCTTTGCGGAGAGTTTCTTGCTCGGGAATCTGCGATATATTACCCCAAAGGATGAGATCAAGTTTGTAATCGCCTCCCGTGAGGACTATCTGTATGCAGTGGCGTTTCTTAATACGCATGCTATCCCCACACAGATTATCCATTTTTCACCGGTATTTGGCAGGCTGGAGCCATCTCGTTTAGCAGAATGGATCTTGGCAGACGGGCAAAAGGTAAAGCTAAGCCTGCAACTTCATAAGATCTTGAATGTGAAGTGAAGTCCTGTGGCTTAATCCCGTTTCTTCAATAAAACCACCACCATTGCACTCATCCCCTCTCCCTCGCCGGAGATACCCAAACCTTCCTCTGTAGTAGCTTTGATGGAGATATCCTCTATCTCACACGCCAAATCTCCCGCAATCACTTCTCGCATCTTATCTATATAAGGGCTTAGCTTCGGCTTTTGGGCGCAAAGGGTGGCGTCCATATTGCCCAAACGCCAGCCTTTTTCCCGCACCAATTCGTAGCACTTCCGTAGCAAGATGCGGGAATCTATGTCCTTGAAACTTGTGTCGCTATCCGGAAAGTGCCGCCCGATATCTCCCAGAGCCAGGGCGCCTAAAAGAGCATCGCAGATGGCATGCAGCAGCACATCCGCATCGGAATGCCCCGCCAAGCCCTTTTCAAAAGGAATCTCCACCCCGCCCAGGATAAGCTTGCGCCCCCCTACCAGGCGGTGAACGTCGTAGCCAAAGCCAATGCGCATAAGGCTTTTAATCCACCGTGATGGATTTTGATACGTTTTTGGGCACGTCCGGATGTACGCCGTGATCCATTACGCCCAATAGGTCGAGCTTTTTCATCTTGCGAATGCTCATCCTTAGCGCCAAAAGCTGCAACACTATAGTGGCGGAGAAGCAGGTCATTAGGCTGTCGCCGGTTTTGGGCAGCATGATGTAAGCCCAATGGTAATACGAGTTTTCGTCCGGGCTTTGGGCAGCGTTCTTCAGCAGATTCTCGTTTTCTTCGGCAATTACGTAGGTATTGGCGCCGCGGATTTTGTGGGTATTGATCTGCGAAATGGTAAGGTTTACATCGCGCTCATCGGGACCGGTCACATAGATCAAGGGGTAATTGCGGTAGAGCGGTTCAAAGAAATCCTGGTTTTTCACCGTGGCTTTGAATAGCGCACTGCCTTCGTGGGAGAGGTTAAACGGCATATTGTGCGTAAAGATATAGTCTGCCAAGGCTTTCATTATGTCTTTCTGCTCTTTTTGGGAGATTTGTTTCTCCTCTGCCACGCTGTAGATATCATCGATCATCTTGCTGAAATAGCGCACAAAGCTGCGCACGTGTTTTACGCCAAATACGGTATTTTTGCCCAAAATGGTATTGGGACCATGTTTAAATTCGCTGGCTTCGCGCCCTTCCGCGTGGTTTAGCACGGTTTCGCGAATCTTGAGCGCTGCTTCCATGGCCACGCCGCTTATCTTGGTAGCCAGGATGTGCAAAGAAGGCTCCATATAGATTTTGGCAGCCATATTATCAATGGCATCCGCCGTCTTATCCACTGTTTCTTTTAGTAGCAGCGGTATATCTGCCAGGGATTTACGGCGCTTTGCCAAAGCTGCCTCGCGTTCTTTGCGGATTTCCGGCTTCAAGCCCTTTTCCAAATCTTTTAGCTTCATCTCTGCCAGGCGGATAGCCAGATAGTAAAAGAGCGTAATCTGATTCATAAAGCTCTTGGTGGCGGGCACGGCGATTTCCGGACCGCAGAGGATGGGAATCGCCACGTCGCTCTTTTCCTGACCCAAGGTGCTGTTCATATTGTTTACCAATACTACTTTGCGCACATCCAGCCCGGAGGCATCGATATCGTTGAAAATATCGATCAGGTCTTTGGTTTCGCCGCTTTGGGATACGCCCAAAACCAGGTCGTCATCCGTAATGCAATTGGAATATTCGCCTCTAAAATCTCCCGGCAGGATGGGAATGAGTTCTATTGCGGCTATTTCGTTGAAGAAAAGCGCAGCGATCTTGGTGGCGTGGAAGGAGGTACCGCAAGCGATGGAATAGGCATTGCGGTTTTTGCTGATGGTATTTTTAAAGAGCTGCAAAAACTCTTCCACTCTATCTTCAAACTCTTTTACTGCAATCTCTTCGGAGATGCTATCCAGGGCTTTGGCAATGAAGAGGCGGTAGTGGTTGTACAAATCTCCCGCCAGCTCGATAAAGACATTCTTTTCATTGGAGAAGAAGTATTTCTTTTCAAAATCGCCCTTTACCGCCACATCGAAGATGGCAGGGTAGCTGCTGCGGGCGCCTTTGTAAAAGTCCTGTACCTTGGGGTCTTCGTACAGCGCATCAAAGCGGCGCTGCTGGTCTTCAGGCTGCGCTTCGCCCATAATCTCCAGCATACAGTGGATAAAACGCTCGCGCACTTCCGCTTTGTCGATTATTTGCAGCATGCTTTTGCCGCTATTGGAACCGCCCTGAAAGAGCTTGATCAATTTGCCGGTGCTCTCGCTTTCGGCATAGATTTCCTGCTCCATAAAGTAGTCAAAATCGGGCAAGAGTTCCACATCTTCGGCGCGCAAACGGGAATAAACCGCCTGAGTAGGGATGGCGCTGCCTACGCTATACACTTCGTCCGCTGCATTCAGGTGTTTGAAGCGCAAGTCTCTAAGCGCATAAAGCTGATAGCTATCCGCCGTGTATTCTACAAATTCGCCTTCGCGCATATTTACCAGCATCTTGGTAAAGCGTAATACGGCAGTAAGATCGCTGGATGCCAGCCCAAAGGGTTCGCCTTCCAATTGCCCCACGCCAAAATAGAGGCTGGAGCCGGATTTTATCGCCCAAGAAGTGGCAGTTTCCGGATCCACAATCACCGCCGCATAAGAGCCTTGCATCTGCCTTGCCGCATGGATTATCCCCTTGCGCATGCACTCTTTGCGCAGCTCTGGATCGCTGGGATTGCCCTTGAGGTCCATCTCAATATCAAAATAGTGTTCCACGCTGTGGATCAGCATTTCGCCATCGTTATCCGAAAGGATTGTATGCCGCTGGTCGATAAGGAAGCTCTTTAGCTCGCGGGTATTTGTAATATTGCCGTTATGTGCACCCACCAAGTGGCGCTTGCAATTCACCTCATGCGGCTGAGCGTTTACTTTGTTTACAGTGCCAAAGGTAGCCCAACGCACCTGCCCGCAAAAGACCTTGCCTGTTTCCTTTTCGATGCCCAAAGTCTTCACCAGGGTAGATGGGGCACCCACGTCTTTTAACAGGATTATCTTATCCTTATCATCCCCCAAAAAAGCGGCACCGGTGCTATCGAAGCCCCGATATTCCAATGCCTTCAGCAGCTTAGCCGCATAAGCACCCAGATTTACCGAAACCTTGGGCAAAGCCAAACCCAATACCCCACAGCCCAGCCCAAAGAGCGGGATGGGGATGTGTATATTGATACCTGATAAGTAAATAAGTAATTTCTTGAACATTGTACTTCCTTTATTAGTTGTATAAGTGGTGTTCTATCAAAAGATGCGCCAGGGTAAAATCCCATTCATCGGTTATTTTGATGTTGATATCGGAGCTAAGGTGATAGTAAACCTTGTGCCCGTAGTATTCCACCAGGGCGGAATCGTCCGTACTTACAAAGCCATCCTGATATGCCTTTTCGTAGCTATTTACCAGCAGTTCATAGCCAAATACCTGCGGGGTAAATACCTGAATCAGCCGCTCGCGTTGCAGGGTATTTACTACAAAGTCTGCTTCCACCTGCTTTACGGTATTCTTGATGCGCGCTGCGGGGATTACCGCCCCTTTTTGCAGAGCCAGCGCTTCCAATTCCTCCAAAAGCTGCTGAGAGATGAAGGGGCGCACGCCATCGTGGATAAAGACCAGATCGGTATCTGGCGGGCAGTTTTGCAGGGCGGCAAATACGCTATCCTGCCGCTCTACCCCGCCCGGCACCACCAGATAGGGCTTGGCATCATCATCGTAAAAATCGGCAATTAGCTCCCGCGTATATTCCAGCGAGTCCTCCGGCGCAGCAACGATGATATGGGAGATGCTATTTGAGGCAAAGAAAGGCTCTAAACTGCGGATAAGGATAGGGATACCATCTAAGTGCAGATACTGCTTTTTGGTGGTGGAGCTCATGCGCCTGCCGCTGCCGGCTGCGGTAATAATCGCGGTATTTGGGCTTAGGATATCCATTTGTAAAATACCCCCCGCTTCATGCGTTCGGCTTCCAGCTTATGCGCCAAAAGCAGCTCACGCAGGATCTTCATCACTTCATTGATATGAATATCCAGCATCTTGGCGAGGTCTTCGGCGGTGGAAGGTCGGCGCGAAAGCGTGGTCTGAATAAAGCTGACCAATTCCTGATCTATATTATTCATCCCATTGCCATACTTTACTTTGGCTATGATCTCGATGGGCTGTGTTAGCCGAGCAGCCAAAAACTCCTTTGCCGCTTCCAGATCTTCCCCAGAAGCCGCTTCCACCCAGGTTTCGCTACCCGGTCTATCCAGCGAATTAAGCTGAATAAGATCTGGCTGTATCTGAGATAAAGCTTCGCTCAAAGCGCTTAGTTCCGCTTCATTATCATTCACGCCCGGCACGATGAATAGCTCCAGCCACATCTTGCCCTGATATGCCTTGCGCAGATTGATAAGCCCCTGAATAAGCTCCGCCACTGCAAGCCCGGCGCGGGGTCGATTGATCTTTTGATATACGGCGTCTGTAGCGGCATCCAGCGAGGGCAGTATCAGGTCGCAGGGCAAGACCTCCTTTAGCACCTCGCTATCGCCAAAAAGCACGCCATTGGTAAGCAGCGCCAGCTTATACTGCGGATATTTCGCTTTGATATACTGGATTATCTCGCCAATGCGGCTATAGAGCGTTGGCTCGCCGGCTCCGGAAAAGGTGATATAATCCAATTCCGGCGCGGCTTTCATGAAGTCATCCAATTCCGCATAAATATCTTCCGCGGCAAAGAATTCCTCGCGGGTAGTTTGCAGATGCGTAGTGTTTTGCACCTCGCAGTAAACGCAATTTAGGGGGCAATATTTATAGGGAACAAGGTCGATCCCCAGGGATTTGCCTAACCTGCGGGAGCTTACCGGACCAAAGAGTCGCTTGTATTTCATAATCTTAGAAGGTGGTGCCAAATTGCAGGTGCGGCTCCCAACTGCGGCTTTCCACGCCATAAGCATAGTCAAAGCCGATAAGCCCCAGCGGACTGCGGATGCGCACACCGGCACCCAAACCTTTTTTGAGCTTTAGAAAGTTAAAATCGCGCAGATGGTTGTAGCTATCTCCGGCATCGAAAAAGCCCAGGGCAATTACCTGGTCGCCGGCGATGGGATAGCCAATTTCGCCGGAGAAGATGATGGCGCGGCTGCCACCTCCGGCAGGACCCACGGAGCGATCCGGATAGCCGCGGATGCCGTCTGCACCCGTGCCGCCCAGATAGAACTTCTCATCCGGCGGTGCATCTTCGGAATCCCCATAAGGCACGATATAGGAAAAGCGCCATTTGCTGCGCAGGGTAAGCTTCCAGAGCGCCTCGCTATACCAATTTACCTGCGCAATCTGCTTGAAATAATCGAAATCGCCCATAAAGGGACCACCCGCCAGCTCGCTAAATAGCGTAAGCTGCGAGCCTTTGGTGGGGAAAAAGATGTTATCCCGCGTATCCCGCGAGAGCGTAAAATTCCCCGCCGAAGTATAGCGCCAGCCCAGGGCGTCCAGCTCTATCAAAGTGGCATTTGCCGTACTATCTGCCATGATGGCGCTTTCGTTTGTAATATTATATTTCTTGCTGTAAAAGGAGTAGCCGATAGAGCCGCGGCTGCGATTTACCCAGGGGATATTTTGCCCCAGGCGCAGGCTGGCACCGCGGGTGTAAATCTCGTAATAGAATGAGCTCCAATTCTTTTTGGTATAATAGATATTGGTGCCCATTAGCATATCCGTATCGTAGAGATTGGGGTTTGTAAAATTGAACTCAAGATTCTGAGTCTTGGCGCCAAACTCCCAGGTAAGCCCGCTGCTCCAGTTATTGCCAAAGAGGTTATTTTGCGAAACCGAAAGCTGCCCTACAAACTTATCCACGGAATTATAGCCCACTCCGACATTGGCAACTCCGCTGGCCTTATCTACTACATCTATAGAGAGATCGATATCGCCATTTTGATTGATGGGACGGTAATCCAGCTTGATATCCGGCTCAAAGAAGCCCAGATTATAGATATTTTGCTGGCTACGAATGGTTTGGGATTGTCTGAAATAATCTCCCGGCGCTATTTCGAGCTGCCGGCGCAGCACCTTTTCCTTGGTTCTCTGATTTCCCGTGAGGTGAATCTGCCTTACTCGGGCGCGGGTTTTTTCCTTGATATTCAGCTTTACATTTAGCTCGTCCCCCAGCTTTTGAAAATCCTCTTTAAACTCTGGATAGATAAAGCCTTCCTCAAAATACAAGGAGTAGAGCTTTGCCTTTTCGCGGTCGTAGCGTTCTTTATCGAAAATATCGCCCTTTTTCATGCTGAAGTTCTTACTCAGGGTTTCCAGGCTGAAATGCTCATTTCCGCTTATCGCAATCTCGCCGAAATAATACTTTTCCCCTTCCTGAATCTGAATCGCCAGCTCGTAATGCTTTTCCGAAAGCTGTTGCATTTCCCAGGGACCCACCACCACGTCTATAAAGCCGCTCTTGCGGTAAAAGGCGGCAAGCGCTTCGAGGTCTTTCTCAAACTTCTCATCTTCAAAACGCCCCGAACGCAGGAAGCTGGCGGGTTTGGTGCTCATGCGGCGAATGAGGGTTTTGGCATCAAAATTGTCATTGCCCAAGAAGCTGATCTGCTTGATGGCGGTGCGTTTACCCTCTTCGGCGCGGATGGTAAGGCTAATGCGGTTTTCGGTTTGGGGCACTTCCATCACCTCGATTGTGGCATTGCCAAAGCCTTTTTTTGTATATTCATTCTTGAGCTTACGCAGAAATTCGTGCTTGATACCCTCGCTCCAATAGGCGCCAATCCTGAGCGCACCCAGCTCTTCCACCTGCTCTTTTTTCACCGCTTTGAAGCCTACATAATTCACGCTGCTAATGGCGGGATTTTCCACCACATTCACAATGAGATTGATCCCCGTGCGATAAGGCTCGGATTCAATGCGGATATCCGAGAAAATCCCCATGCGATAGAGGTTTTTGATGGAGCGCGATACGTTTTCATGGTCCAAAGCATCGCCCACTCTTAGGCTGATCGCCGAGATCACCATTTCGGCAGAGACGTTTTTTACGCCTTCCACGCGGATTTCGTATATCGTCTCGCCTTCTGCCCAAAGGCTTCCGGCAAGTATTAGCGCTATTATTATGAGCATCTTATGCTTCAAATATTTCAGCATTTTTCCTCCCCTGATTAGGTAAGATACATATCTTTCTAAGCGGCTTTTTAGTAAAGCTTTTTTTTATGGGCGCCTTAGTGCTTTACTTATTTTGGGGGTTTGAAGTGGCGATTTCAGGGGGATAGATTATCTTCAGCGCCGCTTTTTGCATTTGAAACCACTCATCCATATAGGCTTGCTCCGCCTCTTCGCGGGCGCTGGCGAGTAGCTTGTCCTTTAGCTGTTCCCAGGCTTCCGGCTGCGGCAATGTGCGCGCTTTTACTCTTGCCAAATAGTGCATTCCGCCGTATTCCACAGGCGGGCTAAAGCTGTCCACCGGCGTGCTGAGGATGGCTTTATTTAGCGCTTCCACCTCGCCAATGGGGGCAAAGCTGCTTGCTAAGCTAATACCATTTTGCTTTACGATGGTGAGGCTATCCCTTTCAGCCGCTGCCAGATACTCCTCCGGCGTATAGCGCGCGATAAAATCCGCATAGATTTCGCGGTTCTTTGCCGCGCGTTTTAGCGAATTTGCGCGCATTTGCATAATCTGCGCAAGTGGCTCAAAGGCTTCGTAATATAGCTCTTTTTCCTGTCCAATAGCGAGTACAAAGGTATCGCCCATGGAGTTTTGATATGGTTCCAGCAGGCTGCCCGGCTTTTGGCTAAAGACCAGGGAAATCAAGCGCGGCTCGCGCCCAATCCCGCGGATAAAGGGGTCGTTCCGGCTAAATAGGGGCGTCTCTTTCAGCTCATATTTCAAGCCTTTAGCCGCTGCTTCGATGCCTATTTCCCGCGCCAGATTATACAGCGCCCGGCTATCCGCAGCGCTCTTTTGCAAAGCTTCCGGGCTGGATGTGGCGCGCGAGGATGCCCCCGTAAATTGCACGTAATAAAGGCTGCGCCCGCCGTATTTTTTATATTCTCTTTCTTTGATGCTTTCGTAATAGTCCCGCGCTTCCTGGGGCGTGGCTTCGATATGTTTTAGCCGGCTATAGTCAAAATAGATAATCTCGGCATCCGCTGTGGTAGCGGTATTTAGCCATTTTTCCTGTACCGCCGCCTCATCCACCTGCGCCTCGCTTTTTACTTCTGCCAAAAGCGCATGATAGCTATACATATCGCGGGAAACCTGCATCACCTCGCGCTTGAAACTCTCTTCTTCCATTAGCGCTTTCTGATACCTTTCCAGGCTAAATACCCCATCCTCCAAAAAGTCTGGAATCTGCTTCACTCCCTGCGGCGGGTTCTGCCAAATCTGCGCTTCCAAATCCGCCTCCGAAAGCACGAGCTTCCGGCGCTTGATTTCCTTATTATAGATGTTCATGGCAATGAGTTCGTCAAAATACTGAGAAAAATAGCCCAAGGAATCCGCCTTGTCCAGGGTCTGCGCCGGTTTGATGAACTCCAAATAGGCAGAAAAGCCATCTTTCAACTCTTTTTCGCTGTATTCTCGCTCCCCAATGCGCGCAGTATAAGGCTTTGCTGCCATGAGGATTAGGCTGCTTAGTATCAGCAGGCTCAGGCTCAATAATCTATTCATTCATATTCTCCACATACACTATACAGCCAAAATCTTAAGAACCTGCATGCTGTCAAGTGCGGCGTATTTTGGGGGCATACAAAAAAGGGGAACCTGCTTTAGGCTCCCCTTGTATTTGTCGATCCAATAAGGCTTAGCCTTCTTTGTGGCAAAACCACCAGTCATAGCACTGCATTTCGCCTTTCTTGGCTTTCTCTTTACGCTCGTTTGCCGCATCAACGTTTGTAGCAGGCGGGATGATCACGCGATCCCCGATAATGCCGTTATTCGGCCAATCGGCGGGCATGGCAGCGCCATTTTTGTCGCTATATTGCATGCCTTTTACGGCGCGCAGGATTTCCTGCATATTGCGGCCTAATTCTTGCGGGTAGTAGAATATAATGCGGATGGCGCCTTTGTCGTCCACGATAAATACCGCGCGCACGGTATTTGTGCCCTTGCCGGGATGAATCAAGCCCAGCTTTGTAGCCACGGCACCGGTATCGGCAATAATGGGAAACTGAATCTCCACGCCGATATTTTCCTGAATCCATTCTTCCCATTTGATGTGGGAGAAAATCTGATCCACGCTCATGCCGATCAGCTCGGTATTTACCGCTCTGAACTCATCATAAAGCTTCTGAAAAGCTACGAATTCGGTGGTGCAAACCGGCGTAAAATCTGCCGGATGGCTAAACAGCACAAACCATTTTCCTGCCAAATCCTGCGGCAAGTTCATCTTTCCGCGCGTGGTTACTACTTCCATTTCGGGGAATTGATCACCTAATAAAGGCATTCTTTGTAATTCCATGTTAATCTCCTGATTCGTTTTATTTTATGTTTCTTTTACAAGATAATTCAATATTTCGGATAAGCAAACTTATTATCAGTTTATTATAAATGCAATCAAAGATAATATAATTAGGTAGTTTCCCGTCAAATGCCGCCAAGCGCAGCTGTTTCTTTCTCGTTTGCCTCCCTCGCAATGCCATCCTCTCTCCCCCTAAAATGTGGGTAGAGGCGAGGGCATTGTGAGGGCGGCAAACCAGGTGTTAGGTTTTAGGTGTTAGGTTTTAGGGCTGCGCTCAGGGTGGAATTACCTTGTTGTTTAGTTGTTTAGTTATTTAGTTACTTTGTTCTTTGTTCTTAGTGCTTAGTTTGCAGGCTGCTATTCGCGAAAATTAGCGTAATAATTCGCGTATATTCGCGGTAATTTCCTCTCCCAGTCATGAAGTTATAAAGTCATACAGTCCTATAGTCTTCTCGTCTCTTTCGGTGTCTTCGGTGTTCTCGGTGCTCATAAAATCCATTGTTCCCGCCAATCCGAGCAATCATTAGCATGGTAATTTCACTCCGAGCGCAGCCCTGCCACCTGC
>Ga0172382_10011456_pt1 | contig 11720 bp, 10 predicted proteins | sample Leawel138RmetaG_FD_122245 | JGI IMG/M metagenome (GOLD analysis project Ga0172382, IMG submission 122245) | Leachate microbial communities from a municipal landfill in Southern Ontario, Canada - Leachate well 138R metaG | ecosystem: Engineered > Solid waste > Landfill > Unclassified | place...
AATAAGAGCGGTTTTATTGATGGCCCTTTCCAATAAATTTGGTCATGTATTGCTCAATACCTCCAATAAAAGCGAAGCAGCAGTGGGATACGGAACCCTGTACGGTGATATGGCCGGCTCATTGAGCGTGATCGGGGATGTGTTTAAGACCGATGTTTATAAATTGGCCCATTATCTCAACAGGGAAAGGGAGAAGATTCCTTTTCACACCATTCAAAAACCTCCATCTGCAGAATTGAGGCCCGATCAGAAAGATACTGATTCCTTGCCCGATTATTCTATCCTGGATAAGGTGTTGAAGGATTACATCGAAGAAAGCAAGGGCCTTGACAGCATCAAAATGGACATGGAGGATGGTAGTTTGGTGGAGAGGATTGTCGGAATGGTGGATCGTGCCGAGTTTAAACGTTTCCAATCGCCACCCATATTGCGGGTCAGCAAGAAAGCTTTTGGCCCCGGTAGAGTGATGCCCCTGGTAGCAAGAAGGAGCTGAAAAGGATTTGCCTACGCGCATTCAAAATAATTATTTTAAACCTTTCTGGCGGAAATCAGTCATACATATGATTAAAATGATGTCTGCTATGAAAAAATTAAGTTATTTAATTTCGTTTGTATTACTGATAGCATCTTGTTCCAGCCAAAAATACCACACCACCCGGGTGGTGAACCAAGACTTTTCAGCATATAGCACCTATGGTTGGCTGACACCAGTAGATTCACTTTCCAAAAACTATTTCAATAATGATATTGCAAAAGCCAATATCATGGAAACTGCAAATGCTGAGCTGGAAGCGAGAGGATTGGCTTATTCTAAAGAAAATCCAGATATTTTGTTTCGTTATATTGTGATCGTCAACAACAGAAGCCAGGAGGTATATGGCAATCCTTATCGCTGGTACTCACCCTGGGGCTGGTATTATCCTGGGAGATATGGTTACAGTCCCCACATGCCGATTGGGAAAGAACGTTTTCGAATAGGTCACGTCATCATTGAGGCTCGCGACAGGCAGAGCAATACTGTCATATGGCAGGCAAGGGGTACAGGAAGGCTGGATAGTCCGGAAGAGGCTATCAATGATCTTCCAAAAGTAGTAAAAGGGGTGTTTGCACAATATCCGATCAAAGCATCTAAATAGAGGTTATCCAACAGGTGTTTTTTCGCTCAGCCAAAAATTATTGAAGCCTATCCCAACCTGGATATCCAGCAGTTGTTGCTGCAACATTTCAAGCATAGCGAGAAAGGAATAGACAAACTGCACTTTGTTTTCCGAGGTTTCCACAAACTTCCTGAAATCCAGTTTCTTGTTTATCGCTATTAATTTAATGATGGTTTCTTTTTGTTTTTCTATGGTGTATCCATACCGGATAACGGTGTGCCGTGATTGATTGTTGCGATTGGTGTATTGCTGCATCAACTTTTCATAAACCATCATCAACTTGTAAAGATCGAAGGAGGTCAACTCTTCTCCTTCAGGGGCGGATTCAGCAGCCTTTTTTAGATCATATTCAGTATTGCCCCTCTTGTGATGCTGCCAGCGAAGCTCTTCAAACTTTCTCAGATTTTCACAGATTTCCTTAAACTGTTTGTATAACAATAGCTTTTGAATCAGATTTTGCTGAAGGTCAATCTCGTTTCCTTCCTCATCCAATTCGGGTCGGGGAAGGAGCGTTTTGACCTTGATCCGCATCAAAGTAGCGGCCATGTAGATAAATTCACTGGCCACTTCAATGTTCAATGCGTGCATCTCCTGAATGTAATCGAGGAAATCATCGGTGATCTTCGCAATAGGGATATCATTGATATCCAACTCATCCCGCTCAATAAAAAAAAGCAACAAGTCAAATGGGCCCTCAAATTGAGGCAATCTGATTTCATATGCTTTTTCAGAATCTGAGTTCATTTGCTTTTTCTACATTATTCCTCTGCCGTAAAGGTAGCAAATTCAAATATTTTTTTGTTTACCTTTGCATGACAGTTTGGGGAGAAATGCCATGGAATTCGAAAAAGGACCTATTCTCAGTAAAATCAATAATCCCGACGATCTGAAACAACTCAAGGAGCAGGAACTGCAAGAGTTGGCAAAGGAGTTGCGGCAATATATTATCGATGTGGTATCCGTCAACGGAGGCCATTTCGGTGCGAGCCTGGGTGTGGTCGAACTGACCGTGGCCCTGCATTATGTATTGAATACTCCATATGATCAATTGGTATGGGACGTGGGCCATCAGGCCTATGGACATAAAATACTGACTGGGCGACGGGATATTTTCCCCAGCAACCGGTTGTTTGGGGGCATCAGTGGGTTCCCCAAAAGAGATGAAAGTCCATATGATGCTTTTGGAGTAGGACATTCTTCCACTTCGATTTCGGCAGCGCTGGGAATGGCGGTCGCTTCCCATTATAAAGGGGAGAATGATCGGCAACATGTGGCGGTCATCGGTGATGGGGCCATGACCGCGGGTATGGCATTCGAAGCCCTGAACCATGCCGGAATTGAAAAATCAAACCTTTTGGTGATCCTCAATGACAACTGTATGTCCATTGATCCCAATGTGGGGGCCCTCAAAGAATATCTAACCAGCATTACCACCTCCAAACCCTGGAACCGCTTCCGGGATGACATCGGTCATGTGCTGGGCAAACTCTCCGAGATCGGCCCGGATGCACTGGGCATGATCAAGAAACTCGAAAAAAGTATAAAGGGCACCCTGCTCAAGCACAGTAATCTTTTCGAATCACTCAATTTCAGATATTTCGGTCCCGTAGACGGGCACGATGTCAAGCGTTTGGCCCGTGTCCTGGAGGATCTTAAAAATATTCCCGGTCCAAAACTGTTGCATTGCGTGACTGTAAAAGGAAAGGGTTTTGCCCTGGCGGAAAAAGACCAGACTAAATGGCACGCTCCAGGCCTTTTCGATAAGATTACGGGTGAAATCAAAACCAGTAAACCCAATAAACCGGTACCTCCCAAATATCAGGATGTTTTCGGGCATACGCTGGTGGAACTGGCTGAGGCCAATAGCAAAATCATGGGCATTACACCCGCCATGCCTTCCGGCTCTTCCATGAATATCATGATGAAGGCGATGCCAGATCGCGCTTTTGATGTGGGAATAGCCGAACAGCACGCGGTTACTTTTTCGGCCGGGCTGGCCACGCAGGGTCTCATCCCATTCTGTAATATTTACTCCTCATTTATGCAGCGGGCTTACGATCAGGTTATTCATGACGTAGCCATACAAAAGCTCAATGTGGTATTCTGCCTGGATCGTGCCGGTGTTGCCGGTGCGGATGGCCCGACCCACCATGGGGTTTATGATTTGGCCTATATGCGCTGTGTGCCGAACATGATCGTTGCAGCTCCGATGAATGAGGAGGAATTGCGAAACCTGATGTTTACGGCTCAACAGGATAATATGGGGCCGTTTGCTATACGATACCCACGCGGTCAAGGCGTCATGCCAGACTGGAAACGTTCTTTTGCCCCAATACCAATCGGACAGGGCAGAACGGTTTGTGAGGGAGAGGATCTGGCCATTTTGAGCATAGGCCATATCGGCAACGAAGTTGTCAAAGCCTGCCGTGAGCTCAATGCCGAGGGGATCTTCCCGGCTCATTATGATCTGCGTTTTGTAAAGCCACTGGATGAGGCACTACTACACAAAGTCTTCAAAAAATTCAATAGAATTATCACCGTGGAAGATGGTTGCGTGCAGGGTGGGTTTGGAAGTGCCGTGCTGGAATTTATGGCTGACCACGGTTATCAGGCTCAAGTAGTCCGGTTGGGTATTCCTGATCTGATCATCGAGCATGGAGAGCAGGAAGAATTGTGGTCCCTTTGTGGGTATGACAGCGCATCCATTGCCAACACCGCAAAAACAATGGTAAGTGGCAAAACCACCAATTCAATGGTGGGGTGATGCTGAATGCAAACGCAATAATCGACTCAATATAAATAAAGTTTAATGTTTCTGCGGATTTAGAGCTTTTGTTGATCTATTGAACTACAATGTCATTTATCTTCCGCTATTCATTTGAATACCCTGATTGGATTCTTCCTGTTTCTGATCATCGTTCTTGATACCTCTTACTTTGCGGGACATATTTCTGGAGTCGGTCTTACCGAAGTTGTAACCAAAAGTTAGTCCGAATGAACGGAATGGGAGCGTCATATTGCTTTGTTGTGTATAATTCGGTGTTGATACGCCCGATTTAAAATGTTTGTTTTCCGAGAAAGGATCCATTACATTCAACCCTATACTCGCTTTTTTATTCATGATGTCCTTTTTCAGACCAATGGTCCACATACTGAACGAAGGCGAGGTCCCCTGAAAAGTACGTCTTGGGGAATTTACCATGAGAAATGTTTCTGCAGTCAATCCGTCACTTATCTTGTAACTACCATTGATAGATGCGCGGTACATCAAATGGGTTTTATCCGTTTCGGTGCTGATCCCGGTGTTGAACGCATTTCCCTTCGCTTCATAGGTAAATATGCTGATATTGTTTCTCAACGTCAGGTTTCTCAGAGGCGAAAAAGAGAAGAACAGATTGGCCCCGAACGATTCGCTTGTCCCGATATTGTCAAACGTGGTTAATGAAATTGGTTGCCCGGGGTTGGTCATGTTATCGATTACGTTCACTCCTTCAATGATGTCATTTGTTTTGCGGTAAAAAACGGATGCGTTCATCATCGAACGTTTGATAAAAGTAGCATATCCTAACTCCAGATTATGTGAAAGTTCGGGCTTCAACTCCGGATTTCCCTGTTGCTGAACAATGGGATCGGCCGTATTTCTAAACGGATTCAAGAAAAACAGACTTGGTCTTTGTATTCGCTGGTTGTAGCTTAGTTTTAAACTCGATAAGTTGCCAAAACTTTTGGACAGCACAGCGCTGGGCAATACATTTGTATAATTATTACCGAAGGTATTGCTATTGCCCGCCGATTCTCCGTTTAGTCTGGTGTGTTCTACCCGTATTCCCGCTTTCGCCTGCAAATTGTTGCCAAACTCAAAACCATAGGTCATATAGCCCGCTACCACATCTTGGCCATAATTAAACTCAAAAGAGCGGTCATCAACCTGTTGATACACTCCGTTCAAATCCTCTTTCAGCAATGACCTGCTCGTGATATCCCTCAAAATACTTTTTGCACCCAATTCCAGCGTCGTGTTGCCGATGGGCTGTATATAATCCACCTGAAAAGTCAACTCGTTATTTTTACTCCTGTTTTCTCCCATTTCATTCTGACGTGCGCCCTGTTCAAAGAGCGTCAGGTAGTCCGTATTGTTGTTATTCCTCGAAAATTGGCCCGAAAATGTTAATTCTTGTTTGGGGTTTGCAAATTTTCGGGTATAATCGGCCGACCAATCAAACCCGTTAAATGAAGTTTGCTGATTGCGGTTGGATAGTAAGGAAGTAAGGGTATTGTTTGGCAAGAAATATTGTGAAGTTGTATTGCCATCCATGTCCATGCCGAATCCATTGGCAGCAATGGTCGTGGAGAACAGGTCTCTGTCCGTCAGGTCATAATCTATTCCCAAAGATCCGCGTAGTCCGGCACGAGTGGTTTTGGTTTCCCCCGCCTGTTGCAGAGTGGGCGTTCCGGCAGCGGTGTACTGTTCAAACGTATTGGTCATGGTTTGGGGCCACATTAAATTTCCCCCTAAATTAGTAACAACACCAAGTTTTCCTTTTCTCACGTTCAAATTTGCACTCCCATTATTGTGTCTGGTGCCGATTCCTCCTGATACAGAGCCATTGATGCCGGCGACATCTTTCTTTTTGGTGATGATATTGATAATGCCGGAGGTTCCTTCGGCGTCATATTTTGCGGAGGGGCTGGTGATGACCTCTACACTTTTTATTTGATCTGCGGGAATCATTCTCAGTGCATCTCCCATATTATTTGACATCATGCCAGAGGGTTTCCCGTTGATTAAGATGCGGACATTTTGGTCTCCACGCATCGATACATTGCCGTCCATATCCACGGCAAGCATCGGCACTTTACGCAAAACATCTGTCGCATTGCCGCCGGCAGAAGTTACATCGCGTTCGGCATTGAAGACCAATCGATCGATTTTGTTTTCGATGAGGGGTCGCTCACTTCTAATGACTACCTCTTCAAGTTCGTCTCCGGTTATGTTCATCATCACCCTCCCCAAATCGTTATTACCGGGTTTTAACATGTAGTTCGTCAATACTTTTGAGGCATAACCCATAAAACTGATCGTGATATGGTATATCCCGGCGTCTAAGTTCTCCAAAGAGAACCTTCCCTGCTCATCCGCAACAGTACCATTTAGCTTGTTGGCATCAGCGATCGGATGCATGGAGATGGTCGCATAATAGATCCCTTCCTGACTGAGTGAATCGATTACCGTCCCTGTTAATATGGCTTTAGGGTTTTGAGCCCAAACAGTATAAGCAAAAGCCATTAATAAAATTAATGTAAAAAACTGTTTTAAATTCATGTCAATTTGTATGTTGTTTCGTAAAATAAGCTGTTGGGCATATCGTTTTTTGATGCCGCAAACTTCCGAAAGTCTGTACCCGTTCACAAAAATTATAGACGAAGGGCCCGTTTTTGGTCGTGAACCGGCGTTTTACGACCTTGTATAATTGGAGTAGATGAAAGAATGGGTAGGTTTTACCCAAATAAAAGCTTAGGGTTTGGGCTGAAAACCAATGAATTTTGTTGCTTTTCGTGTTGAATAGAGAGGCTTGTTACTTGATCCATTGATCCACAAACTCGTCATATTCTTCTTTATAGGTGGCACCTACCGGAATTATTTTATCTCCGATTTTGACGCTGTTTTTTAACAGTGCGTCCACACGCGCAAATGAAATAATATAGGAGCGATGAATTCGCAGAAACCCACTTTTGGTGAGTTTCTCTTCCAGCTTTTTTAGGCTCATCAATGAAAGTATAGGTTTGGCACCATTGTCCAGGTGGATTTTGATATAGTCCTTGAGCCCCTCGATATATACAATGTTACTGACCTCCAACCTGATCACCTGTGAATCTGCCTTTATAAATATAAATTGCTGCTTATCCGGTGGTGCGATGTCTGGAGAAGCATTCTCTTGTTCGATCCGCTTTCTTACTTTTAAGACCGAAGAGATAAAGTCTTCGTAATCAAATGGCTTGAGTATGTAATCAACGGCTTGCACGCGATATCCTTCCAATGCAAATTCACTGTAAGCTGTCGTAAAGATGATAGAGGGTCTGTGCTTACTGCTGTCTGCCGCCAATATCCGGGCAAGTTCCATGCCGGTCAGGTCCGCCATCTGGATGTCGAGCAGGAGCAATTGCACCGGGTTGGATTGAATATAATTAAGTGTGTCGATCGCATTGTCAAATCCTGCGACAAGTTCCAGAAAAGGAGTTTGCCTGACAAAGGCACTGATCATATTCAACGCCAGGGGTTCGTCATCTACTGCTACACATTTAATTTTCATCTAAATCAATTCTAAGATGTATCTCAAAGCCGTCAATCCGATTGATTGTCAGTGAATACTTGTTGGGATAAAGCAGCTCCAACCGTCTTTGCGTATTCTGTATGCCGATCCCGTGGTTTTGGTCGTCCTCCAACAGATTGTCCACGGTTCTTTCAAAAACTTTATTCTTTGTGTAAAAGACCAATGACCGGCTTTCTTCCACTATCTTGATGGTAATTGGGCTTTCTGCCTGTGTGCTGGTGCCGTGTTTAAAAGCATTTTCTATGAAAGGTAAAAACAGCATCGAGGCAATTTGTAGATCGGGAGAAACGATATTCACCGAAAAATCAATCAAAACCCGCTGCGTAGAGCGCATTTTCATCAGTTCGAGGTAATTAGTGATGAACTCAATTTCGGCTGCAAGCGTAGAAGACTGATTGGACGTGTTGTATAAAACATGCCGCATTATTTTTCCTAATTTTTTCAGTGCGTTTCTGGACTGGTCAATGTCTGTATAGGTCAACGCATTTACCGTATTGAGGCTGTTGAAGAAGAAATGGGGGTTGATTTGCGATTTTAAGAAGGATAACTCCATCTCTACCTTATCTTTTTCTACTTGCAGACGTATATTCTTCTCATCTTGCCACTTGTTGACCAATATGCCGATGATATTGACACCGAGCACCAAAACTTCGATCATGAAGATGTAAAAAAATACGGCCAAGCCTCCGTGTCCCTGTTTCGGTGGTGCATCCTTTAGACCTTCCGTTTTTCTGATTTCCTCCGAGATATTCAACAGTCCACCGACTTGATGGAGCATGATGATAATCAATATGCATGCAAGCAATAAAATGAGATAGTACTGAAAATATTTCCGTTGAAAAAGTAACTTAGGAGCCAGCCATTTTGTATTGATATAGGTCAGGCTGAGCATCAAAATGAAGAACAGAAACTGGTTGACCCAATACACAAATGGTAATGCTATCCCATAAGAGAGCGGAATCATGAGAAACAGCAATACTGCCAGAAGGGTGATCCCTACCAGCGTCGTTACTGTTTTTTGGTTTCCTGTTCTGACTTTCATATTACCGCATACTTCCCCGGCTCCCTGTTGGATTTTACAAAATTAGTCAACTGCCTCAACCCTGTTCTACCACCGGATCAGTGCGCTGGCCCAGGTAAAGCCGGAGCCGAATGCCGCCAGACAGACCAGATCACCGTCTTTTACTTTACCGGCTTCCCAGGCCTCGCATAAAGCGATAGGTACCGAAGCCGCCGTAGTATTGCCGTATTTCTGGATATTATTGAACACCTGGTCATCCGAAAGACCGAGTAATCTCTGCACATATTGACTGATCCGAAGATTGGCTTGGTGCGGCACCAGCAGGTCAATGTCTTTTTCAGTGAGGCCATTGGCAGCAAGGGCTTCTTTGATGACCTCCGGGAATTTGACCACTGCCTTTTTGAATACTGCCGGGCCGTCCATATATGGCAGGGAGGCCGGATGGTCCACGATCTCATGGGTCATAAACAAACCGCCCAGCTCCTGGTCTCCTGCAAAGTCCGGCTTGTCCGGCATCCATCGGTTGGCGTGTGAGCCGGGGTAATACATAGCCAAAATTTCTGCATCGGCCCCATCGCTGTGCAGGTGTGTACTTAGGATTCCCTTGCCCGGCTCGTCTGTGGGCTGCAGCACGACTGCGCCTGCGCCATCCCCGAAAATCACGGAGACATTGCGACTGCGAGTTTCAAAATCCATGGCAAAGGAATGTTTTTCACTTCCCACGACCAATACATTTTTATACATGCCGGTCCGTACAAACTGGTCTGCCACCGATAAGGCATAGACAAAGCCCGAACATTGATTGCGGACATCCAGGGCACCTATTTCTCCCATGCCCATTTCACGCTGGAGCAAAACGCCGCAACCCGGAAAGTAATAATCCGGACTCAACGTGGCAAAAACGATAAAGTCCACATCCTTTGCCGTAATCCCGGCCCGCTCGATAGCGATCTTGGCGGCTTCAATACCCATGGTTGTTGTGGTTTCGCCTTTACGGTCGGCAAAACGCCTTTCCCTGATACCGGTCCGCTCCTGGATCCATTCATCATTGGTATCCATGAAACGGGTCATATCATCATTGGTATAAATATTTTTGGGGACATAATAGCCGATACCGGCAATTTTAGAATGATGCATAATATCACAATTATTCAATATACAGGTCTAATATCCCCACAATTGTAAGCAATTTTTGTCAAATTAGACCAAAAATTCATTAATTTTGCACGTATGTCAGTCGAAACCCAGGAAGAAGTTTTTACATTGGATGAAGTGTTGGCCGTATTGTCCTCCACCCATCAACTTATCCTTTGGAATGACGATATCAACACCTTTGAGCATGTAATCGAATGCCTGGTCAAGCACTTGCAATATTCGGCCTCCCAAGCCGAAAAAATTGCCTGTATCGTCCACAATGAGGGCAAATGTGCAGTTCTCGAAGGCTCCTACAACGAATTGGAGATTTATCGCAAAATCCTGAAAGCCGAGGGACTGACCGTAAGTGTCGAGTAACTCTGCTTCCAAAGCCCAGATTTCAGCCCGTTTATCATAGATCATTTCAGCCCGTTTATCACAGATACGTCCATTTTCGGTAATAATCATGTGGTAAAACAGCATAGGTGTAATAATGCGGTTACCCGCCTACCTAAATGTGATAAAAAGCATCATTTTTGCTGACTATTTACAAAAAGTGAAAGATATTAAGTACTTATTCTATATGATTCCGGCTTTTATTCAACATAGCGCAAACCCTTCTATGAACCCTTCCATAAAATGGACTTCCTTTCTCTTTGTGCTCATTGGTCTTATCGCATTTCAACCCATGGATGCCCGGGCTTTAGTTCAACAAAGTTCGCAAGTGCGGGGAGTGGTTTTGGATAATAGCACTTTTTCACCTATTCCCAATGCCAGCGTTTCCCTTCTCAATCCTGCAAACAATGAAATTGTCACCGCCATCCAAAGTAAGGAGAATGGTGGATTCATTTTGCCGGATGTGCGCCCCGGTCAATATATTTTTTGGGTAACCTTTATCGGTTATGAAAATTTTATGCAGGAGAATGTTCGGGTAGTGAGTGGTCAGGATCTGGATTTGGGCAATGTTTATATCAAACAGGAGGGGCAGGTGCTGGATGAAATTGTTGTCCGGCCTGATGTGCCTGCCATGCAATTGGGCATAGACCGCAAAATATTCAATGTTGCTGAAAGCACCATCAGCGTGGGGGGGTCGGCTACTGATCTGCTGAGCAATGTGCCTTCCCTGGAGGTGGATATGGATGGAAGTGTAAGCCTTCGCGGTTCCAGCAGTGTCAAGATTTTGATTGATGGCAAGGAGTCCGCGATGGCGGGTAGTGATATCAATGCTTTGTTGCAATCCATGCCGGCCAGTTCCATTGAACGGATTGAAGTGGTGACCAACCCCTCTTCCCGTTACGATGCCGAGGGTCAGTCGGGTATCATCAATATAGTCTTGAAAAAGAATATGCGAACCGGTCTGAACGGTGCTATCAACTCTTCTGCTGGTTCATATGAAAACTATGGGGCGGGAGTCAATCTCAATTACCGGGATAGAAGGTTCAATTATTTTGGAAGTTATAATTTCAATCGGCGCAATAATGTGGGGGACGGATCGAATTCTACTCAATTATTGTCCACCAACAGTCTCACCAACAATATTAGCGAAAGCAATAGGCTTGGCATCAACAATGGGGTAAAATTGGGAGTTGACCATTATCTTACCGATAAGACGACTATAGGGGTTTCGGGAAATATCAGTTTTAGGAAAAATAGCCAAAACGAAGATATTTTTTACACCTACCTCAATCATCCCAGCCTCAATGGTACCAGTGAGCGGTTCTCAAAACAGTCAGAAGACGATCTGGGCTATGATATCAATCTGGATTTTAAGCATGAATTTTCCAGACAACAGGAGGAACTGGTAATCAATATCGGTTATGGAAGTGATGGGGAGGAGGGTACCAACTCCTTCGACCAGTCTTTTTTGGCTGCTTCGGGAGCTGAGCAAAGGATCAATTACTCGACAGAAGATGGGCGGAATCTGAATTTTCAAGTGGATTATGTCCGCCCGTTTGCAGAGAATCATAAACTGGAGCTGGGCTATCGAACCAATATTCGAAGGTCTGCTGACCATCAGTTTTCCCGATTGGGCTTCAATGGAGCTCCGCTGGAGCCAGACTATGATGTGAGCAATGA
>Ga0172382_10011458_pt1 | contig 11719 bp, 7 predicted proteins | sample Leawel138RmetaG_FD_122245 | JGI IMG/M metagenome (GOLD analysis project Ga0172382, IMG submission 122245) | Leachate microbial communities from a municipal landfill in Southern Ontario, Canada - Leachate well 138R metaG | ecosystem: Engineered > Solid waste > Landfill > Unclassified | place...
GTTTACACCAGGTGTTTACACTATCGGAAGAAGATGGGTAATCGTTTCCGTCCCGAATGGTTTCAAGGGAAGAAACCTGACTCTACTATTACCAAAACAGCGGAGAAAAGTATCAAATTGTGTCTCAAATAAAAAGGAGTTACAAACTTTAATGCTTATAACTCCTTGATTTAAGGGTCGGTCTGCAGGGATTCGAACCCTGGGCCCGCTGATTAAGAGTCAGCTGCTCTACCAACTGAGCTACAGACCGTTTTTTTCGGGGGACAAAAATAGGCTTTTGAATCTAACCTGCCAAGTAAAACGGAAGGAATTTTCAGAACAGCAGAAGATTTAAGAATAAAGAAGGTATCTCAGCGCCTGTCCGTTCTTTGTTTGGAATGCCGGGAGCGGGCGGATTGGTTATAAAGAAAGCCGTCGGGAAAAACCGGACGGCTTGTATCGAACTCTAATTGTATGATTACTCTTCGGTCGGCACCGAATCCAGAATATCCTTGTCTACCAAAATCCGTCCGCAATACTCGCAGACAATGATCTTTTTGCGGTTGGCAATATCCATCTGGCGCTGGGGCGGGATCTTGTTAAAGCATCCGCCGCAGGCATCACGCTGAACAGTCACCACGGCCAGCCCGTTGCGCGCATTTTTGCGGATACGTTTGAAAGCGGTCAGCAAACGCGGCTCGATCATGGCCTCGATCTTTTCACCCTTATTCTTTAGTTTTTCTTCTTCAATCCGCGTTTCGGCGGTAATGTCGTCCAACTCTTTTTTCTTGCGTTCCAGGTCTTCTTCGCGGTCCTTCAACTGGGCCTTTGACGAATCGATCGCCTCTTTTTTGATATGTAACTCGGCCGTGAATTCGCGGATCTTCTTTTCAGAAAGCTCGATCTCCAGCCGTTGAAACTCGATTTCCTTGTTCAGCGAATCGTATTCCCTGTTGTTGCGGACGTTGGTTTGCTGTTCGGTGTATTTGGTGATCAGCGCCTCCGACTCTTTTATGGCCGTCTTCCGGTTTGACACCGAAGTTTCGAGCGTTTTGATGTCGTCCTCAAAATTACTGATCCTGGTTTTTAATCCTGCAATGTCGTCTTCCAGGTCCTGAACCTCGAGCGGCAACTCTCCCCGCAGGGTTTTGATCTTGTCAATGTCAGATGCAACCATCTGCAGTTCGTACAGCGCTTTAAGTTTCTCACTAATAGGTACGGTCTTGTCCTCTTCCCGATACTGTGTCGTAGTATTCATAATCCAGAATGCTGTTATATTCCAAATTCAAATTAAATAATTTACCGGATTCGTGTTGATTTCCGACAAACGGACTGCAAATGTAGGGAATTTTTTTGTAAGTAATTCATAAAAAAGTTCTTTAGTGAATTGCTCACTTTCGAAATGCCCGATATCGGCCAGAACGATTTTTCCTTCCGCTTCAAAGTACTGGTGGTACTTCAAATCGCCGGTCAAAAACACGTCTGCTCCGGCGCTGATGGCGTGCCTGATCAGAAAGCTCCCCGCACCTCCGCAAACGGCCACGTTTTTTATTTTTTTCGACAAAAAGTGACTGTGTTTAATCACGCTGATGCCAAAGACACGTTGTACCGATTTCAAAAAATCAACCTCGTCCTGCTCATCCTGTAATTCCCCAATCATTCCTGAACCGGTCAGGGCAAATTCATTCTCGAGCGGGTACAGATCATAAGCCACTTCTTCGTACGGATGGGCTTTCAGCAAGGCCCGGACCACCTGCGTTTGCCGTGCGGCAGGGAAAATGGTTTCAAAGCGGGTTTCAGGTTCAACATGAACGGTCCCTTTTTTGCCGGTGAAAGGCTGACTGGCCTCATTACCCCGGAAACTGCCCTTACCCTCCAGGGTGTATCCGCAGTGGTCATAGTTGCCAATGCTTCCTGCCCCGGCCCCGAAAACCGCTTCCTGAACCTTTCCGGCATGAGCAACCGGGATGAACGTGACCAGTTTCCGGAGCTGTCCTTTCAATGGCGAGAGAACCCGGCAGCCTGTCAGTCCCAGCTTTTCACAAATCCTGCTGTTTACCCCTCCTGTCACACTGTCCAGGTTGGTGTGCGCCGCGTATACGGCCACGTTGTTTTTAATCGCTTTAATCAGACAGCGTCCGGTTTCGGTCTGTCCGTTTACCTTTTTTATTCCGCCGAAGACCAGCGGATGATGCGCAATGATGAGACCGAAACCTCCCGCAATGGCTTCATCAACCACCTGTTCGGTCACGTCGATGGTCACCAGCGCACTGCCGGCCTCATCGTCCGGATTTCCAACCAGCAAGCCGGCATTGTCATAAGACTCCTGGTAAGCCAGGGGGGCAAACGATTCGATGTAAGATGTGATTTCACGGATGATCATAGCTGTCGGTTTGTGAAATGGTTGTATGGTTACAAGGTTACTTTCTTTTATCCTAATCTTTATCCTGCCACCTTACTGCCTTGGAGCCTTGTCGCCTTTTTGTCTTACGACTTACGACTGTTTTCTTCCTGCTAAAAGCTAATGGCTTCCTCAGTTCATTGCTTCTTTCAGTTCGGTGAGCATCTGCCGGATTTTAAGGAGACGGTCCACCAGCTCGTGATTTTTGACTGTTTCTCCGTGGTTGTCTTTTAACTTCTGACGGGCGCCCCGGATGGTCATCCCTCTTTCGCGGACCAGGTGGTAGATGAGCCTGACCTGCTCAATATCTTCCTTGGTAAACAGGCGGTTCCCTTTTTTGTTTTTCTGAGGTTTGAGCATTTCAAATTCTCTTTCCCAGAAACGGATCAGCGAAGTGTTTACCGCGAACATCCCCGCCACTTCCCCGATCGTGTAAAAGACTTTCTCTATTTGCGGTTTCTTGTAAGGCACGACAAAAACGGGTTTAATCGTACGATTGTCCCATGTTATTTGATATCGCGATCATGCGATCGTATTCTTCGGGCGTGAGGTCTTTAAAATAGAAGTACTGGGGGTTAACAGGCTTGCCGTTTTTGTGGACCTCGTAATGGACATGGGGACCGGTCGATGTTCCGGAGTTCCCCACGTAGCCGATCACGCTTCCGCGCTTGACCGCCTGTCCTTTTTTGACGTTGTACTCACTCATGTGGCCGTACAGCGTGTGGTAGCCAAAGCCGTGATCAATGAGGATCGAACGGCCGTAACCTGAGCGGGAGTTATCCAGTTCTTTGATAACCCCGTCGCCGGTAGCATAGATTTCCGTTCCGATCGGGGCGGTAAAATCCATGCCCGTGTGGAAACGGCGGATTTTGTAAACCGGATGGATCCGGAATCCCCAGCCCGAGGCTGTCCGTTTTAAATCTTTATTGGAAATCGGCATGATCGCCGGGATACTGGCGAGCATTTTCTCCTTATTCTGAGCCAGGTTTAAGATCTCGTCATAGGACTTGGACTGAACATAGGCCTCTTTGGCAATGATATCCAGCTTGCGCGCCGTTTTGATGACCAACTCGGAATTGTCTATGCTTTGAAGCTGTGCATATTTGTTGACCCCGCCAAAACCGGCTTTCCGGATGGAATTGGGGATCGGGTCTGCCTCGAAAATAACACGGTACAGGTTATCGTCGCGCTGTTGGATATCATTCAGCACCTTCTCCACATTTTCAAGATTCTTGTACATCAACTCGTATTGGCCGAGCAACCGCTGATTCTCCCGTTTCAGGTTCCTGGTTTTCGGCGTCTCATAAAACTGAAGAATGACCCCCGCCATGATGATGCTCATCACCAGGCTGGTGAAGAATAAAAGCATGAGGCGTGGGACTCTTGTCTTAAAGTTATGTTCTAGTCTGATGTAGCTGAGCGTTTCCGGGTTAAATTTGTATTTTGCTTTTGCCATAATCATCAAATTCTTTTCTGAAATGCCACAAAATTACTTATTTCATCTAACTTTGCAAGATTTAATTCCGGCGGATTAGGTTAACAAGCAAATGTAAGTGTTTCATCCGGTTAATCAATCAGCGGGTTAAGTAAGAAAAAGCTTTTTAACAAATTTTAATAGTTGACAGGAACGATGGAGAGAAATTCCAAAGCAATCAGGAAGGCATTTCTTGATTTTTTTATGGCCAAAGAACATACGATTGTCGCGTCTGCCCCGATGGTAGTGAAAAATGATCCCACACTGATGTTCACCAATGCCGGAATGAACCAGTTTAAGGACATTTTTCTGGGTAACCAACCGCCAAAATCGCGGCGCGTGGCAGATACTCAAAAATGCCTTCGCGTTTCGGGAAAACATAATGATCTGGAAGAAGTCGGTCACGATACGTATCACCACACGATGTTTGAAATGCTGGGAAACTGGTCGTTCGGTGATTATTTTAAAGAAGAGGCTATTGACTGGGCCTGGGAGTTTCTGCATGAACGGATGGGTATCCCGGCCGACCGGATGTATGCCACCGTTTTTGAAGGAAGCCAGGAAGAAGGGTTACAGACGGACGACGAAGCCAGGCAGTTTTGGCTTGGCCATCTGCCCCCGGAACGAGTTTTGCTGGGAAATAAAAAGGATAACTTCTGGGAGATGGGCGATACCGGTCCGTGCGGCCCTTGTTCGGAAATCCATGTCGACCTGCGCGACGATGCCGAAAGGGCCAAAATTCCCGGACGCGATCTGGTCAACAGGGATAATCCGCTGGTCATTGAGATATGGAACCTGGTATTTATTCAGTTTAACCGGAAGGCGGACGGCCGGCTGGAAGAGTTGCCGGCCAAACACGTGGATACCGGCATGGGCTTTGAGCGCCTTTGCATGGTGCTCCAGGGCAAAAAATCCAATTACGATACCGATATTTTTCAGGCAACCATTGCCCAAACGGCCCGGCTATGCGGGAAAAAGTATGGTGACGATCCGAAGGCAGACGTGGCCATGCGGGTTATTGCCGACCACCTGCGGGCGATCGCTTTCGCGATCGCTGACGGGCAGCTCCCGTCAAACAATAAGGCCGGCTATGTGATCCGCCGCATTTTACGAAGGGCTGTGCGTTATGGCTACACTTTTCTGGGGTTTCGGAGTGCCTTCATGTATCAATTGGTTGAAGTGTTGAAAAGTCAAATGGGCGGTGCGTTTCCCGAGTTGGCGGCACAGCAGGAACTGATCGAAAAGGTCATGAAGGAAGAGGAAGAGGGCTTCCTGCGCACCCTGGAGACAGGCATCCGCCTGCTGGATGAAGTGATCGCCGGAGCCCGGAGGGAAAACCGGACGGAGATCGCGGGCAGTTCGGCGTTTGAACTTTACGATACCTACGGGTTTCCCCTCGATCTGACCGAACTGATCCTGCGGGAGAACGGCATGACGGTGAACCGGACCGGGTTTGACGATGAAATGGGGAAGCAGAAAAACCGGTCGCGTCATGCTGCCTCGATGGAGACCGGCGACTGGATCGAACTGAAGAAGATCAATGAGGTCACATTTTTGGGATATACCACCCTTGAAAGCGACGTGCTCATTTCGCGCTACCGTCAGGTGGTGCAGAAGGACAAGGCGTTTTACCACCTGGTGTTTGACCGGACCCCTTTTTATGGCGAGTCGGGGGGACAAACAGGAGATACCGGCTACATCGAAGCAGGAGGTGAAAAGGTGAGCATTCTGGATACTCAAAAGGAAAATAACCTGATTGTCCACATTGCCAAAAAACTGCCGGCCGATCCTGCCGCGACGTTCAGGGCGGTGGTCGACAATCATCAACGAAAACTGACCGCCAACAATCATACGGCCACCCACCTGCTGGATCAGGCCTTGCGGGAAATCCTCGGAACACACGTGGAACAAAAAGGATCGCTGGTGTGCGCCGGGTACCTGCGGTTTGACTTCTCCCACTTTCAGAAAGTGAGCAAGGAAGAACTGGCCCGGATACAGAAACGCGTCAATGAACTGATCCGAATGAACATCACGCGTGAGGAGCTGGCAGACGTGCCTTTTTCGGAGGCACAGGAAATGGGGGCCATTGCCCTGTTTGGCGAAAAGTATGGCGACACGGTCCGGGTGATCCGGTTTGGCGATTCGGTGGAACTTTGCGGGGGCACCCACGTGCCGGCAACGGGACAGATCGGTTATTTTGTGATCACTGCCGAAAGCGCGATATCAGCCGGCGTGCGACGGATTGAAGCGGTGACTGCCGACGAGGCGGAAGCGCATATCACGGCCGCCATGGACGAGTTGGACGAGGTTCGCGCCATCTTCAACAACACGAAAGACCTGAAAAAGGCCGCCAATGACCTTTGGGCAGAGAACAGCCGTCTGCAGAAGCAACTGGAGGGGTATGCCAAACAGGCTGTCGCTGCCGTGAAATCGGCGTTGAAACAGAACGTGGAGGCAGTAAACGGCATTCAGGTGATCGCCGCGAAGGTGAACCTCGATTCGGCGCAGTCTTTGAAGGACCTGTCTTTCCAACTGAAGGGTGAGATCGACAATCTTTTCCTTGTACTCGGGACAACCATCGAAGAAAAACCCTTGCTGAGCATCATGATCTCCGACAACCTGGTGAAGGAGAGAGGACTTCATGCCGGGCAGATCATTCGCGAGGCCGCGAAGGAGATGAAGGGCGGCGGCGGCGGACAGCCGTTTTATGCCACTGCAGGAGGAAAGGATGCCGCGGGTATCGATGCCGCCATTCAAAAGGCAAAGTCATTTGTCGCGTAAAAAGGTGGGGAAAGGAGATTTCTTTCTGAAAGGTGGGCCAACAAAAGTTCCGGATACGTGTTCGTGTTCATGCAGCAATTTTGAAAACCCTTTTCTTTGTGGTCACAAAAGTGTTGCCTGTTCTATTTTTTTTTAATTTTGAACATTCTAAACGGGTTCTTTCATGAGGAAAACAGTCCGGTTCCTGATCTCCATGCCATTAATGGGTTTCTTGTTGTTGGTGATGGCGTTTTCGATGGCCATCGCGACGTTTATCGAAAGCAGTTGGGGCACGGATGCCGCCAAAGCACTTATATACAACACGCATTGGTTTGAATTCATCTTTATGCTCCTCGGAACCAGTTTGGTGGCCAATGTGGTCCGTTATAAAAGTTATGCCCGCGGAAAACGTTCGGTTGGCGCGTTTCACCTGTCTTTCATCCTGATCGTGCTTGGTGCGGGAATTACACGTTACTTCAGTTTTGAAGGCATGATGCATATCCGTGAAGGACAGCACGCCGATTCGATTATTTCGACCGACAGTTACTTGACGGTGAATGCCGGAGGACAACTCGTGAAGGAAAAGGTATTGTTTTCGGAGCTTACACCGGGCGAGTTCGATGAGACGTTATCCGTTGAAGGGAAACCCCTGCGCTTCAAGTCCGTTGGGTTTGTGAAAAATGCCCGGCGCACGCCTGTTGAGCATCCCGGAGGTTCTCCCCTGGTTGATCTTGTGATTTCGGCAGGACAGGGGATGCAGAGCTTTTCGTTTCAGCCGGGCGAAAAAATTGACCTGGGACCGGCAGTCGTTGGGTTTAGTCCCGGTGCCGGTATCCGGTTCGAGCAGCAGGGTGATTCGCTGTTTGTCGTTGCCGACCGCGATCTGGAGATCCGCAGTATGGGAGGTGAGGAACCTGTGCCGTTCCCGGCCGGCACGCGCAGTCCCGTGAAGCCGATGCACCTGTACGCGTTCGATAGTTGCCTGCTGATGGTCAGGAAGTTCTACCCAAAGGCACTCATCCGGGTTACGCGTGACCCGTCGGGAAATTCGTCTGAGGATGCGGTGATCGTAGAGGTATCGGACGGCGCACAGAAAAGGATTGTGAACGTATTTGGGAGGAGAGGCCAGGCCGGTGATCCGGTGACTTACATGGCCGGTAAGACACCGGTAAAACTGACATATGGCTCGGAGCCTGTTCCGTTGCCTTTTAAACTGCACCTGAGGGATTTCCAGTTGGAGCGGTATATCGGTTCCGACAGCCCTTCATCTTTCGCAAGCGAAATGACGCTGACCGATCCGGAAAGGGATGTGCACCGGGATGTTCGGATTTTTATGAACAACACCCTGGAATACAGGGGATATCGCTTTTACCAGTCGTCGTATGATCAGGATGAACTGGGGACGGTCCTATCGGTGAACAAGGATTTTTGGGGTTCCCTGATCACGTATGCCGGCTATTTTCTGATGACGCTGGCGATGATCCTCTCCCTGCTCAACAAAAATTCCTATTTTGGGCATCTGGTCCGTCGGCTGAAGACCATGAGTCCGGCAAAGGCCGTGGTGCTGTTCGCGGTATTAGGCCTGTTTTCGGGCACTGCCAGGGGGAATGACGCGGCTGTGGCGGGAATTCCATCGCTGGATAAGCAGCTTGTTGCTGATTTCGAGGAACTTTGGGTACACGGACGCGACGGACGGATAGAGCCCATGGCGACGCTGGCCGGGGAGGTCCTCCGGAAGGTGAGCCGGAAGCCGTCCTTTCACGGGAAATCGCCTTCGGAGGTTGTTCTCAGTATGTATCTTTATCCTGAGCTCTGGCGAACCGTTCCCATGATCAACGTGGAGAAGGAGGTTGCTTCCCGCCTGGGCGTCACCGGGGATCGTGCTGCGGCAGCCGATTTTTTTGATCAGGAAGGTCATTACCGGCTTTTGCAGGAAGTACAGGCGGCCTACAGCAAGATGCCCGCATTCCGGAACCAGCTCGAAAAGGAACTGATCTATACCGACGAGCGGATCAACATCTGTTTCATGATCTATAAGGGCGGGTTTTTTACCTTTTTCCCGCCTGTGAACCAAAAAGATGCCTGGTTTGCCGCCGGGAGTCAGCCAACGGGTTATCCCCGGGCCGACTCGCTTTTCGTGAACCGGAGCTTTCAATTGCTGAAAGAAGCGCTGGAAGGGCGGGGAGACGTTGATCCCCGACAGATACTGTCGGCCATTGTTTCTTTTCAGGAGAAATTTGGCCGCGAAATCCTGCCTTCTGCTCAAAAGAAATCGGCAGAGCTGACCTATAATACATGGCAGCCGTTTAAGCGTTTATTTCTCTGGTACCTGCTCTTTGGATTCGTTCTCCTGCTGACGCTGTTCGTGAACATTTTCAGGCAGAAGGCCATGGGCGGAAAAACAGCGTTGACCTGGACGATCTTTATTGTCGCGGGCTTTTTGTTCCATACCGGCGGACTGATCCTGCGCTGGTATATCGCGGGACATGCTCCCTGGAGCAACGGCTACGAATCGATGGTCTACGTGGCATGGGCAGCGATGCTCGCCGGCATCGTCTTTGGCCGCAAATACCCCATGGTATTGGGTACGGGCGCATTCCTGTCGGGACTGGTTTTGTTTGTGGCCCACCTCAACTGGATGAACCCCGAGATTACCCACTTGGCGCCTGTGTTGAAATCACACTGGTTACTGATCCATGTGGCGGTCATTACAGCCAGCTACGGGTTTATCGGATTGAGCGCGTTTCTCGGAATCCTGGTGCTGGTCCTTTATGCCCAGATGAATGAGCGGAACAGAAATACCACCGGGCACTTCATTGAACAACTGACGATGATTAGCGAAATGTCGGTCATCCTTGGGCTTTACATGCTCACCACCGGAACTTTCCTGGGCGGGGTCTGGGCCAATGAAAGCTGGGGGCGATACTGGGGCTGGGACCCGAAGGAAACCTGGGCACTGATCACGATACTCATTTACGCGTTTGTGGCCCATATACGGCTTATCCCCCCGCTCAGAGGACGATATAATTATCATCTGGCAACCGTGATCGGGTTTAGCTCGGTCTTGATGACCTATTTCGGGGTGAACTATTTCCTGAGTGGCATGCATTCTTACGGGAAAGGGAGCGTGGACGGAATCAGCGGGTCAGTCTATGTGGTTGCGGCAGTAATTTTCGGATTAATCCTGCTTTCATATGCAAAATTCAAAAAATTTGAAGAAGTCCGTGAGTGACGTCACACGGACGTTTGACATTCTTGACCGGTACCTGGCGGAGTTTCCGCGTCAGGATGCACTCGGCGGCAAAGACAACCACGGAGAATGGTATACCTACTCCACTGCCCAGTATGTTGAAAATTCGCGTTATTTTGCCATGGGTATGCTGGCCATGGGACTTCCGCGCGGGGCAAAAGTGGCCACCGTGACCAATAACCGGCCCGAATGGAACTTTGCCGACATGGGACTGGCCATGGCCGGGATGATCCATGTTCCCATTTATCCGACGATTGGGAATGATGAGTATCATTATATTCTTGAACATGCAGAAGTCCACCTGCTGATCGTGGGCGACAAAAAGCTTTTTGATAAACTCAGTGCGGTTATCACGGACATCGGGAGTGTGAAGGGCGTGTTTTGTTTTGAACCCGTTGATGGCTGTCCTTCCGTTCAGGATATCCTTGACCTTGGAAAAAGCAACACGGTTGAACGGTCGGATGAGCTTGAGCAGATCAAAGCATCGACGGACCCTGACGATGTGGTCACGCTGATTTATACCTCAGGCACAACGGGGGTACCCAAAGGGGTCATGTTGTCGCACCGCAACCTGGTGTCTAATTTTACGGCGCACGCAAGGCTGCACAACCTGGGGGAAGGGCATCGCGTGATCAGCTTCCTTCCCCTGTGTCACGTGTACGAACGCAGTATGAATTATCATTTTCAGTACAAGGGAATGGCCGTGTATTATGTTTCCAACCTGGGACAAATCGTGGCAGCGATCCGGGAGGTCAGGCCGCACATGTTCAATTCCGTTCCCAGGCTCCTGGAGCGGGTATACGACGGTTTCATTTCAAAAGGAAATGAACTGGGCGGGTTAAAAAAGATCATCTATTTCTGGACGATCCGGATTGCCCGCCATTTTGACTATCAAAAAAAGCTGAATATTTTCAGATGGTTGCAGCGAAAAGTCGCTGATAAACTGGTTTATTCAAAATGGCGGGAAGCACTGGGCGGCAACATTACCTATATTGTTTCAGGGGGCGCTGCGCTTCAGCCAAGAATACTCAAAGTTTTCGGAATGGCGGGAATAAAAGCCCTTGAAGGTTACGGCCTGACGGAAACATCGCCCGTGATCGCGGTCAGCAACCCGCTGACCGGCGAAATGAAAATTGGCACCGTCGGTCCGGTGTTGCCGGGCGTGCAGGTGAAAATCGCCGATGACGGAGAAATCCTCTGCAAAGGGCCCCTGGTCATGAAAGGCTACTATAAAGACCCGGAACTGACAGCGCAGGTCATTGACCAGGGCGGATGGTTCCACACCGGCGATATCGGGATACTTGACGAGGGGAAATACCTCCGGATCACGGACCGGAAAAAAGAAATGTTTAAGATGTCGGGGGGAAAATACATTGCCCCGCAAATGATCGAGAATAAACTGAAAGAATCGTTTTTCATCGAGCAGGCAATGGTGATCGGCGAAAACCAGAAGTTCGCAAGTGCACTCATTTCACCCAATTTTGAATACCTGCACGATTGGTGTGCCGGGCACCATATCCGTTACCGGGACAATTCTGAACTGATCAGTAAAAAAGAGGTGTTGCAGCAATACCACCGTGAAGTGGAAAACATCAACAAGACCATCGGACAGCACGAGGAAATCAAACGCTTCAGGCTTGTTGTCGAGGAATGGTCGCCTCAAACCGGCGAACTTTCGCCAACCCTAAAACTGAAGCGCCACCTTCTGCTGAAAAATTATGCCGAGACGATCGACGAAATTTACGCCGTTTCCAAACCAGACCGGCACCGGGGCAATGGCCTGAACGGGATCAGGCTCCCCCGGGTCAACCTTCGCGTCGACCTGAACGAACTGAAAAGAAAACTCAAGTGGTAA
>Ga0172382_10011462_pt1 | contig 11718 bp, 9 predicted proteins | sample Leawel138RmetaG_FD_122245 | JGI IMG/M metagenome (GOLD analysis project Ga0172382, IMG submission 122245) | Leachate microbial communities from a municipal landfill in Southern Ontario, Canada - Leachate well 138R metaG | ecosystem: Engineered > Solid waste > Landfill > Unclassified | place...
TAGAAGTGCATCTCTTGAACTAATTACTCCACCGATATAATATGGTAAACCACAATTAGCAAAAGAGATAAACTCGCCTCTTTCAAGCATGATAATCTCTGCGTTTTCATCTAACCTTCTCAGCCTAGTGGCAGTTGAAGCTCCGCCGGCAACGCCACCGATAATAATAATTTTTTTATTTTTCATCTCATTCCTCCAATTTACCCTCATTGATTTTACTCCCGCGTTGAATATTTGTCAAATTAAAAGCAATAAAAAAACCAAGTTTTCACTTGGTTTTTCGTAATTTTTATTTGTTGTATAACTCAACGATTAAGTTTTCTTTGATTTCAGGTAAAATTTCATTTCTTTCAGGTAAACGAGTGTAAGTAGCTGTTACTTTTTCATCGTTGAAATCAATGTATTCTTGACGAGATACGACTGCTTCTAAAGAATCTTTTACGATTTTTAAACTCTTTGATTTTTCCTTTAAAGAAATTACTTGGCCAGGTTTAACTCTAATTGATGGAATTGTTGCTTTCTTATCATCTAAAAGAATATGACCATGGTTTACCAATTGTCTAGCTTGTTGTCTAGTTCTAGCGAAACCAGCGCGGTATACTAAGTTATCTAATCTTGATTCTAGTAAGAATAAGAAGTTTTCACCTTGTTTACCTTGCATTTTCTTAGCTTCATTGAATGTCTTGCGGAATTGTTTTTCGTTTACACCATAAGTAAAACGCACTCTTTGTTTTTCTTGTAACTGTAATCCGTACTCAGAAACTTTCTTTCTTCTTTGTCCGTGTTGTCCTGGTGCATATGGGCGTTTGTTTAACTCTTTTCCTGTTTCAGAAATTGAGTAGGATAAACGACGACTTTTTTTCCATTCCGACCCTGTAAATCTTGACATATATTATCCTCCTTTTTAAAAATTTTACGTTTGTAATTTGAGGAGCCTTATTACAATCTAGATTGATCTGTTCTGATGGTTTCTTGTTAAGCAGTTAACAGTACTTCCAAACCAGTGTATCCTGGAACAATCAAAATCCATAAATTGCGATAAAACAACTGCTTTTTATTACATGCGCACAAAATATTATAACTTAAGGCTTATAAAATGTCAACTAAAAGCTTCACCAGTGCTTCCAACTCTGTTTTTAGCGTTTCATCAAAGCGATTATACTTAGGACTATCAATGTCTAGAACCCCTAAAAGTTGATTGTTTTTTATGATTGGTATGACAATTTCTGAATTTGAGTTACAGTCACAAGGAATGTGTCCAGTGAACTCATGAACGTTATCTACAACCATAGTTTTTCTTTCTTTAGCGGCTATGCCACAAACGCCTTTACCCATATCAATTAAGGTAACCGCAGACTTTCCTTGGAAGGGGCCTAAGAAAAGATTTTTACCATCATATAGATAGATTCCAACCCAGTTTAAGTCTTCAACATGTTCCATAATAATCGCGGTAAAATTTGCGTAATTAGAAATTGGATTCAAATTTTTATCAAGAAATAACTCTGTTGCTTGAAACAATATTTCGTTTTTCATTTTATCAAACTCCTTTGCTTCCAAATATTATAAAATATCTCAAGATAAATGGCAATAAATATGATAAAATAATAAGGAAAAAGAAAGAAGTGGTGCACATTATGTATGAATATATCATGGTAAGATATGGTGATTTAATCTTAAAAGGTAAAAATCAACATATTTTCCGACACAATATCAATAACCAAATCGCCCATAAAATGTATGGATTAAACGTTGAAATCGAATTTCAACATGATTTAGTATTTATTAAACTTAATAATAACAATGCTCAAGATGTTGTAGATAGATTAAACTTTATCTCCGGACTCAACTCCTACAGTAAATGTTTAAAGTGTGAGTTTGATCTTGATAAAATTGCTGAAAGAGCAATCGAACTTTTAAAATATGAGATTAATGCAGAAACCACTTTCAAAGTTGAAACTAAAAGAGCGGATAAGTCTGTTCCCTTAAAATCACTAGAAGTATCCAACCTTGTTAGTAAGAAAGTCTTAAGAGAAGTCCCTAATTTAATCGTTGATGTTAGGCATCCCAAGAAGACTCTCAATATAGAAATTCGTAAAGAGGGAACTTATGTATTTACTGATAAAATCCCTGGCATTGGAGGTTTTCCAACCTCAACTGGAGGAAGAGCAATGCTTTTAATAAGCGGGGGTATTGATTCTCCAGTAGCTGGATATTTAACTATGAATACCGGACTTGAAATTGAATGCATTCATTTTGAATCTTCGCCATTAACGCCAATTGAATCGGTTCAAAAAGTAATTGATTTGGTTCAAGTCTTGGCTAAATACGCTCCAAGTTCAAAAATCAAACTTCATCTAGTTCCGTTTAGAGAAATTCATGAAGAAATCTTAACAAAAATTCCTGAACCCTATATCATAACCATTATGAGGAGAATGATGTATAGATTAGCTGAGGCACTGGCAAAAAAGAACAACTGTAAAGCTATTGTTTCAGGGGATTCAATTGGACAAGTTGCTTCACAGACTTTGGAGAGTCTAATCACCGTTCAATCTGTCGTTGATACGCTAGTTATTAGACCCTTAGCTGCGCTCGATAAAAATGAAATTATCAAAATAGCTAAAAAAATTAAAACTTATACAATATCTAACCGACCCTTTTCTGACTGTTGTACAGTTTATGTTCCAAAACGTCCGGTAATTAAACCTACTGTTGAAAGAGCTTTAGAGTTTGAACAATTTTTCGATTATAGCAAATACCTTAAAACAGCTACTAAAAATACAATTACTATTGAAATCAATGAAAGAAAAACTCTGAACATTATCGATCAAGGCATGAGTGTTTCTGAAGTATTTAAAAAATGATTAAATTAGAAACAAATAGATTGCTTATAAGACGATTTAAACCGGGTGATATAAATGATTTTTTTGAATATGCTAAGTTAGATACCGTAGGACCAATGGCAGGATGGTTACCACATCCAAACATTGAGCATTCACAAAAAATCCTTTCCAGTTTTATCACTAGTGACGAAGTCTTTGCGATTGAATTAAAACAAAGTCACAAACTGATTGGATCGATTGGATTGCATAAGGTAAATGTTGATAATATCTATCAAGGGTATGAACTTGGATATGTCTTGTCTCCCACTTATCAACATCAAGGTTATATGCAAGAAGCGGTCACAAGAATTATTGATTATGGATTTTTAGATTTAAAAATCAAAGAACTAGCCATATCTCATTTTATTAAAAATTTTCCATCGGAAAAACTAATAAAAAAATTTCCCTTTAAATTTCAAAGAGAAATCGATTATGAGACTAGAGATTATGGGAATATTACCAGTAAGTTTTATATTATGAAAGACAATGATTATATAAATATGAGGAGGAACAAAATGAAAGTTTGGAATTTAGACAAGTTGTATTTAGGATTTGATGATCCTAATTACCAAAAAGACTTAGCAAAGGTTGATGAACTGATAGCTAAGATTAACAAACAAGAATCACTTTTAACAAACTATGAGCAAAAACAAGAAAAACTACTAAACTATCTTAAACAAGAAATTGAGTTTTCACTAGTAGTAAGGAAGCTATTTCACTTTGCATCTTTAACCCAATCGGTAGAAAGTACTAATCCTTTAGCTAGTAAAAACACCGCTATTTTAAGAAGAAAACTTACAGAATTAACAAAGGTTCAAACCATTTTTACTAAATGGATTGCAAATTATCCAGAAATTGATCAGGATATTGCAAGTAATGATTTTCTAAAAGAACATGAGTTTTATTTAAAAGAAATTCAAGAAGAAGCTAAACATCTTTTAAGTGACGATTTAGAATTGATAATTGCGAAATTAAGACAAACTGGTTCAAGTGCTTGGTCGATTCTTCAATCACTTTTAACTTCAACATTAGAAGTCGAATACGACGGTAAAATCATCACTTTATCTGAAGTAAGAAACCTTGCGGAAGATAAGGATCAAGACGTCCGTAAAAAAGCTTTTGAAGCTGAGATAAAAGCTTATGAAAAAATTGATAAGTCAATAGCTGCGGCTTTAAACTCAATTAAAGGTGAAGTTAACACCATATCTGAAGCTAGAGGTTTTCCAAGTCCTTTAGATCAAGCTCTCCACATGAGCAGAATGCAAAGAGAAACCCTTACAGCTATGCAAGAAGCAGTAAAGGATTATTATGAAGTGTTTAGAGCTTACTTAAAAAGAAAAGCTAAACTTTTAGGTCATAAAAACGGTTTACCTTTCTATGATTTGAACGCACCTATCGGTTCCTTCAATAAACACTTTACCATTGAAGAAGCTAATGATTATGTCTTAAAGAATTTTTCAACATTTTCCCCTAATTTAGCTAATCTAGCTAAACGAGCATTTACGGAAAATTGGATTGATTACACACCGAGAAAAGGAAAAAGAGGCGGAGCATTCTGTTCAAATATGCACGAAATTAAAGAAAGTCGAATCATGACTAATTTCACCGGAGCTTTTGGAGATATGCTTACACTTTCACATGAATTAGGACATGCTTATCATGGTGATACAATCTTTAACGAAAGTATTTTAAATAGTTCATACACAATGCCAGTAGCGGAAACCGCTTCAACTTTCTGTGAAACAATCGTAAATAAAGCAGCGATTAAAGATGCTCAAACCAAAGATGAAAAAATCTTTTTATTAGAATCAGCAATCCAAGGATACACTGCAGTTGTAATTGATATTATGTCACGTTTCATCTTTGAAAGAAGTGTATTTGAAGGAAGAAAAGAAACTGTATATGATGTTGATGAATTAAAAGAATTGATGATTAAAGCTCAAAAAGAAACCTATGGTGATGGTTTAGATCAAGATAACTTACATCCTTATATGTGGATTCCTAAACCTCATTATTACAGTGGTGGATTGAGTTATTATAACTTCCCTTATACTTTCGGATTGTTATTTGCAAAAGGACTTTATGCAAAATATCTAGAAGATAAAAAAGAATTTGTAAAAAATTATGATTTATTATTAGCAGCTACGGGAAAAATGTCAGTGGAAGATGTTGCTAAATTGATGAATATTGACGTTACTAAAAAAGCTTTCTGGGTTAGTTCTTTGGAAATGTTAAAAGAAGATATTGAAGAATTTTTAGAATTAACAAAATAATCCCAAGAAAACTCCTAACTTAATTGTTTATATTAATGAAGAGGCAAAGGAGGATTATATGAAAAAGTTTATCTTTAGTTTTTTTCTAGCTTTATTGTTACTTGGTTTTAACGCTTGTCAAGCTAATATGGAAACTGTCCCTGATGGAGAAAATGTAGGGTCTTTCTCGTCTTACTCACAGTTAGAAGACTATATCAAAAGTTTAGCGAGTAAAGACGGTGATAGATACTATTTTAACAGTGTTTTAGAGTTTGAAGGTACTCCTGAATCTGCAGTAGATTCAACGACTGATGATCAAATTACCTATGATTCAGGTGAAAGAAGTCATTCACAAACCAATAATCAAGTAGAAGGAATTTTTGAAGCTGATACGATAATTACAGATGGATATTACATTTATATCGTTTCTGGGAACCGGTTTTTAATTGTTTCTGCAGATAGTTTAGATATCGTTTATGAGTATGAAGTTGAAGAAATTTACTTCTCTGGTCTTTATGTTTATGAAGATAAAGTCGTAGTATTGGGAAATTATTGGTTATATACTTATGATGAAACTGTCCGCGAAGATTCTGATCAATTTACAAGTGAAGGTAGCGAAACAACAGAAGGTTATTCTTATGCTTACAGTTATAGTTATGGAACTAAAGTGTTTGTATTTGACGTTTCTGATATGGAAAACATTGTGGTTTCAAGAGAGTTAAACTTTGATTCAGCCTATTTGACTGAATCAAGAATGATTGATGATGAGGTTTATCTAATCTTAAATAATTATAGTCTGGGATATTACTTTGATGAAGCAAGGATTATACCTGAGTATTATGATTCTGCCGTTATGACTGAGATGGAAAAATTCCAACCTAGTCAAATCTATTTCATGCCTAATGATAATCAAGAAATGTCTTATTTAATCTTTTCTGTTTTCAGTGTCGAAGACAATGAAGCAGCCAAGACAAAAGCTTATCTCGGTAGTTCTTACCAAATTTATATGAGCCAGGATAATATCTATACTACAGTTTACCGGTATCTTTTTGATGAAGAATTAGATCGATATGACGCTAAAACTTTTATAATGCGTTTTTCTATTGAAGATGGTGTGGCTGAATACCAAGCGATGGCTAAAATCGATGGTTCACCTATAAACCAATTCTCAATGGATGAATATAACGGGGTATTTAGGATTGCTGTTACTGATTATGATTTTTCTCAAGAAACAGCTGTTTTTAACAACTCTGTTTACCTCTTGTCAGCTGAAAGTAAAGATGAAATGGAGATTTTATCTTCATTGAGCGGTTTAGGGAAACCGGGAGAAAGAATCTATGCAGTAAGATATATGGAAGACGAAGCTTATGTAGTAACCTTTGTTAACACAGATCCACTTTATAAACTTGATTTAAGCGATCCGCTTAATCCAGCAGTCCTTGGTGAGTTAGAAGAAGAGGGCGTGAGTGATTATTTACATCCAATCTTTACTGATTTAGCAATTGGGATTGGTCGTCAAGCAGAAGAAAATGAATACGGGTGGACTAACTTTATCGGTGTTAAGGTAGCTACCTATGATTTAAGCGGAAATAATCCAGAAAATATCGAAACCTATTTAGTTGAAGGTGAGTATTCTTATTCAAGAGCTTCTTATGATCATAAAGCTTTTATCTATTATGAAGTTCCTGATGAAGACTATCTATTATTTGCTATTCCGATTTCAGTATATTACGAAGATTATTATCGTTATGCTCAAAAGCTATTAGTCTTCAAAGTTTGGGAAAACGGTGATTTAGAACTAGCAGCTGAGTTAGAACATATGGGTAATAATACCTCCTATTTTGATCAAATTGAAAGAGCGGTAATGATTGAAAACTATATCTACACCCTTTCATATTCGCAAATTCAAGTATTCAATATGGATGATGAATTTAATTTTGTCGATAAGGTTATAATCAACGAAACTTATTACTTTGATTATGCTATAAATGAAGAACCGATGGATTAATTATTAATTTATACGCAAAAAAATAACCTAGAAATTCTAGGTTATTTTTTTATTCTATAAATCAAAAAAATCTAATTTTTTTTAATTGCGTTTTGTCATCCATTCTACAAGTTTATCAAAGGTGAGCGGTTTAGATATGTAATAACCTTGAATATAATCAATACCGATACCCTTAGTTTTCTCATAAACTGATTTTGATTCAACACCTTCAGCCACAACTTTCAAATCGAATTGATGAGCTAGTTTAATTGTCGCGTCGACGATGTTTAATACGGTGGGTTTTTCCAAAATATTGTTAATATAATATTGATCGATTTTTAGGAAATCAGTATCAAACTGACTTAAGTATGTAAGCGATGAATAACCTTTGCCGAAATCATCGATTGCAATCCTAAAACCAGCCGCTTTTAAATTATCTAAGGTGCTCTTTGATTTCATTTCTTCTTCTAAAAGAAATGATTCCGTTACTTCAAAAACAATCTTTTCCGGGAGTACTTTTTGTTCTTTAACGATTTTTACTACACTATCATAGAAATTGGGGTTATTTAGGTTTTTCGGTGATAGATTAATGCTAATACAAATATCGAAACCTAAATCCTGCAATTTCTTTAAATGAATTAATGCTTCTTTAATAACCCAATCCGTTAAAGGATGTACTAACTGGGTAGATTCTATCAGAGGAATAAAATCATTTGGCATAATCATACCATGGACGGAATTATTCCATCTAATCAATGCTTCAACCTTTTCAACTTTTTCGGTTTTTGAATCAATTATTGGTTGAAAAACCAAAAAAGTTTCGTGTTTTTCCAAAGCGTTTAAAAACTGCCCTAATAAACTAAACTCAAATCTTCTTTTTAATAGTTCATTATCAAAGATTACAAAGGGAAGATTATTTTCTTTAGCATATCCAGCTAAGCGATCAGAATCTCTAAAAGGAATCAGAGTTTTACATGTTTTAAAACTTGTGGTTTCATTAACTCCAATTGAATAATCAAGATAAACTGTAATTCCTTCAATATCAAATTGATTTGAAAGGCTCTTTAACGTATCGGCTCCATCATGAATCACACCTTCGACCTTAATGATAAACCAGAATTTATCGGAATCAGCTTGAATTATCACAGTTTCTTTCGGTAAGATATTTTTTAAATATCTAATAAGTTCTTTTATGGTTTTAATATAATAATCTGTACCGATAACTTCACAAATTCGACTTTTATTATTAATTAGAACGGTAGCGGTGATTACGTTGTCTTCAATAAAATCATCTTCAAGTTGTAAAAGGTAATTAATATTATGAATTCCCGTATCTGGATGACGAGAGAAAAGCCGGTTATTTATCTTGATAATTTTCTTATATTTTTCAACAAAATATCCACTTAAACCACCAATAACAACAAACATTAACATTCGGTAAAACCAATTGATAAATTCCTGCTGTTCTAAGGGGTCAACAACCAAGGGCATTAATGGACCTAAGAGAATGCCGCCAATAATCCCAGCGAGTACGCCAACTTTAAAACCAAAAACAATCCCAGCGAAAAGAATGGGAATGTACATAGTATGAGAATAAACAAACTTTATTCCTCCGGTATAATAAACTAAAAGCCAGATCAGTGGAAAGGCTGCTGATATACCAAGAGCAAAAATAAGTTTTTGGTGTTTTTTCACAAGAAAGAATAGCGAATTTTTATTTTCATTCTGCATAGTTTCACCTCCGTATGACAAGTATATTAATTATATTATATTACTATTTATTTTAAAAAAGATACGACTCAGCAAAAAAATTGCATATATCTATAAAAATGTTAAATATTGTTAAATTTTTGTTATTGAGGACTGAAAATTAATTCAAAAATCAATTAATAAAAGTGTCTTAATCACCAATGTATGCAAATAGTCTTTAAAATATCTCGATTTATAGTAAAATAAGTTTGTATGGAGGCAATTATTTTTGAAAAAATCAATTAGTTCAGTAAATAACCCAATAATTAAAAACGCAGTAAAACTAAAACAAAAAAAATATCGTAATCTCTTTAGTCAATATTTGGTAGAAGGATATCATTTAATCGAAGAAGCATTCAAGTTGAATTTGCTTGAAGTGGTTTTTTTTACTGATGATTTTAACTTAGATTTTGATAATGCTTATCAAGTTAATCCTGAAGTGATGAAGAAGCTTTCTTTTTTAACTACTCCTCCAGGAATTATTGGTATCTGTAAAAACCAAGTTAACCAGAAGTTGTCAAACAAGGTTTTGATACTAGATAATGTTCAAGACCCCGGGAATATCGGAACTTTATTAAGAACAGCAGCTGCATTTAACTTTGATACGGTTATTGCAGAGAACTCAGTAGATTTCTTCAATGAAAAAGTTATTAGAAGTTCCCAAGGAGCAATCTTTAAGTTGAACTTACTAAATTTAAAAATAAAGGACTTTATTCTTGAAGAAGACTACCAATTTTTAGTTACCGATCTATCTAGTAATACCGATCTTAAAGATTTAAAACTTAGAGAAAAGGTAGCTTTGATTCTCGGTAATGAAGGTAGTGGTGTAAGCGAAGATATTTTTGCAATCTGCAAAGAAAAAATCAAAATTAAAATGGCAAATATGGAATCTTTAAATGTTGGTGTTGCCGGTGGCATCATCATGCATGAGATTTATCAAAGGAGTGAGGAATAATGGAATATATTTATGAAGACAATCGAATCTATTCTTTAGGAGAAAATGAGTTATTATTAGCAGAAGTGACCTTTCCAAAACGTGATGAGTTACGAGTAGACATCAACCATGTTTATGTTGATGCAAGTCTCAGAGGCCGAGGGATTGCTAGTGATTTAATGTTAAAAGCCTATGAGTACATTAAGGCAAAAGATTTAAAAATAATTGCTAAATGTCCTTATGCTATCTCATGGTTTAAAAAGAACGAAGAATATCAAGATATCGTTATCAATGTTAAGACAAGAAAATAGATATTTTTCTTGAAAATCTCAAGAGCATATGATATAATACTTTTGTGCATAAGGTTAAGAGAGAGGGTCGTGCCCTCTCTTTTTAATGAAAGGATTTTGATAATGATGGATATTGAGAAACTAAAAAAAGCAGTCAGTGATTTTTTAGAAACTACAGAGTATGAACTTTATGGTATTGAGTATACCCAAAATAAGCAAGATAAGATTTTAAGAATTTTCATTGACAACAATAAAGGCATTACAATTGATGATTGTGTAAATGCAACCCATCTACTTAATCCATTTTTAGATGAATTAGATCCAATTGATGGAGAATATATGTTAGAAGTAAGTTCACCTGGAGCTGAAAAAGAACTTCGCAGTAAGGAAGCGATTCTAAATAATATTGGAAAGAATGTTTATTTAGAAACTTATGAACAAAAGCTCACTGGTAAACTCATAGCTTTTAACGGAAAAGTATTGACGATTTCAATAAAAAGTAAACAAATTAATGTCGATTATATGGATGTTAATTACATTAGATTAACGATAGTTTAGGAGAAGAAAAAGATGACTAGTAAAGAATTTTTTAAAGCATTAGATATCTTATCAGAAGAAAGAGACATTCCCAAAGAGAAAATCTTAGAAGTGTTTGGTAGAGGACTTATCAACGCGTATAAGAAAGCCTACGGGGGTAAACAAAATGCTGAGGTTGTTTTTAATGAAGAAAAGGCTGAGATTAACTTAGTTGCTAAATCTTTGGTTGTTAAAGAAGTCGATCCCGAAGCAGAAGCTGGGACCCAAATTAGTTTAACTGACGCTAAAGAGATTAAAAAAACTGCTAAGATAGGTGATGTGATTGAAGAAAAAATCACCCCGAAAAATTTTGGTAGATTAGCTGCTTCAACAGCGAAACAAATGTTAACTCAAGGATTGAAACAATTAGAACGCGAACGTAACTTCGAGTATTTTACCAATAAAGTTGGCGAAATGTTAATTGCAGAAATTGTTAAAATTAACGATGATTTCGTGACCCTTTATTTAGGAAAAGACACAGAAACTTCAATCCCCAGCAAAGACTTATTACCAGCGGATTTATTCCTTGGAAACCGTCTCAGTGTTTATATCACTAAAGTCGACGAAACAACAAAAGGTCCTAAAGTATATGTTTCTAGAACTGATCGTAATTTAGTTAAACGTTTGATGGAAAATGCGATACCAGAACTTAAAGAAGGTGTAGTTGAAATCATCGGTTTATCTAGAGATCCAGGAGATCGTTGTAAGGTTTGCGTTATGAGTAATGATGAAAACGTTGATCCCGTTGGAGCTTGTTTAGGTCGTAATGGCGTGCGAATTAAAAGTGTCATTGATGCTTTAAACGGTGAAAAGATGGATATTTACAAATACAGTGACGATCCTAAAGAGTTAGTTTCTAATTCAATTCAACCAGCTAGAACAACCGCGGTTATTATCGACGCAAAAGAAAAATCAGCATTAGCTATTGTGCCTGACGATCAATTGTCACTAGCAATTGGAAAAAAAGGTCAAAATGCAAGACTTGCAGTCCAATCATGTGGATGGAAGATTGATATAAAACCGGAAACTGAAGCTAAAGAACAAGGATATA